>OLNK01001453.1_pt1 | contig 17754 bp, 20 predicted proteins | sample 1672791 | NCBI WGS metagenome assembly OLNK01 (sample SAMEA3136724, study PRJEB25190) | human gut metagenome | biome: human gut; feature: human-associated habitat; material: faeces | place: Austria | collected 2013 | reverse complement strand
TGTTGAAGGTGTGGAAAAATTCCTCCTGCGTGGATTCCTTGCCGCCGATGAACTGGATATCGTCCACCAGCAGCACGTCGGCCGCGCGGTATTTGTTGTGAAATTCCGCCGTGGTGTTGTCGTGGATGGCGCTGATGATCTCGTTGGTAAATTTTTCACCGTCCACGTATACGATGTTATAATCCGGGAAATTTTTATGGATTTCAAACTGGATGGCGCCGAGAAGGTGCGTTTTGCCCAGGCCCGAACCGCCCCAGATGAACAGCGGGTTATAAGCGCCGGATGGGTTCGCCGCAACGGCCTGCGCGGCTGCGTGGGCAAACTTGTTGGTGGAGCCGACGATGAAGTTTTCAAACGTAAATTCATAATTGCCGCCGCCGGGCACCTCGGCGGGCGCCTGTTCGACAGGCGCCGGGATGGTGAGCTCCACATCGATGTCAAAACCCAGCAATTCCTTGAACGCCTCACGCAAAAGGTCCTTATAGCGCGTCTCCACGATGCCCTTTACAAAATCCGAGCGCACGGAAAGCGTGGCCACACTGCCCTCAAAGGACACTGGCTCGATGCCGTCGATGAAAAGATTGTAAGTCGCCAGCACAAGGCGTTCCTTGCAGTACTCCTTTACAGCGGCGAAAACCTCGTCGAATGAACTCATAGTATGAAAAACAACTCCCAAACAATTCAATGCAATATTGATAAGATTATATCACATTTTTTCATACAGAACAATTCTTTCCTCTACATTACTTTATTTACAATATAGAATACCCTGATAGCGTTGCCGCACGCGGTCTGTTTGAAACATGCGGACGGAAAAAACCGCGCGTGTCCCCCGGCGGCGGATGCAGGCGGGTGGAAAAAGGCAGAAAAGTGTTGACACAGAGCCGCTTTTTCGGTTATACTCTTATGTTGCAAGGCTGTCTCTGCCAGCAGAGACGGCTTTCTAGACAAGAGCAGAGACGGTACTACAAGATGTTGTGGTTCCATCAGGGAGGAGCTTTTTTTATGAAACGTACATTCCAGCCCAAGAAGCGCCACCGCGCCACAAAGCACGGCTTTTTGGCCCGCAGCAAGAGCAGCAACGGCCGCAAGGTCCTGGCCGCCCGCCGCGCCAAAGGCCGCGCGAAGCTGGCTGCCTGAGAAGGCGGCGCTCAACAGCGTTCGGGCCGGCGTTTCTGCCGGCCCGCGCAAATGCGTCTGCGTCCCGACCGGGATGCGGAAAAAAGAAAACGGCGCGCCCTGCGGCGCCGCCGTGAAGCAAGGCCACTGGCAGGTGGCCTTTTTGCGTATACCATGAAATGAAAGGGCCTTACCCATGCGTTATCATCCCCTGACACGCAACAATGAGTTCGCGCGCGCATACACGCGCGGAAAATCGTTCGTGCACCCGCATGTGGTGCTGTATGTGAACAAAAATCGTCTGGGCCGCACGCGCGTGGGCATCACCGCAAGCAAAAAAATAGGCAACGCCGTAACGCGCAACCGCGCGCGCCGCGTTCTGCGGGCCGCGCTGTACGAGGTGCTGCCGCCGGACGTGGGCGGGTACGACCTGGTGCTGGTGGCCCGCGGCCAGACACCGCGCCTGAAAAGCACACAGGTGGCGAAAACACTGGAAAGGCAGCTGCGCGCCGCCGGCCTTGTGCAGGAATGAGTTTATGGTGAAGCGCTTTCTCATTTTTCTGATAAAAGGCTATCAAAAATTTATTTCGCCGCTTTTGGGTGATAACTGCCGCTTTTATCCCACCTGCTCGGCTTATGCCATCGAAGCGCTGCGGGTGCACGGCGCGCTCAAAGGCAGCCTTTTGGCAGCCTGGCGCATTCTGCGCTGCAACCCCTTCGGCAGGCCGGGGCTGGACCCGGTTCCCCCAAAGGGAAAATGGCGCAATGACCCGCCCACTCCGCTGCGGCCCGGACAGGCTCCGGCTGAGGATGGTGGGGAGAGGGAATAAGGAATGAGGCTGCGCCGCTTTCCGCACGGACACCGAAATACGCGCCGCATGCGCACGGCGCGTCCCACTTCACATAAAAAAACGCCCGGGCGCAGGGCAGAATAGGACAGCGAATATGAATTTCTTAGGTTTCCTCGCACCCCTTCTCGGCATCATTATGGAATGGATCTACAAGCTGATCCCGAGCTACGGCTGGACGCTCATCATCTTCACGCTGCTCACGAAGATCCTGATGTTCCCGCTCAGCGTCAAGCAGCAGAAGAGCACGGCCCGGATGTCGGCATATCAGCCCATGATGCAGGAGATACAGAAAAAATGGGCCAATGACAAGAACCGCCAGCAGGAGGAACTGATGAAGTTCCAGCAGGAGACGGGCATGTCCATGACGGCGGGCTGCCTGCCCATGGCTGTGAACTTTCTGGTGCTTTTCGGCCTCATCGAAGTTGTTTACCGTCCGCTGCAGTACATCCTGCGTGTGCCAAAGGAACTGATCGACAAAGCCGTGGAGCTTGCGAACAGCGCACTGGGCATGAACCTGATGGCAAACAATTTTACGGTTCAGAACGACATCATCAACGCGGTCAAATCCTCGCCGGACGTGTTTTCCAGTGTGTTCAGCGCGGACCAGATCGCCAGCATCAGCGATTTTAACTTTATGTTCCTGGGCATCGACCTTTCCCGGGTGCCCCATTTTGCTTTTGACGCGGCCAGCCTGATGCTGATGATCATCCCCATCCTCTCGGTGGTGACGATGATCCTTTCCCAGATCATCACCATGAAGATGAGCGGACAGGAGATGCAGGGCGCCATGAAGTGGATGCCCTGGATCATGAGCCTGATGTTCGTGTACTTTGGCTTTACGGTGCCGGTCGGCTTCTCTCTGTACTACACCGCTTCCAACGTTGTGATGCTCGTACAGTCCATTATCCTGAAGAAAATGTACGACCCTGAAGAGATGAAAAAGCAGGTCCAGGCGGAAATAGAAGCAAAACGCGCGGAAAAGAAGAAAAAGAAACAGGTAAAAGTGACCACAGACGACGGCAGGGAACAGGTAAAGGAAGTAAGCGAAGCAGAGCTTGCGCGCATCCGCCTTGCCCGCGCCCGTGAGCTGGACGAAGAACGCTACAAAGACGAATAAGCCCCCGGGCTTTCAAGGAGGGATATTTCCATGCGTGAAGTGATCAAAACAGGCAGAACGGTGGAGGACGCCACCGAGCTGGCGCTGGCCGAGTTGGGCGTAAGCGCCGAAGAGGCGGGCATTGAAGTGCTGGAGCTGCCCCAGCGCAGGCTGTTCAAGAGCATCCCGGCCAAGGTGCGCGCCTATGTGGAGGATGAGGAAGTCCCTGAGGCGCCGGCGCCCAAGGAAGAAAAGCCTTTGCCAAAGGCCGCGCCGAAAGCAGCCGAGTCGCCGGACGCCCCCAAGGCCGGGGCCCCTGCCGCACAGCCGGAGCAGCCCGCTGCAGGGCCTGTTGAGGAGCCCATCGACCTGGAGCAGAGCCCTAAGGCCCGCGAAGCGGTGGAGTATCTGAAGGAGATCTGCGCAAAAATGGGTGCGCAGGGCCTGACCATCACGCCCGTCAAACAGGGCGAGGCCACCATCCTGAAGGTTGAGGGCGAGAGCGCCGGTACGCTGATCGGCCACCGGGGCGAAGTGATGGAAGCGCTGAGCTACCTCACAAGCCTTGTGGCAAACCGCGCGGGCGGCGACTACATGAAGATCGGTCTGGACATCAACCATTACCGCTCCAAGCGCGAGGCAAACCTGACAGCGCTGGCAAAGCGCATCGGCGCGAAGGTGGCCCGCACGGGCCGCGGCCACACGCTGGAGCCCATGAATCCCTATGAGCGCCGCATCATCCATTCCGCCATCAGCGAGATGGAGGGCGTAAAGAGCGAGTCCATCGGTGAGGGCGCAAACCGCCGTGTTGTTATTTCCAGCACCAATCCCAGCGCCCGCCCCCCGCGGGATAACCGCGGCGGCAAAGGCGGCAAGGGCGGCCGCCCCGCAGGACGCGGCGGCCGTGACGGCGCGCGCGGCCCGCGCCCGCCCCGCAAAGACGGGGAATACGCGGCCCGCACCAGCACTCCGGCCCGTGAATTTGCGGACCGCCCGCGCGACCCAAGCGCCGCGCCCACGGTACCCAAGCGCACTGAGACCATCAACGACGGCGCGGATCTGCCTCTGTACGGCAAAATCGAACTGTAAGCGCATATAACTGCCATCGGCGCTCCTTTCTGTTTTCAGAAAGGAGCGTTTTTTCGTACCGGGAAGGTTTTCCACACAGCAGCGGCCGCATGTTGAAAACTTTCGTTTTTCCGCGTCCGCCGGACACGGAAACAAACTCAGGCCATCGTCGCTGAAACTGAAAATTTTTTCTTCCCAAAAGACCGCGCCTGTTTGTGAAACGGACAAGGCTTTTTTATTGGCCGCTGCTTATTTACTTTTGGAGCAAAGAGCATCAGAAACGGTTGAAGAAAAAATAATCGTAGACTGAACACCCCCTTCCGTTCAATCGGGCCTCCTCTTCGCACAACAGCACCGGCGAAAGCGCAGGACGTCCCGCAGAAAATGTTCGGAAAGTTTTCAACATGCGGCCGCTGCTGTGTGGAAAACACTTCGCCTAAAAGAATTTTTTTCGATCTTTGCGCTCCGGTATACCGGGCAGAAAAAACGTCAAAAAATCGAACAAGAATAAAAATATATTGATAAACAATAAAAAATACTTGTATTTCAGAAAATACTATGATATACTGTCCCCAACGACAATCGGTGGAGGAATCGTTATGAACTGGAACAAAGACAAAAGTGTCAAGCTTTCCAAATTCTGCGTCTGCCTTTTTATGCTCATTCTGGCAGGAGTTTGCATCGGTGCACCATGGTTGTTCCGGCTGCTCATCCGTCTGCGCGTGCAGGATTTGGCCGGAAAATTCGAGTTGTTCCTCGTCAGCACCTATACGGCGGCCGTGCCCGCCGCTGCGGCACTGTACGGCCTGTGGCGTTTGCTGCGCAACATCAGCGAGGGCGAGGTTTTTATCCCGGAGAACGTCTCCATCCTGCGCCTGTTGTCCTGGTGCTGCATTGCGGCCGGGCTGGTATGTCTGTTCAGTGCGCTGTACTATATGCCGTTCCTCATCGTCAGCGCGGCTGCGGCATTTGTTGGCCTGATTTTGCGCGTGGTGAAGAATGTCTTTGCCGAGGCGGTTCGGCTCAAAGATGAAAACGACTATACGATTTGAGAAAGGACGTGCCGAAATGCCCATTGTGGTGAACATCGACGTGATGATGGCGCGCCGGAAAATGAGTGCGGGAGAGTTGGCCGAACGCGTCGGCATCACGCCCGCGAATCTCTCCATCCTCAAAAACAATAAGGCGAAGGCCATTCGTTTTTCCACGCTGGAGGCGCTGTGCAAGGCGTTGGACTGCAAACCGGCGGACATTCTGGATTACACGGAGGACTGACAAAATGGAACAGGAGAAAAAGACGGCGGGCATGCCGTGCCTGCCTTGTAAGAGTGCGCCGTTTTCAAGGACCGTGAAGCCCGCGGCGCAGGAGAATGCCGTGCAGGAGGCCGCCGCACCGCTTGGTGCGCCCTGTCAGTACGGGGGCTCCGCCGTCGGCCGGACAGAAAAGACGCCCGGCTTCACCGGAGTGGACGCGGCGTTTGCCTGTGGTTTCCTGGCCGTGGGCTGGCTGTTCTGGGAGCTTCAGCTCTGGAGCGGCTGGCGGTGGTTCGGCAATGCGGGCACGGGCACCGCTCTGTTCACGGCACTTTTTGCGGGCGCGGTACTGGCTTATGTGTATCTTGCAAAGCTGCGCCCGCCCCGGGAAAGCTGGTTCTGGCTGGCGGTACTGCTTTGCCTGGGGCTTGGCTATGCACTGCCCTACGGCGGCGGACTGTTGGGAGCCGTCCATTACGGCGCGCTGCTGTTCACAGCGGAATACTGGACGCTGAGCGCCACGGGCCGTCTGTTGAAAAGTGGAAAGACCTCTAATTGGCTGCCGCTGGACGTGCTCAACGCTCTGTTTGTTCTGCCCTGGGGCAACTTCATGCGTCTGCCTGCGGCGTTTGTTTTTGGCTTGAAAGGGCTTGGCCGCCGTGTGCGCGCGGCCCGTTCTGAGCCGGGAGAGCGAAGCCGGGGCAAACGCCTGCTGGGGGTGCTGGGCGGCGTGGCGCTGGCGCTGCTGTGCCTGTGCTTCGTGCTGCCGCTGCTGATGGCGGCAGATGACGGCTTTGCATCGCTGCTTTCGGGTTTTGTAGGCCGCCTTGCCGCATGGTTTTCCGGCTGGAGGGATTCCTGGACGGAGTTTGTCGTGAAAGTGTTTTTTGCGCTGCCCACGGCTCTGTACCTGTATGGCCTTGTATATGGCGCCGTGCGCGGCCGCCGCGCCTGTGTTTACGACAAAAAGGAGGTGTGCGCGGTGCAGCGGGGCCTGCGGTTCGCGCCCCGCTCAACAGTCCTTACGGCTTTGTTCGTGCTGTGCGCGGTGTATCTGTTGTTTATCTCCATGCAGGCGAAATATCTGTTCGGCGCATTTTGGGGCGCACTGCCTGAGGGATTTTCTTATTCCGAGTATGCGCGTCAGGGCTTTTTTGAATTGTGCCGTGTGGCGGCCATCAACATCGTTATTCTGCTGGCCGCCAATGTGATGAGCCGTGCGCAGGCTGCGGAAAACTGTCTGCTGCGGGTATGCAATACCGCGCTTTCGGCGCTGACGCTGCTGCTGCTGGCCACGGCAGCTGCAAAAATGGCGCTTTATATCGCGGCTTACGGCCTGACAGTGAAGCGCGTGCTTGCAAGCGTGTTTCTGGTCTGGATGGCCTGCGTATTCGTGTGCGTCATCCTGCGGCAGTTCCGCACTGTGGCGTTGGTGCGCGTCGCGGTGTTTCTGGGTGCAGTGCTGTTTGCGCTGTTGTGTGTGCTGCCGGTGGGGGACGGCATCAGCACTTATAATGCCGCCCGTGTACAGGCGGGCACGCTGGACCCGGACGTGATGGAGCAGGAGCTGCGCCCCCTCGTGTAACAAAATACCGCTCCGAAAAGAGCAGTTTTGCGCATGGCATCGTCAAGCACGCCTGCGGACCGAAATCATGGCCCACATTTTGCCGCCGGGACATGCCCCATCGGGTTTGGATGTACAATGCGCGAAAAAGGGGGAAAGAAATATGAGGAAAAAGCTTTGCTCTGCGGCTGTTTGCTGCCTGGTGCTTTTTCTTACGGCCTGCGGGCTTGCTTCACAGGCGTCGGTGGCGGCTCTGGTGGAGCGGGACGTACAGGCGCTGGAGGCGCTGGCGGGTGAGATCGCTCTGGCAGGCGCCGCCGGTGACGCAGAATATCCGGGAGTGGACCGCATCTCTTATGACAGCCGTACCGGACAGGTACAGTTTGAATGCGGGGTCTCGGGCTTTGCATCCCAGACAAGCTATAATGGTTTCTATTATTCGCCCGGGGATGTTCCGCTGGGCTTCGGCGGCACAGGGGATATGACGCTCGCTCCGTCGGGCGCGGGCTGGTGCTGGGAAGAAACGGAGGGGGACAACTGGTATTACACCGAGAGGCTGCGCAGCGGCTGGTATTACTACGAAATGCATTTCTGACGGCCGCGCGGCGGCCGCACACTTGACGCAGGCGCGCTTTTTGCGTACAATTTCCTTTGGCATTTCATTGAATGACAAAGGAGAGGAAACGACATGAAGGCACGCATTCCCAAACACCGCGAATTCATCATCAACCTCGCGGAGGATTACGAAAAGAAAGACGAATGCTGGGACAAGCTGCAGGAGATCATGGAGGCGTATAAGAAAGAGGGAAAATCCGTTTATACGCCCACGTTCATCGAAGACAACGAGGATAAGGTGAAAGCGCTGCAGAAGCAGTACGAGTTCACTTATACCATTGAGGAGCGGTGACGGTGCAATCTTTCCTGCGGCGCGGGAAAGGAGCACACAATGGAATTTTTTGCAGGGATCGGCGCGGGCTGGATGAACCTTGCCAGCCTGGCTTTGGGCCTTTTGGCCTGGATGCTGCCCGTGGCGGCGATGATCCGCACGGCGGCCCGGCCGCGCGCTGCATCCGGCGCTGCCTTTGGTATGCGTCAGCTTTGCCGCCTGTGCGGCGGCGCTGTATCTTCAATTGCGTTATCATGCGCATCTTTCGCGCATTGAGGATGTGGGAGCTTTTTTGGATACGGCGCAGGCGGCTGCGTTCGCATCGGCCGTGCTGCTGTGCGTGACGCTGGCGCTGAACGCCCTTGCGCTGTGCGCGGCGGCCGTTTGCGCGCGGAAAGCGGCGGACCGGGCGTAAGCAGCCCAAAATAACTGTAAAAAAAGAATGCCCGGCCCCGTAAAGCAGCACGGGGCCGGGCATTCTTCATTATTCCGCAATAAAAATTTCTCCGAATGACCCTTTAAAAATTTAGTGAAGCAGGGTTGAATATTTTATGAGAAGGAACAGAGGAAATACTGTGTTAAGCCTGTTTTCAACGATACATGGCCTGAGAGCCATATTTTCCGGGCCGCGGAAAGCGCAGGCTTTGCGGTGCGGAGTCAAAGGCTTATTTCAGAATTTCCCGCTGCTCGGCCAGAAGCTGTTCCTGATATGCACCCGCAAAAGTGCCCGCCAGGAAACGGGGCAGCGCTTCGGAGACAAGGCGCTCCCAGCTCGTTTTTTCCTTGCCTACGAGAATGGGATAGAACAGCGCGTCTGCGTGCTGCGCGGCGGCAAGGTCGCCCAGGGCGTCGCCAACCATCAGCACATGGCCCGGCGCATAGCCCTTGGCAGAAAGCGCCGAAAGGCAGGCCTCCTTGGTGCCTGCGTCCTGGCCCAGAACGACGTCCATATGCTGGACAAGGCCGTGGCGCGTCCATTCTTCCGCCAAAGCCTCGCTGTTGGCGCTGGAAACAACGGCGGTGTCCGTCAGCACATGGATCGCCGCCAGGGCCTCTCTGCAGCCGGGAAACGGCCGCGAATCATCGCCCATGGCGGCGATGGCCGCGTTGACGGCGCGGCTCCATTCCAACGCTTTTTGCAGGCCCGCGCCGCCGCCGGCCGCAACGGCTTCCTCCAGCGCCGGGTTTGAAAGCTTGGGGGCCTTTTCCACCCAGGTGCACAGCTCGTCCGCGCCGGGGACACGCACGCCGTGTTCCGCCAGCATGCGCATCGTGGCGGCAAGCCCTTTAAAGCGGTTCACGCCGCGGGTGCGGCTGTACAGGTTCACTTCCATCCAGTGGGGGGTGATGAGCCCGGCGTATTCCTCCAGCCCGTACACACGGATGAGCTGTGGGCAGAAGGCCTGATGGTGCTTGGAATCCATGGTGTCCATGGCGCAGCCGTCGGAATCCACGCACACAAGCCATTCTTTTTTGGGCGTGAACGCGGAGAACGGATTTTCAGACATAAGCTTCCTCCTTGGATTTGAAAGGTTCATATGGTTGCAGGGGCCGGAAAGCAGGAAAGGCGCGCGGGCCGCATTATGCCCGCGCGCTTTTTTGCAAAAGATTCACAGATGCGTGTCCCACATGCCGCAGAAGCTGTCGATGGGGTCTTTGCCCTTGAAAGCTTCCGGCCCGGCCATCAGCTCGTCCACCAGCACATCCAGCGTAGCGGGAGCGGAATCGTAGGTGTTGATATAGGTGCGGGCCTGGGGAATGTCCGCCAGGATCGTCGGCTGCTGGCAGCCGATGACGATAACAGGGAGCTCGAACACATACCAGGGGATCTCGCCGCCGCCCTTCGTCATGCCGAAGCCCGGGCGCGCTACGGCCTGGAAGCCGCCGGCCACGTCCACAAGTGTGATGATAAGATCCTGTGCGCCCACAAAATCCGCAATGGTATCCTTGCCTGCGAAGTAGATGTTGAAATCCACTTTTTCGCCCGCGGCGATGCGCTTTTGGATCTTGTCCATCGGGCTTTCGTACAGCGTTACTTCAAAGCCCTTGGCTTCCAGCTTTTCTTTCAGGCTCTCGGCTGCGTTTTTGCCGCCGCCCATCAGCTTTTTCATCGCGCCGCCCAGGCCCTTGGCCTCCAGCCCGGTGACGTACACGATCATGATGCGCCTGTACTTTTCCGGCGTCATGGGCAGCACGTCCGCGTCCTTGTATTTCACCAGCGTCAGCGCATGCTCGGAGATTTCTTTCTGCATGGCCCTGTGCGCGGCGCAGCCGATAACCCTTTCCATCTCGGCGGCGGGGGGAACAAGCTCTGTCCGTGCCTTTTTGTGCAGGCCCATGTGGGCTTTCAGCGCCAGGATGCGGTGCAGGGCGTCGTCCAGGCGTTCGTCGGTGATGACGCCGTTTTTGTAACCGTTCATCATGGAGGCGAAGTCTTCGTCCATGTCGTTGAAGAACAGGAACATGTCGCAGCCTGCGGCAATGGCGGCGGGGATCATGTCGCTGCGCTTCATGCGGCAGGTGAGGCCCACCATATGGCTGGCGTCTGTGAGCACCATGCCGTTGAAGCCCATTTTGCCCTTGAGCAGGTCCGTCAGCAACTCCTTAGACAGCGTGGCCGGCATGATGTCGTCGTCCTTGATGTCCGGGTTCATGGCACGGGTATAGCTTGGAAGCATGATATGTCCGGCCATGATGGCCTCCAGCCCGTTGTCGATGAGGTTTGCGTAGATTTTGCCGAAGGTGGCGTCCCATTCCTCGCAGGAAAAGGTGTTGACGCTGTTGGCAACATGCTGGTCACGGTCATCTAGGCCGTCGCCGGGGAAGTGCTTGGCCGCGCAGCAGAAGCCGGGCACCTCGTGCGCGCCCTCCATGTAGGCCTGGGTCATTTCCATCACGCGCTGCGGATCGTTGCCGTAGGTGCGCAGGCCGACGACGGGGTTGTGCCAGTTGTAGTAAATATCGGAAACCGGAGCGAAACTGAGGTTGCAGCCGATGGCCGCGGCCTCCGTGTTGGCCATTTTGCCAAGCGCTTTGGCGTATTTTGCGTCGCCCGTCGCGCCGATCTTTGTCTGTGCGCCGATCATTGTGCCGTTGCTGCACGCGCCGTTGCCGCCGTTCTCGGTATTGCAGGCGATGATGAGAGGAATTTTGGAATTTTCCTGCAGAATACGGTTCTGCTCATGCACCTCGGCCGCGGTGCCGGGGTTGTAGCGGATACCGCCGATGTGATATTTGTCAACGGTCATTTTCAAATATTCCTCGGTGCGGGAGGAACCCATGTTGAAAAACAGCTGGCCGATCTTTTCCTCAAGCGACATCGAGGCGATGGTGTCCTCCACCCACTGCACAGCCTCGTCATCCAGGTAATAGGGCTTTGCACGCATATCCACGGGCATTCGATCAGATCCTTTCTTTTTGTTTTGTTCCGATTGATTATTTTGTGCAGCCTTGCACCAAAAGAAGAGTGATTGCGAATTGGTAAAAAATAACCTGAAAAATCTTTCGATTTTATTTAAAATTAACAAAGAAAATCGGATAAGTCAATGACATATCTTGCGAAACTGTGCTATACTGAAACCACGAAATACAATATCGGGAGGAACTGTGCATGGAAGTGCTGGAGCGTCTGACCCCTTATGTGGAGCTTGTGCATCTTCTGCTCAATACAAATTTTACTTATCTGACGCGCAAGCTGGCGCCAAGCGATTCGCTGGACCGCGCGCGCATCCCGTCCGCCGTGGCAAAAAGCTACGACGAGGTGCTGTTCGGCGGCGTCCTGTTCGACTGTGTTCCCGGCATCCCGTGCGAGATCAAAACCCCTTTCGGCATATGCTTCACGGCGCTGGCGCTTTGGAAAGGGGACGGCTTCGTGCTCATCGGTCCCTATCTGCCCGAGCGGGCGGACGGCGCGCAGCTGGAGGAGATTCTGGCGTCCCAGGGCGTGCCGCTGGGCCTGAAAGAACAGTACGGCGTTTATTACAGAGACCTTCCCACGCTGAGCCGCGGCAAGGTGCGCGCCGCACTGGGCGTACTGGCGGCGGGCGTGTACGGCGAGAGCCTTGCGTCCAGCGCTTTCAGCAGCCGGGATATCTCCCCGGAGGACCCGTCCCCCTGTCCCGTATTTGAGGAGGATTCCATGCAGGTGCGCGCAGACGCCATTGCACGGCGGTATGAGGGAGAGCGCAGGCTTATGGAAGCGGTGGCCCGCGGCGATATGCGCGCCGCCGACATGGTGGAGGAGACAACTCTGCGGCTGGAGCGGGTGCCCAATAAGCTGCGCAACCGGAAAAACCTGTTCATCGTGCTCAATACGCTGATGCGCAAGGCTGTGGAGGCCGCGCAGGTGCATCCGTTTTATATCGACGCAATCAGCGCCAAATGGGCCATGCGCATCGAGGCGGTGGAGCAGGAGGCCGACCTTTATCCCATGCGGCGGGAGATCGTGGAGGATTACTGTCGTCTGGCGCAGACGCGTTCCATGGCCAGCTATTCCCCCAATGTGCGAAGCATGCTCACTTATGTGCAATTCAATTTGGCCGAGGGCATTTCGCTGGAGGCCATTGCCCGGCAGCTGGGTGTGAACGCCAGCTATCTTTCCAGCCAATTCAACCGCGAGGTGGGCAAAAGCCTGCCGGAATATGTTTCGGAAAAGCGCATTGCGGAGGCCAAGCGCCTGCTGCGCGGGCGCGCGCAGCTGCCCATTGGGCAGATTGCCGCGGCGGTGGGCTTTTCAGACGTGAACTATTTTACGAAGGTGTTCAAGAAAAAAGCGGGGCAGACGCCCAGCGCCTACCGCGCGGCACAGCGCGCGCTGGCGGCGGAACAGAAAGAGATATGAATATGCGGCGGCCGGAACCCGGCCGCCGCATATTTTTCTTGAGTAAGGAAACCACCGGCAGATGACTTATTCCTGTTCTCGTCCGCTCCGCCGCGGCTTGCGCGCTTTGAGAATGAGCATCATCGGCCGCCGCAGCTCGTCGGCCATACCGGGCACGGCGTCCAGCATCTCCCGCGCAGGCTGCGGCTCCACCAGCGCCTCCAGCGCGAAGCCACGCGCCAGAAGCGGCTGCACATAGCCCGTAACGGTGCGGTGGTATTTGCGCATATGCTCGCCTAAAAACACCGCGTCCCGGGGTCCCTGCTCAAAGTATCGGTCCACGGGCCAGTGCAGCGGGGCGCCGCCTGCGTCCCTCTGCCAGTCCTGCGGCCCCTGGGCCGTGAACACCGGATGTTCCGCCGAAAAAATAAACCATCCGCCGGGGGACAGCGCGTCCCAGACCATGCGGCACACGCCCGCGTAATCTTCCACATAATGCAGCGCCAGTGAACTGAGAACGACGTCCCAAGCCGCAGGGGCGGGCCGCATATCCTCAATGGCCGCGTGCCGGTATTCCACGACGGGGCTGTCGGTCATGGCGCGGGCGCGTTCCAGCATGCGTTGGGAAAGGTCCGTCCCAAGCACACGGGCCGCGCCATGCTCGGCCGCGTACCGGCAATGCCATCCGAAACCACAGCCAAGGTCCAGCACGCGCTTGCCGGCGAGCTCCGGCAGCAGCGCTTTCAGTGCCGGCCATTCGCCTGCGGCGGAAAGCCCCTGCTCGGAACGGGGCATATGGCTGTACTGCTCGAAAAATACGCTGTCATCGTATTTGTTTTCTTTCAAAAAAGCACTTCCCCTGCATGTTTTCTTCATGGTAACACATCTGTTCTGCGGCGGCAAGCCTGCGCGGCAGGCCTTTTTTGTGCAGGTGAGGGCCTGTTTTGCGCAGCTTGCTCCGGAGCGCTTGCAGCGGCGGGCCGGGGTGTGTATCATAAAGATGCGGCCGCGGGATAAACACAAACAAAGGGGGAGGGGCTGTTGAACATCCGTATCTGTGAGGACCCGGCCTGCGCGGACATCGAGGTGGTGGTGCGCTGCAGGCAGCTTGACGACACAGTGCTTTCACTTTTGGCGCGCCTGCGCGTTTACGACGCGAAGCTCACCGGAGAAAGGGACGGCGCCACCTACGTTCTGGCGGCGGCAGACGTGCTGTATGCCGACACGGCGGACAAAAAGACGTTTCTTTATACAGCGGACGCCGTATATGAAACGCCCCTGCGCCTGTACGAACTGGAGGAGCAGCTTGCCGCGCGGGATTTTGTGCGCGCGGGTAAATCGGTGCTGCTGAATTTTGCCCATGTGGCGGCGCTGCGTCCGGACTTCGGCGGGCGAATGCGGGTGACGATGTCCAACGGCGAGGTGGTGGTGGCGTCGCGCCAGTATGTGCCTGCCCTCAAGGCAAAGCTGGGGCTGTGAGCCCTATACCGGAAAAGGAGTGTTTGCTGTGAAAAAATTTTTTGATATCGTAATGCCTGTAAAGACGGCCGCATGCTATATTTTTACGGCCACCATGTGCGTGTATGCCGTTCTGGATCTGGTCTTCGGCTGGGGCGGTCTGCCCGATAACTACCTGTTTTCGTTTCTGCTGCTGTCGCTGGCGGGCGGCGTGCTGCAGATCGTCGCGTTTACAGAGCTTGTTATCAAAAGGCTGCGCTATACGCTGCGGCTGTTCGTATTTGCAGTGCCGTATCTGGCGGTGCTTTCGGCCATTGCCGCCGGGTTCGGCTGGCTGCCCGCAGCGCAGCCGGGCGCATGGGCGCTGTTTTTCCTGATTTTCCTGGCGGTGCTTCTGACAATGACGCTGGGGTTCGAATTGTATTACCGCATCAGCGGTAAAAAATACGACGGCCTGCTGGGCCAGTACCGCGCTTCCCGTACACGGGATGAAAACAGCCGGGGAGAATACTGATGCATGCGGCGGAAAGCCAGATGAAAGGAATGAAAAGTTTTCAACAAAAGAGGCCTGCGCGGTGGAAAACCGCACAGCTTTCCCCGTTCAGGCCGCATTCTATCAGGCTTTTTCATCAACCGTGCATTGTATCTGCATTGTACAGGTATTCATCCAGCTTGTTCATGCTGTGTTTTTTGTACTGCTTATCCAAATGGGTATATATCTCCAGAGTGGTCTTGATGTTGGCGTGTCCCATCTGATCGCGCGCGGTAAGAATATCGACCCCAGAGAAATAGAGCAGTGTGCAGAACGTATGCCGGAGCTGGTGGGGCGTAAAGGTCTGTATGCGCATTTTGAGGGCACCGCGGGTCTTTCCCTCTTTATCCTTTTTTCGATGCCCGTATTTGGATTCCTTGCCGTCGTAGCCATATTTTACGTTTAGGTCTCTCATGTAGCTTTCCCACAGATGATCCCACGAATAAGAGGTCATGATTTCACCGCGCGTATTATGGCACACATAGAGACAATCATCTTTTTTACGCTCGTTTCGCAGAAAATCAACGAGAATTGACGGGATATTCACAGTGCGGATACCGGCGGCGGTTTTTGGTTTTTTGATGCGCATTTTCGGCCGTGCATAATCCACAGCTTTATTTACCGTGATCGTGGCGGCATCAAAATCAATATCCGCCCAAGTCAGCGCAGCCGCCTCGCCACGCCGCAGGCCGGAATACAGCATAAGCATTGCAGCTCGCTGCGCCCTATGCGGGGTGTCACGAATCCACTTCTGTTGTATATCCGGGATTGCGGAGCGCGATGTCGAAGGCTTTCCGGCCGGCACGACTACTTTGGCGCATGGGTTATACTGTACGACTTCTGGAATGATACTTTCAAAAATTCCGGAACAGGTATTCAGTATCTCACGCATTGTTTTGTGTGTAAGAGGCGGAACGGTCATGTGCCACTCTGCCAAGCCATTCAGTATGGATTGAATATGAGACGTTCGGATTTTATCCGGCGTCATTTCCCAGAGCGGCTCCAGATGGTCGATATGGTTTCCGATAGAACGGAGCCAACTATGCCCAATGCCAGAAGCTTTTTTCATTGCCTTATATGCGTCGGCCGCATCCTTAAAAGTCACACGTCCGCGGGATGGATCGAGCCCACGCCCCATAGCGGTTTTAAATTCGATCGCTTTCGTTTCGGCCTCACGTGCGGAAGCTCCGAAAAATTGTTTGTACTTTTTCTTGCCGTCCTGCATGCCGATATACACCTGTTTGCAATATCGGCCGTCCTTACGCTTTTTTAATCGCGCCATAAAAAAAATCCCCCTTTTGGTGCACTTTACAAAGCCCACCCAAAGAGGGTATAATATCCGTGTCGAGCGGCTATATCCTCTTTAGGTAAGCTGTTCTATATAAACGCTTCACGGTTGCCGCCGTGGGGCGTTTTTTATTTTATCATTTGTGAGATTTTATCTCTATCCCAGAGTAAAACATGGGTACGTTCGGCGGTTTCTTTCGCGGCAGGTGTAAAATACTGGTTTGTCATTACGACGGCAACCATTCGGCCATAGTAAGTAGCACCAGAATGAGCCTCCTGTACAGCATGATTCCCAATATTATTTGAGTAACATTTGCACTGAATGGCGTAGGTTACACTGTCTTTTTGAGCGAGAATATCAATTCCATAATCGCCGCTTGCTTGTGTTACCTCTACATTTTCGAACCCATTTTTTTTCAATAAATCAGCACAAAAATATTCAAATTGATGGCCGTCCATCATATCCATTTTTAATAAAGTTTCTTGCTTTGGTTGAACCGAATGTAACGCCTGAGCAGAAGAGGCTGCGTTGGCGAATTGGTTGTTGGTTATTGGCCGTTCGACTCCCCATTTTTTTTGAATAAAAGCATCGCGTTTGCTTTGAAAAACTAACTTTCTGCGGGGATTTTTCAGTAAAGAAAAAATTTCGTACCCGCTTCGACACATCAGGAAAAAGATTGTCGTGTAAAGAATAACAATCCACGGCCAATGCGTTTCGTCACGCGCGCCAATCAACGTTATTACAAGTAGCGCCACATAAGAAATAAGAGGGATCGGTTCCAATACCCATGAAATAATAGAGTACAATGCCACTTGCAGCTTGAAACTTGGCCGTCGGGAAATCTCTTGCCATTTTAACAATTGTTCTGTTTGTTGTTCTTTTTGCATTTGCTGGACACGTGCAAAAATTCCCGGTATTCTCAGTTCTAATTGTTCGTATGTGACCAGTACTTGGCGTGGTTTACTCCCTTCGTATGGACCAATCATCCCGCCTGCTTCTAATGCATCCATGATATTTGCTGCGCGGAAGTATCCTAAATGTAAACGGCGTTGTAAAAGGCTGGTAGACGCTTGTCCCTCCTTAACTACAGTTATTATGGCAGTTTCATACAGAGGATCTTTTCCTTCTAGGTCAGCATCATATTCATGCTCTGGCGGAGCAAACATGGGCGTACCGTAGGCAGAGACGTGCTCATCTTCAAAAATATTTCCATCGTTTTTGCGTTTCATCAAACCGCCTCCTTGTACTTCACGCCTTTCAGCGTAATTACACACCAATATACATCGAACGAAGCTGTGCAAGTTCCAGACGCACGCCCATGTATATGGACAGCTCTGATATCGTGCTGCAATTTTCCAGCAGCTCGTTGTCGTCGGGGAAGAGCAGACAGACCGCAAAAGCATTCACTTCGTTTTCCAGTTTTCGCTCGCATACAAAAGTGCTGGTGTCCAGATAAATGCGGTTGAGGTTCGGATGCAGCAGCACATGCCCCAGCTCATGCGCGCACACAACGCGGGCCTCATGCTCGGCAAGGCCATCATGCAGCACAACAGCCTTTCCGTTTTCGTTGCTGTAACAATAGCCGCGCATACGCCCCAGCGGAAGGTACAGTATTACAATACCAAGCTGATTGCAGATGTCAAAGGGGTCGTGCGTCCCGAACCGTTGAATGGTCTTCTGCGCAAATTCCTTGATATCCACAAATATCACCTTACTTTCCACGTCGCCCTTCAAGAGTGGCTATCACGACACGCAATGACGCCTCGAACGCGCGCTGCGTTTCGGCGTCGAGCGGTTCTCCGTCGTACATCAGCAGCGC
>OLNK01001437.1_pt1 | contig 17947 bp, 15 predicted proteins | sample 1672791 | NCBI WGS metagenome assembly OLNK01 (sample SAMEA3136724, study PRJEB25190) | human gut metagenome | biome: human gut; feature: human-associated habitat; material: faeces | place: Austria | collected 2013 | reverse complement strand
GTTTGGCCTCCGGGTCAACTGTCAGTGCCGTCAGCCATTTCAGCCGTGTCACTGTATTGTGATGGCTGGGACAGCCGTAAGCGTAGAGAATCTTCTTTTCTTTCATACTCAGTGTCATAATGATTTCCTCCTAAAAGCGATTGATTTAGTCTTCCTCCTTGATGCCCTCACCGGTAAACAGGGTGGTGAGGAACACAAAGACGACGGTCTGAATGAGCCCGTCAAACAGGTCGAAGTAGAGGCTGAACACCGCCGGCAGCACCACCGGCACCAGCAGCTTGAGCATCTCCATGATGATGAAGGCACCCAGAATGTTGCCGAACAGGCGCATACACAGCGCCAGGGGCCGGATGGCCACCTCCATCAGGTTGATGGGGATGAGCAGCGGCATGGGCTCGGCGAACTTCTTCAGGCCGCCCGCCAGGCCGTTGTAGCGGAACTGGGCGCCGTAGATGAGAAACATACTCATGAGGGCCAGGGCCGCCGTCACGCTGATGTCCTTTGTGGGCGGAACCAGCCCGAAGATGCCGATGAGGTTGCTCAGGCCGATGTAGAGGGCCACCGTCCCCAGCCAGGGGGCGAAGGGCCGCCAGTGGGCGCCTATGTTGGTCTTGACGAAGCCGTTGAGGAACTCCACCGTCCACTCCAGCGCGCACTGTACCTTGCCGGGGCGGTCCACGCTGAGCCGACGGGTCAGCGCCAGGGCCAGCGCGATCAGGGCCGCCATCACAATCCAGGTCACTACCACCGACTCCGCCACTGGGACGCCGCCTAGCACCGGGACGGTAAAGGCCACCTTGTTTCCCAGCTCCTCCACCAGGGATTCCTTGAATGCATCCAAACTCACAACTCGCATCACCTCGTTTTCGCGTGGGCTATCATACTACCAGCCGGGCGGCTTTGGGAACCCTTTTGAAAGTAAAAAAACTTTCGAATATGTCCGTGCTGCGCTTTCGTTTGACAGCGTGGCTGAATTTATCTTATACTGATCCCAACCGGGAAAAGGAGGCGCATTGTCCATGTCCAACCAGACCGGGCGTTCCATCCGCGCCCAGCTCATGTGGCTGAGCCTGATTATCGTCACCGTCTCGGTGGCCCTTTCCCTGGCCGGCACCCTCTACATCACCCTGCGGACCGAGCGGAAGACCCTGGACCAGAATTTGCTTAACTCCGCATCCATTCTCTCCCAGGTGCCCCTCGTGAGGGAGGCCCTGCTGGGGGAGGTGCCCGCAGACGAGCTGGCCGACTTTCTGGACGCGGCCACCGCCCGCACCTCGGATATCGATCTGATTCTGGTGGGAGACACGGAAAGCGTACTCCGCTATGCGCCAGACCGCAGCTTTATCGGCAGCCGCTACACCGGCTCCGCCCAGACCCGCGCCCTGGCAGGGGCGGAGCCCTATACCTTTGACGACAGCGGTCCAATGGGCTCCGACCACTCGGCCTACGCCCCCATCCGGGACGAATCCGGGGCGGTAATCGGCTTTATGGCCGTGGGGCTCTACCTGCGCAGCCTGACCCATGTGGCGCTGACCACCGCCCTGCGCCTGGCGGCCATCGGTGCGCTGGCGGCGGCAGTGGGGGCCCTGCTGGCCCTGCGGCTGTCCCGGCGCATCAAGCGCTCCCTGATGGGCTACGAACCAGACGCCTTCGCCCGGCGCTTCCACCAGCGGGAGGACATTCTGGAGGCCCTGGAGGAGGGGATTCTGGCCATCGACCGGGAAGGGCGTATCATCTTTCTCAACGCCGCCGCAGCCCAGATGCTCTCCCTGGCGCCGGAGGCCGCCATGGGCCGCCCCCTCCACTCCGTCTACCCCTCTTCCACCCTGGACCGCATTCTGCGCACCGGGCGGCCGGAGTACAACGTGAGCATGAAGTCCCTCAAGGACGTGCGGGTGCTGGCTGACCGCCTGCCCCTGTATGAAAACGGCGCTCTGGCAGGGGCGGTGGGCATCTTCCGCAACCGGACTGAGGTGGCCCGGCTGGCCGACGACCTCACCGGCGTGCGGCACATGGTGGATGCCATGCGGGCCTATACCCACGAATTCACGAACAAGCTCCACGTTATCCTGGGCCTGCTGCAGATCGGCGAGCCGGAGCGGGCCCAGCAGTACATCATGGATACCACCCGTACCCAGCAGGAGGCGGTGAGCCGCATCATGAACCAGATTAAGGAGCCCTCGGTGGCCGCCCTGCTGGTGGGCAAGACCAGCAGGGCCAACGAGCTGGGTATCCGGCTCACGCTGGATCGGGAGAGCGTCCTGAGTGCCGGAACCTCCTGGCTCTCCCCCGACGCCTGGGTGACCATACTGGGCAATCTGATTGAAAACGCCATTGAGGGCCTGAATCAGACCCGCCGTAGGACCAAGGAAGTCTCCGTCAGCATCCGTGAGGGGGCGGATAACCTGTTTCTCTGCGTGGAGGACACCGGCCCCGGCATCCCCTCCGCCCTGCGGCGCACCCTCTTCGAGCGCGGAGCCTCCTCCAAGGGCCGCAGCCGGGGGACTGGGCTGGCGCTGGTACGGGAGGTAGTGGAGGCTTACCACGGCGACATCCGGGTGGAGTCGGAACCCGGCGTAGGCACCTCATTTTTTCTCAGCTTCCGCCGGGAACCCCTCCCGGCCCCCAAGGAGGAACCCTGAATGTACCGTGTTGTCATTGTGGAGGACGACCCCATGGTCTCCCTCCTGAACCGCACCTTTGTGGAGCGGGACGCCCGCTTCCAGGTGGTGCAGTCCTTTCAGGACGGCCGGGCCGCCCTGGCCTGGCTGGAGCAGAACCCCGCCGATCTGGCGGTGCTGGATGTCTATATGCCACTCTTCACCGGGCTGGAGCTGCTCCACGCCCTCCGGGGCCAGGGGGTTGGTATCGACGCTATCATGGTCACCGCCGCCAACGACGCCCCCACTGTGGACACCCTGCTCAAGCTGGGGGTGGTGGACTATCTGGTGAAGCCTTTTACCTATGAGCGGTTTCAGCAGGCGCTGGATACCTTCTGCCGCCACCGGGATGCGGTGGCCGGGGACGCGGTGGAGCAGAGCGCGCTGGACCGGCTCTTTTCCCCCGCCCTCCCGGCGGAGCACCAGCCGCCCAAGGGCCTCCAGGAGAGCACCCTGGAGCTTGTGCGCGCCTGCCTGCGGGCTGCTCCGCCCCAGGGCCTGCCCAGCGAAGCCCTCTCCCGCCAGACTGGCCTTTCAGTGGTGACGGTGCGGCGGTATGTCAATTACCTGGTAGAGCGGGGGGAGGCGGCCAGCGCCGTCAACTACGACACAGGCGGCCGTCCCTGCCGCCTGTACCGCTGCCCCGGCCCGCCTGCCTGAATCCCTTCCCCGCCAATGGCGCGCGCATCTGTAAGGAATGCGCGCGCCATTGGCCTTTTCCGGCTCCGCTCCTCCTCCCCGGAACAGAAGGGCAAAGTCCAAATACCAGAGCCGGGCAGCCACTGAGCCCTAACTGCAAGGGCCCGCAATTCCAGCGGAATTGCGGGCCCTGTTTTGCCTCAGAAGGATGGATCGCGGAAGACGCACGCCCCGCCCACATAGGTGCGCAGCACCCGGGCGGAGAGCAGTTCCTCCGGCGGGCAGGTCAGCAGGTTGCGGTCCACCAGGAGGAAGTCGGCCAGCAGGCCGGAGCGTATGCGCCCTTTGATGCGCTCCTCACCGGAGGCGTAAGCGCCGCCTGCGGTATAAGCGTACAGCGCCTGGTAGGGCGTAAGGGCCTGCTCCGGCAGGAAGGGGCCGTTTCCGGTGAAGTCCCGCCGGGTGACGGCGCAGTAGACCCCCTCCAGGGGGTGAAAGCGCTCCACCGGGCAGTCGGTGCCGAAAGCCATGTGGAGGCCCAGCCGCTCCATGTCGCCCCAGGCGTAGGAGTGGGCCAGACGGTTTCCGCCCAGTCGTCCGGGGGCGATGTGCATGTCGCCGTTGATGAACACCGGCTGGACAAAGGCGGTGACATCCAGCTCCGCCATGCGGCGGCGGAGCTGTCCCTCCGACAGGATCTGACAGTGCACCATGCCGTGACGGGGGTGCAGCCAGGGCAGCTCCGCGCGGGCCCGCTGGAAAGCGTTGAGCACCATCTCAGCCGCTCCGTCTCCGATGGCGTGGATGGCAACGGCCATATTGTGCCGGTGGGCGGTGACCACCAGCCGGTCCAACTGTGCCTGCTCCGGGTAGATGGGCAGGCCGCAGGTGTCCGGGGCGTCGGAATAGGGCTCCCGCAGGAAGGCCGTCCGCGCCCCCAGGGAGCCGTCGGCCAGGAGCTTCACCGTGGAGATGCGGAAGCGGTCGCCGCCGCCGAAGCAGGCCCCGCCCCGGGTGAAGAACTCCTCCAGGGTCTCCGGCTCGGTGAGCAGGGCCTGCTCGGCAAAGCGCAACTTCAGCGCCCCCCGCTCGGCCAGCTCCCGCAGGCCGTCCATCAGGGCGTAGGGCTCCTCGTCCGGCGCATACTTGAAATCGTCGCTCTGTATGCTGGTCAGGCCCTCCGCCAGCAGGTCGTGCTGGGACTGAACTACCTGCTCCAGCAGGGGCCTCAGGCCCACGGAGGGGATGGCGGCCTTGATGTCGTCCAGTACGTTCTCCTTCACCACGCCGTTGGGCGCCCCGGTCTCGTCCACCTCGGCAAAGGCGCCGTAGTGCCCCACTGTGTCCCGGTTGATGTGCAGCAGCTCCAGAGCCCTGGAATTGAGCGCCCACGTGGAAGCAAGAGCGCAGGATCAGGATGGGGTACTCCGTACTCACCTGGTCCAGCTCCCGGCGGGTGGGAAAGCGCCGCTCGCCGGTGAACTGCTCCTGGTTCCACCCCTCGCCCAGAAGCCAGCGGCCGGAGCCGGCCTCCAGCCCGGCCAGCCCCCCGCGCAGGCGCTCCTGCACCTCCGCCAGAGAGGTACAGCCGAAGAGGTTGACGGACAGCTTTGTTTTGACATAGTGGATGAAGTGCAGGTGGGAGTCATTGAAGCCGGGCATTACAAAGCGGCCCTGGAGGTCCAGAGTCTCCCAGGCTCCCCTGGAAAAGCGGCGGGCGAAGTCCTCGGCGTCCGCCCGGCCGCCCACATAGGCGAAGTATGCGCCGTCCACTACGGCGGCCTCCGCCATTGGGCGGGCCGGGTCCATGGTGGCGATGGTTCCATTGGTCAGCAGCAGCATGGGTGTTTCTCCTCTCCGCATTTAGTCCCGGAACGGGTCGGGATCAAAGTGCTCATCCAGGGCTGCCAGAAACTCGGCCAGCACCTCCACCGTCTGCTCCACATCGGCCAGAGAGCCCACCTCACTGGGGGAGTGCATGTAGCGCAGGGGAATAAAAAGGGTGGTCACGGGCAGGCCCGCACCCGTCTGGTTGAGCTTATCCGCATCGGTGCCCATAACGCCTGGGGTGACGGCATACTGCAGGGGGATTCCCAACCGCCCGGCGGCCTCCTCCAGCGCCCGGTTGAGAGGCGCGCTGCACACCGAGCCCTTGGCCAGGGCGGGGCCGCCGCCCAGCTTGATACGGCCGAAGCGCTGGGGGGGCATACCGGAGAAATCAGAGGTGTGGATCACATCCACCGCGACAGCCAGAGTGGGCCGCACCCGGCCTGCTGCATGGAAGGCGCCCCGCATGGTGGTCTCCTCTCCGGTGGTGGTGGCCGCAAAGACGCCCACCTTCGCCCCCTTCTCCCGGGCCCGCAGCAGAGCGTGGAGCACGGTATAAGCGCCCAGGCGGTTGTCCAGCCCCCGGCCGGCGATGCAGTCGTTCTCCAGCTCGTCCACGGCATAGGAGTAGGTGACGAAATCCCCAGGGGCGACCAGCTCCAGGGCCTCCGCCCGGCTGGTGAAGCCACAGTCGATGTAGAGATCGGTCAGCTCGATGTCGGTGCGCACCTCGCCGTTGCGCAGCAGCAGGCCCATAACACCGGTGAGCCGCTTCCGCCCCAGCACCGTCACCCGCTTACCCTGAGCCAGTGCCAGACGGATGCCGCCGGCCTTGCCCACCTGGAGGTAGCCGTCGTCGGTGATGTGGGTCACCCGGAAGCCGATCTCGTCGATATGTCCGCACAGGAGCACCCGGAAGGGGGATGCGCTGTTGATGGAGGAAATCACATCCCCCGCCAGATCGGTCTCCACCTCCGCTCCCTGCTCCCGCATGTAGGCGGCCACCTTTTTCTGAAGGGGGATCTCCCCGCCGCTCACCGACTCGGTACGGAGCATCTCATATAAAAAAGCCTTGTTCATGACCCTATCGTTCCTTTCTAACGCCGACCGGCCATGCGGTCTTCCCTGCGCAGCAGGAGCTGAAAGCGCACTCCGTCGGCCCAGTTGGAGGCCCAGATGTCCCCCTTGTGAAACTGCACAATCTTTTTTGCGATGTAGAGGCCCAGGCCGAAGTTGCCGTCCGCCCCCTTGTAGAACTTTTGAAACAGGACGTTCAGAGTCGGCTGCGGGATGGGGGCACCGTCGTTCTCCACGGTCAGGAGGTAGCCGCCCTCCTCCTCCCCGGTCAACTCCATGCGGATGTAGCTGGCCGCATAGCGCAGGCCATTTTCCACCAGATTGTCAAAGACGGTCTGGAGCGCAGCCTCATTCCCCGACACCGTGAGGCCGGCCGGGACATCCACCTCCAGCCGGATACCCCGCTCGTTGCCCCGAAACCGCCTGCGGCACTCCTCCATCAGTCCCCGGAGCTCCACCGGCCGGAAGTCGCTCTGTTTGCCCAGCATGTGATCGAAGGAGGAGACATAGAGCAGCTTCCTGATCCCTGCCTCCACCGCCAGGCTCTCCTTCATGATGATGTCGATGGCCTCGGAGCCGTAGATGCCGTCCTGATAGGCGGCGCAGCAGTTCTGGATGACCATAATGGGGGTCTTGAGCCCATGGGACACACTCTGGTAGAAAAACTCCTCATCCTCGTTGAGCTCCACCACATTGCGCTGAATCTGTGACAGGGTGTTGACGAGCGTCCCGATCTCGTCCCGGCGGGCCACCTGCAAGACCGGATCACTCCAGTTTTTGCCCTTGATGCGCTCCAGATTTCCTGCCAGCCGCTCCAGGGGCTCGGTAATGCGCCGGGCCGCCAGCTTGGCGGCGAACAGGTTTGCAATGAGCAGCAGGGGGAACAGGGCGGCCAGCCTATACCACTGTCCGGGCTCCTCCGGCCGGAGCAGGAGGAGGACGTACAGCAGGATGGCGGCCAAAGTGAGTCCCTCCGCCAGTTAGAGGCAGGCCCAGAGCTGGACGCTCAGGGGCCGGTCCTGCAGCCAGTATCTAGTCGCAAAGCGATTCATGTCTCTCCTCCGTCAGGCAGTAGCCCAGGCCATAGAGCGTACTGATTTCGATGCCGGGCAGCTTCTTGCGCAGGCGGCGGATCGTGTCGTCTACCACCCGGTCGGAGCCATAAAAGGTATAGCCCCACACGGCGTCCAGGATGTCGCCCCGCTTCAGGACGTGCCCCCGGTTAGCCGCCAGATAGAGCAGCAGGTCGTACTCCTTCACCGTGAGGCTGATACTCTCGCTGCCGCAGTAAACCAGGTGCTTTTCCAGATGGACCGTGTACGGCCCCACCTGGACCTCCGCTGTTTTAGGCCGTCCCCCCTTCAGCAGCCGCTGAACCTTGATAACCAGCTCCCGCACCAGAAAGGGTTTGGAGATGTAATCGTCCCCGCCCAGCTCCAGCCCGGCCAGGCGGTCAATATCCTGGTTGCGGGCAGAAATGAAGATCACATAGCTGTTGGGATTCTTCCTCTGTACCTCCCGAAAGACGGTGAAGCCGTCGATGTCCGGGAGCATAATGTCGATCACCCACAGGTCAGTGGGCTTGTCCAGCCCCTGCACAGCATCCTCCCCCCGCAGGTAGCTGCGGACGGAGTAGCCCTCCTTCTGCAGATATTTGGTAATCAGATTGTTGAGAACGGCCTCGTCCTCCAAAACGCTGATCCACATGCCGCACACACCTCTCTCCCCAATTGCTCAGGAGCATAATACCAAGCCCGTAATACTTTGCTATTATACCATATTCCCGGAGCAGCTGGTAGAGGATGCCGGAAAGAAAGGGCGCCCCCCATGCGCGGCAGGTGGCATGAGGGGCGCCTCGGCTCAGCCGATCACCGTATAGTACTGGAAGTCCCACTGGCCGACCGGGGTGCGGCCGGGGCCGGAAACCTTGCCGTGGTCAATGACCTGGGTATAGGTGGTATAGTAGATCGGGCAGATGACCATATTCTCCATGAGGACATCCTCAGCCTCCTTCAGGTAGGCGTCGCGCTCCTCCCCGGAGGTCTTGGCCGCCATCTTCACGGCGTTGTCATAGGCCTCGTTTTCCGGGTTGAGAATGGTATCCCCGGGCACGCCGGAGTAGGGCTTGTAGCGCCAGCGGACATCGTTCATGCCCTCGGCGGTGAAGAGGGAGAGCATGGTCATGGGGTCGTTGTAGTCGGCGCTCCAGCCGGTGAAGGCAATGCTCCAGTCGCCGGAGTTGATGGTGTTGGTGAACACCGCGTACTCCTGCACCTGCAGGTTAACCTTGATGCCCAGGTTTTCCTGCCACATCTGCTGCACCGCCTCCACAATCAGGGAGTTGTTGCCGCTGTCGTAGTAAAGGACGTTCAGCTCGGGGAAGCCCGCCCCGCCTGGGTAGCCGGCCTCAGCCAGATAGGCCTGAGCCTCCTCCACCTTGGCGGAGTAGGGGTCGATTTCGTACTCCTCCACCACGTTTCCGTTCTCATCCAGCGCCCGCATACTCTCGCCGGTGGACAGCTTGAAGGGAGGCGCCACAAAGGCGGAGGCGGGTACAGAGCCGTCACGCAGGATCTGGTCGGTGATGGTGCTCCGGTCAATGGCCAGGGACAGGGCCTTGCGCACATTGAGGTCGTTCACCACGTCGGCGTCCATGTTGAACTGGAAGTAGCTGTTGCCCAGGGCGGGCTCGCTGGAGAAGTTGGGATCCTCGGCCAGCAGGCGGGGAATCTCCGCGCCGGGCAGGATGGAGGTGACGTTGATTTCGCCGGCCTCATAGCCCTGGAGGGAGGTGGTGGCGTCGGAGATGAAGAGGATGCGCACGCCGGCCAGATTCACATTATCGGCGTTCCAGAAGTTGGGATTCTTCTTCAGCAGAATGTGGGAGCCCACCTTGTACTCCTCCAGCATGAACGCGCCGTTGGAGACGCATTTGGCGGGATCCTTTTCCCAGCCCTCGCCGGTGGAGGCCATATCCTCGCGGCAGGGCATGTAGGTAAACCAGGACACCAGGTTCAGGAAGTATGCGGTGGGCTGCTTCAGCTCCACCTGGAGGGTCTTGTCGTCCAGGGCCTTGACCGCCACTTCGTCCCGGCTGCCTTCGCCGCTGAAGTACTCATAAGCGCCCTTGATGTAGTCGGTCATCAGGAAGGCGTAGGGGGAGGCCATCTCCGGGGAGCAGGCCCGCTTCCAGGCGTACTCGTAGTCGTGGGCAGTGACCGGCTCGCCGTCGGACCAGGTCAGGTCGTCCCGCAGATAGAAGGTGTACACGGTGTCCTCAACGCCGTCGGCGTTGGCCGAGAGCTCGTAGCGCTCGGCGGATGCCATCTGGACGCCGTCCCGGGTGTCGCGCACCAGGCCGTCGTAGAGGTTCAGAATGACATGGCCGCCCATGCTGGAGGTGTTAAGCTGGGGGTCCCAGGTCTTGGGTTCCTCGCCCACGTTGTAAACCAGGTACTCCGAGGATGCACCGCCGGAGCCGGAGTCCGTTCCGGTGGGCTGCGGGCTGGCGTTCCCGCCGCCGGAGTTGGTGGTGGGCGCGCAGGCCGCCAGCCCCAGGATCATGGAACCGGCCAGCAGCATGGAAACGAGATGCTTCGCTTTCATAATATGCCTCCTTTTTCCTCATTCCCCCTTGCGGGGGTCACTCTATGGCAGGCAACCGCATGGTTGCTTCCCACCTCGGTCAGCGGCGGCTCCTGCTCGGCGCACAACTGCGTGGCGTAAGGGCAGCGGGTGCGGAACCGGCAGCCGGAAGGGGGATCGATGGGGCTGGGGATGTCCCCCTGCAGCATGATGGGCTCGCTCCTGTGCGCCAGCTCCGGGTCGGGGAGGGGCACGGAGGAGAGCAGGGCCTCGGTATAGGGGTGGAGATGGTTCTGGTAGATTTCCTCGCTGTCCCCCACCTCCACCAGCTTGCCCAGGTACATGACGCCGATGCGGTTGGAGATATGGCGCACCATGGACAGGTCGTGGGCGATAAACAGGTACGTCAGGCCGAACTCCCGCTGGAGATCCTCCAGCATATTGACCACCTGGGCCTGAATGGACACGTCCAGGGCGGAGATGGGCTCGTCGCAGACGATGAACTCGGGATTGACCGCCAGGGCGCGGGCGATGCCGATGCGCTGGCGCTGGCCGCCGGAGAACTCGTGGGGGTAGCGGTTGGCGTGCTCCCGCATCAGGCCCACGTGGTCCAGCAGTTCATAGACCCGCTGGCTCCTCTGCTCCTTGGTGGTGAGTTCGGAGTGAAGATCCAGCGCCTCCCGGATGATGTCCATGACCGTCATACGGGAGTCCAGGGAGGCATAGGGATCCTGAAAGATCATCTGGATACGCTTGCGGTAGGGGAGCAGCTGGGGGCCGGTCAGATGGCTGATATCCGTCCCGTCGTAGAGGATTTTTCCCTCGGTGGGCTCATAGAGCCGGGTGATGGTGCGTCCCAGGGTGCTCTTGCCGCAGCCCGACTCGCCCACCAGGCCAAAGGTCTCGTGGCGCAGGATATGGAAGCTGACATGATCCACGGACTGCACTACTTGTTTTCTGCGGCCCAGCAGGCCCATGGGCTTATAAAAGTATTTGGTCAGGCCCTCCAGCTCCAGGAGCTTATCCGTCGGCACGCCGCATCGCCTCCTTCCGCTGAACATACTCCGGATTGACGGGGGCCTCCTCGTGGAGGAGCCAGCACATCGTCCGGTGGCCATCCTCCTGGAAATAGGGGGGCATCTCCTCCATACACACATTCATGCAGTAGGGGCACCGGGTGCTGAAGGGACAGCCCTTCGGCGGGTGAATCAGGTTGGGCGGGGTACCGGGAATGGGCTTAAGCCGCTACTTCTCCCCGCCCGTGACACGGGGGATGGAGTCAATCAGACCCATGGTATATGGGTGCTTCGGGTGGTAGAAGATCTCCTCCACCGTGCCGTCTTCCATAATCAGCCCGCCGTACATCACCACCACCTTGTCACACAGGGTGGCCACCACGCCCAGGTCGTGGGTAATCAGGATCGTGGTCATGTCCAGCTCCCGGTTCAGGCGCTTGATCAGGTTGAGGATCTGGGCCTGGATGGTCACATCCAGGGCAGTGGTGGGCTCATCGGCGATGAGCAGCTTGGGGCTGCACGCCAGAGCAATGGCGATCATGGCCCGCTGGCGCATGCCGCCGGAGAACTCGTGGGGGTAGTTGTGAATTCGCTTCTCGGGGGATGGGATACCCACCATACGCAGCATCTCAATGGCCCGCCGTTTGGCCTCACCCTTGCCGATGTCCTCATGCTCCTGGAGCATCTCCATGATCTGGTTGCCCACAGTATACACCGGGTTGAGGGAGGTCATGGGGTCCTGAAAGATCATGGCAATCTCCTTGCCGCGCACCCGGCGCATCCGGCGCTTTCCGTAGGAGAGGATGTCCTGGTCCTGGAAAAAAATCTCTCCGTCCACCACCCGGCCGGGGTGCTGAAGCAGGCCCATGATGGACAGGCTGGTGACGCTCTTGCCGCTGCCGCTCTCTCCCACGATGCCCAGCACCTCGCCCTGGTTCACATCAAAGCTGATGCCGCGCACCGCCTTTACCTCGCCTACGTGGGTGAAAAAGGAGGTCTTTAGATTTCGAACCGAAAGTAAACGTCTTGACATATCGCAAACTCACTTTCTCAGCCGCGGGTCCAGAGAGTCCCGCAGTCCGTCGCTGAACAGGTTGAGCGCCAGGATGGTGATACTCATGATGAGGGCGGGGTAGAAGAGCTGATAAGGGCTGGTGTAAAGGCTGGGCAGCGCGGCGTTGGCCAGCGCGCCCCAAGATGCCTGGGGCTTGGAGACGCCCAGTCCGATGAAGCTCAGAAACGCCTCGGTGAACATGGCACTGGGGATCTGCATGGTCAGGGCCACCATGATGGGGCCCATGGCGTTGGGAATGAGGTGGCGCACCAGGATCTTCCGGGTGGGCACACCCAGCAGGACGGCGGCGGAGACAAACTCCTGCTCCCGCATGGTGAGCACCTGGGAGCGGACGATGCGCACCATGCCCACCCAGTAGGTCAGGCCCATGGCCAGAATGATTGAGTGCAGGCCCGAGCCCAGCACCACCATGATGAGAATGACATAGAGCATCATGGGGATGGAGCTGATGGTGTCCACAATCCGCATCATGATGTTGTCCACAGCGCCGCCGAAGTAGCCGGCAATGCCGCCGTAGAGTACGCCCACGATCAGGTTGACCAGGGCGGCCACCACGCCCACCAGCAGTGAGACCCGGGCGCCGTACACCACGCGGATGAACAGATCGCGGCCCAGGGAGTCGGTGCCCCAGATATAGGTCTTGTTCAGGACGGTTTTGGCGGGGGTGATCTGCGCCCCGTCGTAGAACACACGGAAGCGGTCGATCTTGTCCTCCAGGATGTGCTCGGCCTCCCGCAGACTCACCGTCTCGGGGGCGTCCTCCCCGTAGTACTCCCTCAGGTACTCCACCTCCGCCACGGTGACGGGACTGCCATCGCCGTGGGCAGCCTCCTGGGTGATAAACTCCGATTTGGCCCGGAAGTACACGCCGTAGTCCACCAGCAAATCCTTTCCGTTGATCTCATATAGGTAGGTCCGCCCGGCTTTGTCATCCTTGACCAGGGTGGAGGCCCCAAGCAGGTGGCCGGAGCCGTCGGTGTCAATACACTTGTAGTCGCTGGTGACATAGACGAAGCTGTTACCGCCCAGATCGTAGATTTCCAGCTCCGGCGGGATGTTGGCGTACCGCAGGTCCTGTTCCTCGTAGGAATAGGGCCAGAACATGGGCACAAAAATGGCGGAGAGCACCACAATCACCACCACCACCATGGACAGGAGCGCGGTCTTGTTCCGGCACAGCCGGTGTCAGCAGTCCTGCCAGTAGGTCAGGCTGGGGCCCCCGATGGCCTCGGAGGCCAGGGCGTCCCGCTCCGCCGGCAGCCAGCGGCGGTCCGTTTCCTTCATACTCATGCGCGCCTCCTCAATCCAGCTTGATTCTGGGGTCGATTAGGACGTAAACGAGATCCACGATCAGCACGGCCAGGACCAGCAGTACGGCAAAGAACACCGTAATGCCCATGATCAGCGGATAGTCGCGGTTTACAATGCTGTCGGTGAACAACTGGCCCACGCCGGGGATGCCGAATACGGTCTCAATGACAAAGGAGCCGGTGACAATGGAGGCCACCATGGGCCCGATGTAAGTCACCACCGGCAGCAGGGCATTGCGCAGGGCGTGCTTGTAGATTACCTTGAATTCGGAGATGCCCTTGCTCCGGGCAGTGCGGATGTAGTCCTGCTGCTGCACCTCCACCAGGCTGGTGCGGGTCAGGCGGGTGATGAAGGACAGTGGGAATGCCCCAATGACCAGCACCGGGCCGATATAGCCCGCCACCTCGTCCACACCAAAGGCGGGCACAAGACCCAGGGTTTTGCTGAAGAGAAACAGGAAACCCGTGGCCAGCACAAAGCTGGGTATGGTGGAGCCCAGGGTGGACAGCACCATGAAAAACCGGTCAATCAGCTTGTTCTGGCGCAGCGCGCACACCGAGCCGAACAGGATTCCGGCAAACACCACCACCAGGGAGGCGTAGATGCCGATGGTCAGCGAAAAGGGGAAGCCGTCGGCTATGACCTTGTTGACAGTCAGGCCGGCCTTGGTGTAGGAGACGCCGAAATCCCCCCGGAGGAAGTTGCCCAGATAGATGATGTACTGCTTCCACAGCGGCTGGTCCAGGCCGTACTTGGCCATCATGGCCGCCTCAATTTCGGGATTGGGCATCTTCTCCGCGGCAAAGGGGTTGCCGGGGATCGCTTTCATCAGAAAGAATGTGATCGTGATGATAAAAAAGATGGTGACCAATGCGGATAAAATTCGTTTCAGCACATACTTGAGCATACAAACTCCTTTCTGAACAGACAATGCCTCCCCGGTCTATCCCGGCCTGATAGGGAATACAGTGCTTTAATGTGTTACAGAATATTATAATTATAAATCAAAATTGTCTTGAGAATATCGACAGCTTATGAGAAAAATCACATATTTTTGCGCTCCATTTCGGTCTGCATCAGGTCGGGATGGGGCGTAACATGCCAGATATGGACATCCCGGTAGTGCTCCAGCAGCAGGAAGTACCAGTTGCTGTCGAACAGCAGCAGCCCCGCGAGGGCGAGTGAGGCCAGCCCGGCGGCCCCACCGGACAGGCCGGGAAGCAGCGCCGTCCCCTTCCAGATGTCCCACACCGCCGCCGCCCCCACCAGGCCAAAGCAGAGCAGGCCACACCGCCGTCCCTCCGGCCGGGCCAAGGCGCGCACCGCACGGCCCAGCCAGAGCAGGCCAAACAGGCACAGGAAAGCCCACAGGCAGGTCTGTGGCCAGCGGTTGTCCTCAGGGACCAGCCGGGCGCACAGAAACAGGAGCCCCAGCGCCAACTGCACCGTAAGCTGCAGCAGCCCGCGCAGCTCCTCGTAGAAGGCGGCCTGGGCCGGATGGGCAAAGGATGGCCCCTCCTCCCGGGCAGACAGGGTGCGGAGCAGCGCCCCGCCGCAGCCTGCCGCTCCCCCGGCCTGGAGGGCGGCCGCCAGCCCCGCCCCGGACAGGGAGAACAGGAAGCGGCTCCGGTCAAAGGCATCCAGCAGCACCAGCTTGACGGCGGGGATCAGGTTTGGCAGATTGCCGAGCAGGGCCGCCGCCAGCAGGAGCAGAAAGAGCAGGGAGAGCACCGTCTCGCCCCGCTCCCCCACAAGTCGGCAGAGCAGCCACAGGGCCAGCAGAACCACCAGCCAGGGCAGGAGCTCCGCGCCTCTCGCCGGGGCGGAAGGACTGGCCAATATCCGGAACAGCAGAGGCAGCATGCCGCACAGCGCCAGTGTCTGAAGCCAGCGGAACAGACGGCCCAGTCCCGGCCTTGCGCGGGCCCTTTTGCGGCACAGCATTCCCTCCAGCAGGGCGGACAGCTCGACCCGCCCGCCGCAGCCAGGCTGGTAGTAGCGCCACAGCCCGGCCAGCGCCCCCAGCGGGTGCAGCCAGAGCAGGGAGAACACCAGATACCAGAACAGGGCTCCCGCCCCTCCCAGGCAGAGCGCCGCCATTGTCAGTATCCAGGCCATGGCGCCGCTGTCGCCGGGGAGCCCCGCCAGAAGGGCGCGCACGATGGCGCGGCGCTGCCCCGGGGCACACTCCTCCCCGAGAAAGCTCCACAGGGAATGCCGGTACGGTACCTCAGCAAAGATCCGCCGGTATCCGGCCCAGAAAAAAAGCCCCAGGCAGGCGGTAAAAAAGAGATAAAATGGGTTTTGCAGCATCCGCGTCCCTCCCAGTGGCGGCTGCGGCCGCCGTCCCGGCCGCAACCGGCAAAAATCTATTTTCTGAATCATAACACACTTCCCCCTGCTTCTTCAATCTGGATCGCGCTTCCCCTGCCCCGGCTGTGGGCGGCCACAAGGGCCGCCCCTACCTTTCCGGGGTTCCGTTTCCGGCGGGCTATCTTGCGGCACTTGGACGTAGGGGCGGGGCTTGTCCCCGCCCGCGGGCGGCCACGAGGGCCGCCCCTACGGTGAGGGTGGAGGATAGTTGGCGTGGGCCGATGAGGGCAGAAGGTGAATTGCCCCACAGGGGCAAGAGAGGCCGCCCTGGGGTGTCGGCCCCTGCGTTGGGGCAACCTGCGGAGCTGTCACGTAGGGGCGGGTGCCCACAGCCGCCCGACGGATACCGTCGATTTTGAACAGAGGAGGCCGTACCATGAAAACGCTGACCGTCGCCCTTCCGGGGCGGGAATATAACATACAGATTGGGTGGGGGCTGCTCACCCGGGCGGGGGAGGAGCTTCGGGCCGTCCTGCCCGGGTCCTCCCGGATTTTTGTGGTGACAGACAGCCATGTGGCCCCCCTGTACCTGGAGCGGGTGCGCGCCAGCCTGGAGGGGGCCGGGTTCCGGGTGACCGCCCACACCGTCCCCGCCGGGGAGGGCTCCAAATGCCCCGCCCGTCTGGCCGAGCTGTGGGAGGCCATGATGGACGCCGGGCTGACCCGCACCGACGCGGTGGCGGCCCTGGGCGGCGGCGTGGTGGGAGATCTGGCGGGGTTCGCCGCCGCCACCATCCTGCGGGGCGTGGACTTCGTGCAGATTCCCACCACTCTGCTGGCCCAGGTGGATTCCTCCGTAGGGGGCAAGGTGGCCGTGGATCTGGAGCACGGAAAGAATCTGGCGGGGGCCTTCTGGCAGCCCAGGCTGGTGCTCATGGACCCGGAGGTGCTGGACACTCTGCCGCTGCCTGTCTTCATGGAGGGCATGGCGGAGGTGGTCAAATACGGCTGCATCAAGGACGCGGCCTTTTTCGACTTCCTGGCGGCCCGGCCCTCCCGGGCGGAGCTGATGGCGGAAATGGAACACATCCTGTATACCTGCTGCGCGATTAAACGGAGCGTAGTGGAACAGGACGAGCGGGACACGGGGGAGCGGATGCTCCTCAACTTCGGCCACACGCTGGGCCACGCCTACGAGCTGGCGGGGCACTACACCGAGTGGAGCCACGGCGCGGCGGTGGCCGCCGGCATGTGCGCCGCCGCCCGGCTGGGCGTACGCCTGGGGGTGACACCGGCGGAGCTGCCGGAGCGCCTGGAGGAGGCGCTCTCCGCCCTGGGGCTGCCCACCGCCATCCCCTGCACGGCGGAGGACTACGCCGCCGCCGTGGGACTGGATAAGAAGGGGGCGGGGGAGGACATTTCGGTGATCCTCCTGGAGCGCATGGGCCGCGCCGTCCCCCACCGGATGCCCAAGTCCCGACTGCTGGAGGAACTGCGATGAACGTCACCATCACCCCCGCCGCCCTGGGCGGCGCCGTCACCCCGCCGCCCTCCAAGTCCCAGGCCCACCGGCTGATCATCGCCGCCGCCCTGTCCGACGGGGTGTGCCGCCTGTCCAATGTGGAGCTGTCCCAGGACATCCAGGCCACCCTGCGCTGTATGCGCACCCTGGACGCGGACGCCTCCGCCGACGGCACGGTAATCCGCGGGGCCGACCTGGTGGACGGCTTTGAGACGCCCCCGCCGGAGATTATGGACTGCGGCGAGTCGGGCTCCACTTTGAGGTTTTTGATCCCCGTGGCCCTGGCCCTCAAGAGGGGCGGCCGGTTCACCGGCCACGGGCGGCTCATGGAGCGGCCTCAGGAGCCCTATTTCCGCCTCTTTGCGGAGAAGGGGATCGCCTGGTCGCTGGAAAACGGAGTGCTCGCCGTGGAGGGGCGGCTGACGCCCGGTGTCTATGCCCTGCCCGGCGACGTGTCCTCCCAGTTCATCACCGGCCTGCTCTACGCCCTCCCCCTGCTGGAGGGGGACAGCGAGCTTGTCCTCACCACCGCGCTGGAGAGCCGGGGCTATGTGGACATGACCCTGGACGCCCTGGCCCAATTCGGCGTCGCGGCGGAGTACGACGGGGACCGGCGCTTCCGGGTGCCGGGGAACCAGGCGTACCGCCACCGGGATCTGGCCATCGAGGGGGACTGGTCCAACGCCGCCTTCTGGTTTGCCGCCGCATTCCTGGGCCACCGGGTGGACGTGGAGGGGCTGAACCCCCGCTCCGTTCAGGGCGACCGGGTGATCGGGGAGCAGCTTGCCCGCCTGACCCGGCCCGGCCCGGCGGAGCTGGACGTGTCCCAGTGCCCCGATCTGGTGCCCCCTCTGGCGGCCATGGCCGCCCTGCGGGCGGGGGAGACGACCGCCATCGTCAACGCCGCCCGCCTGCGCATCAA
>OLNK01001435.1_pt1 | contig 17970 bp, 17 predicted proteins | sample 1672791 | NCBI WGS metagenome assembly OLNK01 (sample SAMEA3136724, study PRJEB25190) | human gut metagenome | biome: human gut; feature: human-associated habitat; material: faeces | place: Austria | collected 2013 | reverse complement strand
AAACCCGCTGGTGCGGGCGGATTCGACCTGGTTTTACTACGATCTGGAAAAAGGATGCCCGGTGCGGGTGCCGGAAAGCCAGTTGGAGGGCTACCAGATTGAAGATAAACCGCTTGCAATGCCGCCAGCGCCGAAGAAAATCCGCCTGCCTGAGACGTATGAGACGGCGGCGCCGGTCACGGTGGAACGCCATCATCTCGATACGAACCGGCACGTGAACAATGCACAGTATGTGGCGATTGCGCGTGAATTGCTGCCTGTGGACTTTGCACTCGGAGAACTGCGGGTGGAGTACCGGAAGGCGGCAGTGCTTGGGGATGTGATGTACCCGAAGCTGGCGCAGGTGCCGGAAGGATACGTGGTATCGCTGCAGGATGCGGAAGGTCAGGTGTATGCGAATTTGTGGCTGGCAAAGACTGGTTTGTAAAGAGTTTGTATGTAGCAGTGAAGAAACTGAATCATTGCAGCCGAAGAAAGATTCGGCGTGGATTGTCTGCCAGTGAATGAAAAATGCAACCGTTAAATAAAAAAAGAGATCGGCAGAAAAGAGAGGACGAATGACATGATTGAACTGGGAAGAGTACAGGAACTGATGGTAGTGCGGGAGAAAAACTTCGGCGTGTATCTGGGACAGAAGAAAGATGACGCGGCGGCGGTCCTGCTTCCGAAGAAACAGGTGCCGGAGGGCACAAAAGTGGGCGATAAGCTCAAGGTATTTATTTATAAAGATTCCGAGGACCGCCTGATTGCGACGACCTCGATGCCGAAGCTGGAACTGGGCGGGACGGCGGTTTTGAAAGTCAAGGATGTATCGAAGATCGGCGCCTTTCTTGATATGGGGCTGGAAAAAGATCTGCTGCTCCCGTTTAAAGAGCAGGTATATCCGGTTCGCGCCGGGGAAGAGTGCCTGGTAGCGCTGTATATCGATAAGAGCGGTCGTCTGGCGGCGACGATGAAGGTATATTCGTATCTTTGCAGCGATGCGCCGTACAAGAAGGACGAGTGGACCGAGGGACGCGTCTATGAGATTAATGAAAATCTGGGCGTGTTCGTGGCAGTGGCAGACCGCTATTTCGGTTTGATTCCGAACCGTGAGTTATATGGAAAATGCCGTCTGGGCGAGGTTTTAAAGGTACGCGTGACGAAGGTGCGCGAGGATGGAAAAATGGATTTGAGCCTGCGCGAGGTGGCGTACCGTCAGATGAATGTGGATGCCGAGGCGGTGCTGGCACGTCTGAAAGAAAAAAACGGCGTTCTGCCGTTCAATGACCGCGTGGAGCCGGAGATTATCCGCCGCGAATTTAATCTAAGCAAAAACGCGTTCAAGCGTGCGGTTGGACACCTTTTAAAAGAAGGAAAAATAGAAGTAAACGAAGATTCTATCCGTTTAAAATAAAAGACAAAGGAGAGATTTGACATGAAGAAAGTAATCAGCACAACCAATGCACCGGCAGCGATCGGCCCGTATTCCCAGGCAATCGAGGTAAATGGAATGGTATTTGCATCCGGTCAGATTCCGGTCAATCCGGCAACCGGCGAGATCCCGGAGGGAATCGAGGCTCAGGCAGAGCAGGTTTTAAACAATGTAAAGAATCTTCTGGCGGCAGGTTGTAAAGACCACCGTATTTATCCAGAACATGGATGATTTTGGAAAAGTAAATGAAATCTATGCGAAATATTTCGAGGGCGCATGCCCGGCACGTTCCTGCGTCGAGGTATCTAAACTTCCGAAGGGCGTCCTGATGGAGATGGAAGCGATCGCAGCAAAATAAGAATGAATCGCATATTTGGAAAATTTCGCCGGAAAAACAAGTTCCAGTCTGTGAAAATCCCGGCGTGTGAGGGCAAAATGACGAAAAAATTCACTTTTTTTCGTCCGCCCTCTTTTTTTTTTCGTCACTTTGCTTTAAAATAAAGGGAAAGATCCGTCCAAGATTCAGATGGGGAACGGTTATGGTCCACAGGCACAGATTGCCGGAGGGGTAACAAACGGGTTTGGGGAATGACAGGTTGAAAGACCCGGAAATACAGCTGGACGGAGGATAAAAGAAAAGGAGAGAGGAATATGATTTCGAACCAGATACTCCAGACAAACATTGAGGGGTTAAAAGGAATTACGCGTGTCGATCTCTGTATCTGTGATACGGAAGGCAAGGTGCTGGCATCCACATTTACTGGCGCTGAGGAATATGAGAGTGCAATTCTGGCTTTCGTAGACTCTCCGGCGGACAGCCAGGTGATACAGGGATATCAGTTTTTCAAGGTGTTTGACGATCACCAGTTAGAATATATACTTCTTGCCAAGGGCGGAAGCGACGACGTATACATGGTCGGCAAGATGGCGGCATTTCAGGTTCAGAACCTGCTGGTAGCTTATAAGGAGCGCTTTGACAAGGACAATTTTATCAAGAACCTGCTGCTTGACAACCTGCTTCTGGTTGATATTTATAACCGTGCGAAGAAGCTGCACATCGAGACGAACGTCAAGCGGATCGTATTTATCATTGAGACGCAGCATGAGAAGGATGTGAATGCACTTGAGACCGTCCGCAGCCTGTTCTCGACCAAGACGAAGGATTTCATCACGGCAGTGGATGAGAAGAACATTATTTTAGTCAAGGAAGTGAAGCCGGGCGAGACTTACGACGATCTGGAAAAGACAGCCACATCGATCGTAGATATGCTCAATACCGAGTCACTGACACGTGTCAGCGTGGCATTCGGTACGATCGTCAACGAGATCAAGGACGTATCGCGTTCTTATAAAGAGGCGAAGATGGCGCTGGATGTAGGAAAGATTTTCTACAGCAGCAAAAATGTGGTCGCATACAGCAAGCTGGGAATCGGACGTCTGATCTATCAGCTGCCGCTGCCGCTGTGCCGGATGTTTATCAAGGAAATTTTTGATGGCAAATCGCCGGATGAGTTTGATGAGGAGACTCTTACGACAATCAACAAGTTCTTCGAGAACAGCCTGAACGTATCAGAGACTTCCCGACAGCTTTACATCCACCGCAACACACTGGTATACCGTCTGGATAAGCTCCAGAAGAGCACGGGATTGGATCTGCGGGTGTTTGAGGATGCGATCACATTTAAGATTGCCCTGATGGTTGTAAAATATATGAAATACATGGAAAACCTGGATTATTAATCCAAATTGCTGTGGCGGGGAGGAAGATTGCCTTTGCCGCAGCAATTTCATTTGGAGAATTGAAAAAGAGGATTTACGCATGATAGAGGTTAAAAATCTCACCAAGACGTACAAGACGGGGAATAAAGCCTTAAAGGGAATCAATATTCAGATTCAGGACGGCGAGTTTGTTTTCATTATGGGACGAAGCGGTTCCGGCAAATCGACGCTTTTAAAGCTTCTTTTGAAGGAGCTGGAGCCGACTTCCGGCCAGATTATCGTCAACGATATGGATCTGGAAAAGATGCCGAGGCGCTACATCCCGAAGTACCGCAGACGGCTGGGAATGGTGTTTCAGGATTTCCGTCTGTTGAAGGATAAAACAGTATATGAAAATGTCGCGTTTGCACAGCGGGTCATCGGCGTATCGCCCCGTGAGATTAAGAAAAATGTGCCGGAAATGCTTCGACTGGTAGGGCTTTCTTCAAAATATAAAGCATACCCGAACCAGCTCTCGGGCGGCGAGCAGCAGCGTGTTGCGATTGCCCGTGCGCTGATCAACTCGCCGGAGATACTTCTGGCGGACGAGCCGACGGGAAACCTGGATGTACATAATTCTATGGAGATCATGGAGCTTCTGGAGGAGATAAACCGGCGCGGGACGACGGTGCTTGTGGTAACGCACAGCCGGGAGATCGTAGCAGAGATGGGAAAACGTGTGATCACGCTGACGCGCGGCGTGCTGACGGGAGATCAAAAAGGCGGTATCTGGCATGAAAATTAGTACATTGATTTACTGCACCAAGGAGGGCATGCGCAATATCATCCGGAATATCTGGTTTTCACTGGCGTCGGTGGCGATTATTTCGGCATGTATTTTCCTGTTCTGTATGTTTTTTGGCTTGATTGCCAACGTACAGTATATGGTGCGGAATGCAGAATCTACAGTAGGAATCACGGTTTTCTTCAATGAAGATATGAGTGAGGACGATATACAGAAAATCGGGGATGAGATACGCGCCCGCGATGAGGTCAAGGAAGTAAAGTATGTTTCTGCCGAGGAGGCATGGGAGAATTTTAAGAAAGAATATTTTAAGGGAGTCGAGGATCTGGCAGAAGGATTTGCGGATGACAACCCGTTAGCCGGTTCGGCGTCCTACGAGATCTATCTGAAAGACATTGACATGCAGGATGACATGGTTGCATGGCTTGGCACAGTGCAGGGAATCCGGAAGATCAATTATTCAAGCGATACGGCGTCCGGGCTTTCGAGCTTCAACAAGATGCTGGGACTTTTGTCGGCGGTGATCATCGCTATTCTGCTGGCAGTTGCTATCTTCCTTATCAGCAATACGATCACGACGGCAGCTGCATTTAGACGGGAGGAAAACCGGATCATGCGCCTGATCGGTGCGACGAATTTCATGATCCGTGCGCCGTTCGTTGTACAGGGTGTGATGATCGGTCTGGTTGGCGCGTTGATTCCGCTGGCGATCACGTATTTTCTGTATCGCCAGGCGGTTGTATATATGATGGAACGGTTTGATATCTTGTCGAACCTGATTGAATTTATCCCGATTCAGACCATTTTCCCGAGCATGGTAGCCGTGGCGATGGCGCTGGGCGTGGGAATCGGTTTTGTCGGAAGTTTCTTTACGATCCGCAGACATTTAAAGGTGTAAGAAACATTGGCGGCTGCTGTAGGAGAATGCGGCGGCAGCGGAAATTTGCGGTAAAAAGGATGAGAACATGAAAAAACAGGGATTGAAAATACGTGCGGCTCTGTTCCTTGTGACGGCGGCGCTGGCGTCTTCCCCAGTGCTGACCTCGGTGGCGGCAGCGACGAAAAAGGATGTAAGCAGCGCCAAGGATAAGAAAAGCGCCCTGGAACAGGAGAAAAAGAAGACCGAGGAGGCGATCAAAAGCCTTCAGGGGCTGAAAAGTAACACCGAGAGCTATGTCAAGGAGCTGGACACGAAGATGAATGATCTGCAGTCACAGGTCACGAAGCTGGAAAATAATATTTCCAGCAAGCAGAAAAGCATCGATGAGACGGCGGTAAAGCTGGAAGAAGCGCAGAAAACCGAAAAAAAGCAGTATGCTTCGATGAAAATGCGTATCAAATATATGTATGAGAAGGGCGACAGCAGCTACTTAAATCTGCTTCTGGAAGCCCGTTCGCTCTCGGAGCTTTTAAACCGGGCAGAGTATGTTTCAAAGATTTCGGAGTATGACCGGAAGATGCTCGACCAGTATGTGGCGACGAAAGAGTCCATCGCGGACAGCAAGAAAAAGCTGGAGACGGAGAAGGCGGAGCTGCAGGAGATGAAGACGCAGACGGAGGCAAAGCAGGATTCAGTTCAGCTTCTCCTGAATGAGAAAAATAAAGAACTCCAGAACGTCAACGCGCAGATCGGCGAGAAATCAGCGCAGGCGAAGGCGTATGAGGACGATATCAAGGCGCAGGAAGCCAAGATCGTGCAGATGGAGGCGGAGATTAAGAAGAAAGAAGCGGAAGAGGCGGCGAAAAAAGCGGCAGAGGAAGCTGCCAGAAAAGCCGCCGCAGCGGGAAAGACGAATAATTCGACCGCGAAAGGGAATACTGGCAGTACGACTACCACTTCGACGGGAAGTTCTTCGCTGCGCTGGCCGTGCCCTGCAAGCGGACGCATTACATCTGGATTCGGAAAACGTAAATCACCGACGGCGGGCGCGTCCTCGAACCATAAGGGCATTGATATCAGCGCTTCGACCGGCAGCAGCATCGTGGCAGCCGCCGGAGGAACGGTTTCGATTGCAACCTACAGTTATTCGGCTGGAAATTATGTTGTGGTCAACCATGGAAATGGACTTTCAACCGTGTATATGCACTGTTCCCAGCTTCTGGTATCGGCAGGGGATACGGTAAAAGCCGGACAGACGATCGCGAAGGTAGGTTCGACCGGATATTCGACAGGTTCTCATCTGCATTTTGCAGTCCGCAAGAACGGAAGTTATGTAAACCCTTCGAGCTATGTAAGTCCGTAGTGCGGAAAGTATCAGGTGGCTGCAAAAGATGAAATCCGGAAGGAATAGACAGGAATCAGGAGGCATAAGAGATGGACAGTAAAAATAAATTCTGGCGCGGTGTGATGGTCGGTGTGCTGGTGACAGCACTGGTGTGTCTGATCACGGTCGGTGCTTCGGCGGGTATTTACATGTTTGGACGCCGTGTGATCGATAACCAGACACAGGTACAGGTACAGACCGAGGGAACACCGTCGCAGGCACAGGAGCCGGTCAATTTTGAGAATGTCACGAAAAAGCTGGAGCAGATACAGGATATTATCGATAAAAAGTACCTGTTTGAGGAAAAAATTGATACATCCGAGGAGGAAGCCGGCATTTATCAGGGCTTTTTGAGTGGTTTAAATGATCCGTATGCGGTTTACTATACGCCGGACGAGCTGACAAGCTTCCTGGATGAGACAAATGGTTCTTACTGCGGCATCGGCGCTCTGGTATCCCAGAATGTCCAGACCGGCGTCAGCACGATCGTGCGCGTCTTTGAGGGCAGCCCGGCCGAGGAGGCAGGCATCCTTCCGGGTGATGCGCTTTATAAGGTAGACGGCACCGAGGTGATTGGCATGGATCTGTCGCTTCTGGTCAATAATTACGTCAAGGGCGAGGAAGGCAGCCAGCTGACGATCACGGTTTATCGTGAAAATAGCGACGAGTACAAGGATATCACCCTGACCCGCCGACCGATCGATGTGCAGACGGTGTCAGGCAAGATGCTGGATGAAGAGATCGGATATATTTCCGTTGCGGAGTTTGACCGTGTGACTGCCGATCAGTTTAAATCCAAGATCGAGGAACTGCAGGGCGAGGGCATGAAGCGCCTGATCATCGATCTGCGGAACAACCCGGGCGGCGAGGTGACGACGGTTGTCTCAATGGCGGATTATATCCTGAAGGATGGCGGACGGATCCTGACCGTGGCAAATAAGAAGGGCACGGAGGAGACATACGACGCTGAGGATGGACACAGCCTGGAGATCCCGATGGTTGTGCTGGTAAATGGCAATTCCGCCAGCGCGTCGGAGGTATTTACCGGTGCGATGAAGGATTACGGCGTGGCGACGATCGTCGGAACGAAGACTTTCGGTAAAGGTATCGTGCAGACGCTGATGCCGCTTTCGGATGGAAGCGCGATTAAGCTGACGACCGACCATTATTATACGCCGAATGGAAATGATATCCATGGAAAAGGCATCGAGCCAGATCTCGAGGTGGAGCTGGATGAAGAGGCGGCGCAGGAAGTCGTGATTCCAGAGGAGAAGGATAATCAGCTGCAGAAGGCGGTTGAGGTTGTGAAGGGAAAGTAACTTCTTATTTACACGACCCCGAAACTTACGGCACTTTCGGTTCCAAAAGTGCCTATCCGTGAACAGTAACTTTAAAAGTATCGAGAAAAATAAGTGCGTTAGATCCTGAAACAGCTTGAAAAAGTGGCAGTTTCAGGATTTAACGCTTAAAGTCGTGTCTGTTTTGGCTTTTTGAGAAAGACGATGAGTGAAGAATCTGGTATTTTTGATACTATAGAAAAAGAGGGAGAAATAGAATTATGTATGTAATTGCAGGACTTGGAAATCCGGGAAGAGAATATGAGGGAACCCGCCACAATGTGGGATTTATGACGCTGGATGCGCTGGCGGACAAGTATAACATTGATGTCCGGGAGAAAGCATTTAAGGGACTGATCGGAAAAGGCGTGATCGAGGGAAATAAGGTCATTCTGGTAAAGCCGCAGACGTATATGAACCTGAGCGGCGAGTGCATCCGTCAGGTGATGGATTATTATAAGGTAGAACCATCGGAGTTTATCGTGATTTATGACGATATCAGCCTGGTTCCGGGCGGCATCCGGATCCGCAAAAAAGGCAGCGCGGGCGGCCACAATGGAATCAAAAATATCATCGCCCATCTGGGAACGCAGGAATTTCCACGCGTGCGGATCGGTGTGGGAGAGAAGCCGGCGCGCATGGATCTGGCAGACTATGTGCTGGGACATTTTCCGAAAGAGGAAGCCGAAACGATGACGACGGCGTTTAAGGACGGTGCGGCGGCAGTCGTGGATATGATGACAGAGGGCGTTGAGGCGGCGATGAACCATTTTAACGGCGCGGCGCGCGGGGAGAAGGAGAAGCTAGAGAAGCAGAAAGCGGAGAGGAAGGAGGAAGTCAAGACACAATGAGCGACTTATTTGCAAATCCGTTAGAGGAGATGATCGAGTTCCAGGATCTCAAGACGGATTTACAGCGCGGACAGGGACCGCTTCTTGTCACGGGATGCCTGGATTCGCAGAAGGTGCATCTGCTGTCCGAGCTTTCGGATCTGACGCCCTGGAAGCTGATTGTCACCTATGATGATTCGAGGGCGCGGGAGATCTGTGAGGATTACCGGTGCTTTGATACGGATATTTCGCTGTACCCGGCGAGGGATCTGCTGTTTTATACGTCGGATATCCACGGAAACCTGCTGACGAAACAGCGGATTCAGGTCATGCGGCGGGTCCTGGAGAGTTCCGGCGGCGTGGTGGTCACGACGATCGACGGGCTGATGGAACATCTGCTGCCGCTTGCGTGGATGAAAGAGCGGAGCCTCACGATCGGGGCAGAAGATGTGGTCGAGGTCGGGAAGCTGACGCACGCTCTGGCGGAAATGGGATATGAGAAGGTCGCGCAGGTTGAGGGATCAGGGCAGTTTTCGGTGCGCGGCGGTATCATTGACATTTTCCCGCTGACGGAGGAGGTGCCGTACCGGATCGAGCTGTGGGGCGACGAGGTCGATTCGATCCGTACCTTCGACCCGGAAAGCCAGCGCTCGATCGAGCAGGTGGATGAGGCAGTGATCTATCCGGCGACGGAGATGGCGCTGACGCCGGAGCAGATTCAGGATGGAACCGAGGCGATCGAGAAAGACCGCAGGAAATATGTGAAAAAGCTCCGGGATGCCATGAAGACGGAAGAGGCGTACCGGATGGATTCGGCTGTCTCGGAGGTCTTAGAGGGGCTTCGCGAGGGCTTCCGGGTGCATGGGCTGGGAAGCTATATCCGGTATTTCTGCAAGGAAACGGTATCGTTTTTAAACTATTTTCCAGTCGATGAGCTGACGATTTTCCTGGATGAGCCGCTGCGCTTGAAGGAAAAAGCAGAGACGACCGAGACGGAGTTCCGGGAGAGTATGTCGCACCGTCTCGAGGGCGGCTATCTGCTTCCGGGGCAGACTTCCTTCCTCTATTCGGCGAAGGAGACGCTGGCGATGGCAATGCGTCCGCGCACTCTTTTACTGCTGGGGCTGGATCAGAAGCTCTCCGGCATGACGGTTAAGAAAAAATACAGTCTGAGCGTTAAAAATGTCAATTCCTACCAGAATGGATTTGAGCTTTTAATCAGCGATCTGGCGCGCTGGAAGAAGGAAAAATACCGGGTGGTATTGCTGGCTGGTTCGCGGACGCGCGCGAGCCGTCTGGCGGGCGATCTGCGGGAGTATGATTTAAGCGCCTTCTGCCCGGATGAGGGCGAAAACACCGTGAAACCGGGTGAAATCCTGGTGACTTACGGAAAGCTGCATCGGGGATTTGAATATCCGCTGATTAAGTTCGTCGTGATCACAGAGGGAGACATGTTCGGCGGCGGACGGGGGCGGAAAAAGAAGAAAAAGACCTCCTACCAGGGTAAGAAAATCCAGAGCTTTTCCGAGCTTTCGATCGGCGATTATGTGGTGCATGAGAGCCACGGACTCGGCATTTACCGGGGCATTGAGAAGATCGAGCAGGACAAGGTCGTCAAGGATTACATCAAGATTGAGTACCGCGACGGCGGTAATCTCTACCTTCCGGCGACACGCCTGGAGGGAATCCAGAAATATGCCGGTTCGGATGCCAGGACGCCGAAGCTCAATAAACTGGGCGGAATGGAATGGAATAAGACGAAGAGCAAGGTGCGCGGTGCGGTCCGTGATATTGCAAAGGATCTCGTCGAGCTTTATGCAGCGCGTCAGCGGAGCGAGGGCTACCAGTATGGACCGGATACGGTCTGGCAGAGGGAATTTGAGGAAATGTTCCCGTTTGAGGAGACGGAGGATCAGCTGGAGGCGATCGAGGCGACAAAAAAAGACATGGAAAGCCGCCGCATCATGGACCGCCTGATCTGCGGCGACGTTGGATACGGCAAGACGGAGATCGCGCTTCGGGCGGCATTTAAGGCGATTCAGGAGGGTAAGCAGGTTGTGTATCTGGTGCCGACCACAATTTTGGCGCAGCAGCATTACAATACCTTTGTGCAGAGGATGAAGGATTTCCCAGTGCGGGTCGATATGCTGTCGCGTTTCCGCACGGCGGGCGAGCAGAAAAAAACGCTGGAAGATCTGAAAAAAGGGCAGGTGGACGTCGTGATCGGAACGCACCGCGTCCTTTCTAAGGATGTTGTCTTTAAAAATCTGGGGCTTCTGATCATCGATGAGGAGCAGCGCTTCGGCGTGGCACATAAGGAAAAGATCAAGAAACTAAAGGAAAATGTAGATGTTCTGACGCTGACGGCGACGCCGATTCCGCGTACCCTGCATATGAGTCTCATTGGCATCCGGGATATGAGTGTCCTGGAGGAACCGCCGGTGGATCGCCTGCCGATTCAGACCTACGTCATGGAGTACAACGACGAGATGGTGCGCGAGGCGATTCACAGGGAGCTGGCGCGGGGCGGACAGGTATATTATGTCTACAACCGTGTCAACAACATCGACGAGGTGGCAAACCATGTGGCGGCTCTGGTGCCGGAGGCAAACGTCGTGTTCGCCCACGGGCAGATGCATGAACATGAACTGGAAAAAATTATGCTGGATTTCGTCGAGGGCAATATCGACGTTCTGGTGTCCACGACCATCATTGAGACGGGACTGGACATTCCGAATGCGAACACGATCATCATCCACGACGCCGACCGGCTGGGGCTGTCGCAGCTCTACCAGATCCGCGGTCGCGTCGGACGTTCCGGGCGGACTTCGTATGCGTTTCTCATGTATCGGCGCGACAAGCTGCTGCGTGAGGAGGCGGAAAAACGTCTGCAGGCGATCCGTGAATTTACGGAGCTGGGAAGTGGTATCAAGATTGCGATGCGTGATTTGGAGCTGCGCGGTGCCGGAAATCTTCTGGGCGCGGAACAGCACGGTCATATGGAGGCGGTCGGTTACGATCTGTACTGTAAACTTTTAAACGAGGCGGTGCTGGCGCTGCGCGGGGAGAAGGAAGCGGAGGATTTCGAAACGGTGGTGGACTGCGACATCGACGCGTATATTCCGCCGTCTTACATCCGGAATGAGTACCAGAAACTCGACGTTTACAAGCGGATTTCCGGTATCGAGAACCAGGAAGAGTACCTGGATATGCAGGATGAGCTGATCGACCGCTTTGGCGAGCTTCCGCGTTCAGTGGAGAATCTGTTAAAGATCGCCGATTTGAAAGCGCTTGCTCATCAGGCGGGCGTCGTGGAGGTCGATGTGAAGAAGCAGGATATCACGATCCAGATGTACCAGAAAGCCAATCTGGACGTCTCCGGCATTCCGGCGCTGATGGAGAAGTACAAGGGCACGCTGACCTTCAGGACGGGCGATGTACCGTCGTTCTATTACCGCGATGTGCGGCAGAAACATACGGACTGCGAGACGATGCTTGTGAAGGCGCGGGAGATTCTTTCCGGGCTCGCGGCGCTGGCGAAAGAGTAGTTTTTAATTGTGTAGAAAAGATTGAAAGTATATTTGAAATGAAAATATATTTTCAATATTGACATATATAATCAAAGATGATAATATATAATCAAATTAAAGCTTGTTTACTAAATTTAAAGAAGGGAGGGATTCCAATGCAGCAAAAATGTGGGATGCTCATTAATAATGTGAATAACGTTAAGAGGTGGTTTTATGAAAAAAATTATGAGTATTTTATTGTCGATAGTTATGTCAACTTCATTGGTAATCCCAACATTTGCGGAAGCGCCGCCATATTAAATAGATAAAGTGGCAACAAAGGTTGTGATTGATCAACATGAATTGAGAGATATTTATGATAAATATGCTTCGGTAACGGATGAAACTGTTGTGGAAGATATGTTAATGGAAGATTTTGGTTTTTCAAGATCGGAAGTTAAAGAATTATTGGAAGTAAGCAAAAGTGGTAGTGGAGGATCTACAGGTGCTTCGAGGGCATCTAGTATAACTGGAAGATTACCAGCAACAGCTGCTATAGGAACCGTTGTAAATATTGTGTATACAATTGATTTGCAAGAAATGAAAGATTTAGCGACAATAACTAATTTTATCGCAAGACAGGTAGGCGGAGCAGGAGCAGGGGTAGCAGTGGCAGCACTTGTTGCTAAAACAGTTTTAGCAGCTGCACAAAAGGGTGGCATAAACTATGCAAAAGTTACAATATCTTATACATATGGCTATAATAATGATGGAGTATTAGGGTGGACGCCAGGTTATACCAAGTATGAGTATTGGTAATAAAAAAGGGAGATGCAATGAAAGAGAATAGAGTATCAAATGAATTCCGTCAAGGAAGAGAAGCAACGTTTGCCGCTTTATTAATGGAACTGTGTCTTTGTGGGGAGCGAATTGCTTCCATAATGGGAATTAGAAATTGGTATGATCAGGTGGGAACTGTTAGAATTTTTCTTTGTATTTTGATTTTTTGTTATTATTATATAATTAAAAAACCAAGATTATTAGATACGCCTGAATGGTATGAGCTAATGAAAAAAGATAGAGTGATTTATGGAATGTGGATCTTGGAAATGATAATATTAGTTAGTAGTATTGGAACTTGAGTGAAAAACAAAGGGGGCGTCAGTTGCTCCCTTTGTTTCTATAAATTATGAGATTGGGAATTTTATGAAGAATAATTATTTAAGTGAACGAGAAATGAATGTTATGCAGGTTTTGTGGAAGTATGAAAAACCCATGACGGTGACAGAAATTGTAGAATCTGAAAAAGAATTGACAACGCCAACAGTCCATACTGTGTTAAGAAAATTGCTTGATAAGGGTTATGTTCAGGTTATTGATACAGTTCAGACTGGAAAAGTTTTTGCTAGGCGATATAAAGCGAAAAAGACTCAGGATGAAGAAATAGAAGAAAAAATAGAAAAATGTATGAAAAATTCTAGAAATCCTATGTCCTTTGTAAATACAATAACAGCAGCTTTGTTGAATGGAGCAGTAGATGAAGAGTCGGTTATTGACGAATTAGAACGTATAGTTCAAAAAAGAAAAAAAGAGATTTTATGAAAATAACATATACATCAATTTTATCGGCAATATGTAGTTCAATTTTGCTATTGGGTTTTTTGTCGGTTTATATATGGAAAAAGCAAGAAAATTATAGCTTGTATGAAGTAAAATTACTTATTTTTTGCACTGTACTAACAGGAGTAAGATTATTTTTTCCAATAGATATTTGCGGAATAAGTCATACGATAGGAATAAAAATATTATATCCAGAACTTTGTCGCTTTATGCGGGGGAAAATAGGATTTTTAAGTCATTTTTCTGTACTTTTTTTGATTAGTTTACTTGGAAGTTTTCTTATCTTAGTGCAAAAAAGTTTATCATATATATCATTTATAAAATTAATAAAAGAAATAAGACCGATAGAGTATATTCGTGTTAAAAAGTATAAAAAAGTGAAAAAAATACCAATATTGAAAGTTGATAGTATAGAAGATCCATTTATTGTTGGTATAAAAAATCCGTATATAATAATACCGAATATAGATGAAGAAACAAAAAAAATAGTACTCTTGCATGAAGTGGGACATTACATTAAAAGAGATTTATTTTTAAAGTGTTTTTTTGAAATATTATGTCTTTTATACTGGTGGAATCCGTTAGTATACATAGTTCGGTATTATTTTTCTAACATATTAGAAATAAGAAATGATTTAATTGTTTGTAATGAGTTATCTGAAATAGAAAAAATTCATTATGTTGAAATATTGTTAAAAATGTCTAGGACAAAAGCGTTAAAAAGGAGAGGAACACTATCTTTTTTTAATGGAAGTTTTTTGAAAATTAGAATTTCTTCTATATTGAATGAAGAACAAAAAAAACAGGTCAATATTAAGTTGTTCTTTTTCTTAATTGCTATTATATTGTCTGGTACAATAGTAATAGAACCAGTAGCTGATTTGAAGTTGCATGCACCGTATTTTGAAGAAGATGATATAGTCAAAAAAAATAACTTTTTTGTAAAGACAGAAAACGGGTATGAATTATATATGAATGGTACATATATAGGAACATTGGATGAAATACCAAATGAATTAAAGAATATTAATATTAGGAGGAAATAAAAATGAAAAAAACGATCAGAATTTTAGCAGTAATAATTGCTATGACATGTATTTTTTCAGGGACTGCGTTTGCACAAGAGAAAGAGGTGGCTGTTGAAAAATCGAGTTCAATAGCTAGAGCAGATGTTATAAAATATGTTTATAAAGTTGAAAACGGGAAATTATATAGAAGATTATATAATTATTCTAAGGATACGTGGCTGGGAGATTGGGAACTGTGTGACTAAAGTAATAATATGATAATTATATTTAATAAATATGTACACTACTTTTTACGCTTTGAATTTAAAGTAATGTAAAAATTTTATAGCGTGAAGTTTGAAGTTGAGAAATTGCCTTGACAAATAATAAATTTCGCTTATAATACAGAATATACTCAATAACCTTACAAAGGCAATGAAGGGAACAAGTAGAGATCCGCAGGAGAGCGCACAGAAAGCAGCCGGATGATGAGAGGCGCGCGTGAACCGGATATTCGAATACATCCCGGAGCTTCGCACCGAAGAATCTAAAATCGGATCCGATGAAAAGGCTGCGTGGAAAATGTGCGGCGGTTGATTTGGTAGGCTGCGACGTGAGAGACACACGTTATCCGGTCACGGTATCAGAGGGTACCGGCAGAGGCAGATGGGCGCGAGCTGTCTGCGAACAAAGGTGGTAACACGGGAATTTTGCCCCGTCCTTTTTGGAGGACGGGGCTTTTTTATTTTATAGAAAAATGTGTCTTGTGAAATCACAGACGTTCCAATGTACCTTTATTGTTCTGTTTTGAGAATGATTTTCGGAGAGAAAATAAAGGATGAATCGGATGTATTTTTGAAAAAAGGAATCCCGTGGAGAAGCAAAACGAGTAAGCAAAATTATTTTTTATAAAAAGGAGTAAACAGGAAAATGCAGATTTACGAAGAATTAGTAGCCAGAGGTCTGATCGCCCAGGTTACAAACGAAGAAGAGATCAAAAAACTGGTCAACGAAGGAAAAGCCGTTTTCTACATCGGTTTTGACCCGACCGCAGACAGCCTTCATGTAGGACATTTCATGGCACTGTGCCTGATGAAACGTCTGCAGATGGCAGGCAACAAGCCGATCGCATTACTTGGCGGCGGCACCGGCATGATCGGCGATCCGTCCGGACGTACGGATATGCGCCAGATGCTGACACCGGAGACGATCCAGCATAACTGCGACTGCTTCAAAAAGCAGATGAGCCGTTTCATCGATTTCTCTGATGACAAGGCGCTCTTAGTCAACAACGCAGAGTGGCTGATGAATCTGAATTATGTAAACTTACTGCGCGAGGTTGGTCCGCATTTCAGCGTCAACCGTATGCTGACCGCTGAGTGCTACAAGCAGAGAATGGAGAGAGGCTTAAGCTTCTTAGAGTTCAACTACATGATTATGCAGAGCTACGACTTCTATATGTTATACCAGAAATACGGCTGCAACATGCAGTTCGGCGGCGATGATCAGTGGAGCAATATGTTAGGCGGTACCGAGCTGATCCGCAGAAAGCTTGGCAAGGACGCACACGCAATGACCATCACCCTGCTGTTAAACTCCGAGGGCAAGAAGATGGGTAAGACCCAGTCCGGCGCTGTATGGCTGGATCCGAACAAGACATCCCCGTTCGAGTTCTACCAGTACTGGAGAAACGTAGCCGATGCCGATGTATTAAAGTGCTTGCGTATGCTGACCTTCCTGCCGCTTGAGCAGATCGATGAGATGGACAAATGGGAAGGCAGCCAGTTAAATACTGCAAAAGAGATCCTGGCTTACGAGCTGACCAAGCTGGTACACGGCGAGGAAGAGGCTGAGAAGGCACAGGCAGCAGCGAAAGCACTGTTCTCCAGCGGAAATGCAGCCAATATGCCGACCTACGAACTGACTGAGGATGATTTCAACGGTGATGAGATCGATATTCTCTCCATCCTGCAGAAATCCGGTCTGGCTCCGTCCCGTTCCGAGGCAAGAAGAAATGTCGAGCAGGGCGGCGTATCTGTAGACGGAAACCAGGTAAAAGATATCAAGGCAGTCTTCACGAAGGATCAGCTCGCTGGCGAAGGAATGGTTGTCAAGAGAGGTAAGAAGAACTTTAAGAAGGTTGTTTTAAAATAAGTGGAGATGTTCCGCCAGAATCTTCACCCCATACAAATCAGAATCACGCCGCCGGCGATCTCTGCCGGGCTTTCAAGCGAAGCCCGGAGAGATGTCCGGCGGCGGTTCCGATCATGGAGAGAAGCAGAGCAAATCCGAAACCATATCTTACATTCACTCCCACAAAAATTACCCAAATTTTACATAAACGATACCAAAATATGATTTCTGTAAATCCAGGAATCTTTTATACTGCGTACTGTAAGAAATCAAGGATAAAAAACTCTGAGAGAAAAAAGAGAGAGGAAAGAGGAATTTTATTATGAAGAAAAATATTCAGAAAACAATCGCAGTATTAGGAGCAGCCGTTCTGGCAACTGGAATGGTAGGATGTGGTTCCAGCAATACAAATACAAGTGCAGCAGACACAAGCGCAGACAGCAGCGCAGCTGAAAGTGGTGCAGCAGCAGATACAACCGAGAACAGCGCAGATACAAAAGATTTAAGTGGTTCTATCACCCTGGCAGGTTCCACTTCGATGGAAAAATTTGCAAATGCACTGGCAGAAACGTTCATGGAGAAATATCCGAACGTGACCGTACAGGCTGAATTTACCGGCTCTTCCGCAGGTATCGAGTCCGTGCTGGCAGGTCAGTGTGATGTCGGTGATTCTTCCAGAGCATTAAAGGATGATGAGAAAGCAAAAGGTGCTGTTGAAAATATCGTAGCCATCGATGGTATCGCCGTTGTCGTTGACCCGTCCAACGCTGTAGATGGTCTGAGCAAGGACGAGCTGACCGGCATTTACGACGGAAGCATCACAAACTGGAAGGATGTAGGCGGCAGCGATATGCCGATTGTCGTAGTCGGACGGGAAGCAGGTTCCGGTACAAGAGGCGCATTTGAGGAGCTTCTGGGTCTGGAAGATGCCTGCAAATATGCAAACGAGCTGGATTCCACCGGTGCAGTTATGGCAAAAGTAGCATCTACACCGGGTTCCATCGGATACGTATCTCTGGATGTAGTTGATGATACCGTCAAGGCAGTGAAGCTCGACGATGTAGAGCCGACGGAAGAAAACATCAAGGCAGGCAGCTATTTCTTAAGCCGCCCATTCGTAATGGCAACCAAGGGAGAAATTTCTGAGCAGAACGAGCTGGTACAGGCGCTGTTTGACTATGTATACTCTGCAGAAGGCGATGACCTGATTAAATCTGTAGGCCTGATTACTACGAAGTAAGAAACTGCATCGGAATTTGTGAATGTGGATAAAATTACCGGTGAAAACCGGTAAGGATAGAAAAATCAGAAATTCACGAATACACATAATATTGAATAGATTCAAATAATATC
>OLNK01001417.1_pt1 | contig 18204 bp, 9 predicted proteins | sample 1672791 | NCBI WGS metagenome assembly OLNK01 (sample SAMEA3136724, study PRJEB25190) | human gut metagenome | biome: human gut; feature: human-associated habitat; material: faeces | place: Austria | collected 2013 | reverse complement strand
TCACCTACGGAAACAGCTGCCAATGTGGATGTTTGTGCAGTACCAGCTAAACCAGCATATTTATTTGTACGATCTTCAGCAGGGTTGAAACCTTTAACGCCTTTATCTACAGTTGCTTTAGATGTAGAACCAAGAGCAACACCATCTTTTACAGATGCTTCAGATTTATAGCCTAAAGCTGTTGCTTGAACTGCAGTTGCTTTCGCGCCTTGGCCAAATGCAGCTGCACCATTAGCTGTTGCTTCAGATACACCACCTACTGCAGTTGCAGCAGTACCATCAGCTTTAGCTTGCATACCTAAAGCTACTGCGCCTAAACCATTAGATGTAGTTTTGTAACCATCGCCATTGCCACCAATCGCAACAGAACCAGAGCCTGTCGCTTCGGAACGAGCACCAAGAGCAACAGAAGTATTTGCAGTCGCTTTAGTCTTACGACCAATTGCTACTGTATCTAGAGCGGTTGCCTCATTCTCACGACCGATAGCAATCATAGTATTGCCTGCATTACCACCAGAGTTTGCAACGTTATTTTGACCAATAGCGATACCACCACCAACGGATGCAGTATTGCTATGACCCATTGTAATTGTATCTTCTACTTGAGAGTCATTGCCCTCACCGATTGCGATAGCACGATCACCGGATGCTTTATTTTTGTAACCAACAGCTGTAGCACCTGCTACGGAAGCGCCGTCAATTACGTTTTCACGACCAAATGCGGAGGATTGATCACCATTTACAGTATTAGTAGAACCTACTGCAGTAGAATCTTGACCATTTGCTTTGTTATTAACACCAAGAGCTACAGCGGAAGCGTTTGTTGCTTTATTCACACGACCTACAGCTACTGCATTATTAGCAGTTGCTTCTGCACCAGAACCGATTGCTACGCCATAATCCGCTTTAGCTTTTGCTAGATTACCAAATGCAATTGTAGCTGTACCTAAAGCTTCTGCAGTATTACCCATTGCATAGGCATTACCACCCTTAGCTACGTTATTATTACCAATGGCAAATGCACTATTGCCATAAGCAGTATTATTAGCACCATAGGCAAGCGTACCATCTTCATTATCAGTCTTATTCTGATAACCAACTACTACAGAGTTTCTTCCAGTAGTATTAGAACCATTATAAGAATCAGGAGAGATATTAACGGCACTACCCCCAGTATTAACGTTCGCTTGTACTGGTGTACCTGCTGCAGCAGCTACCATAGCTAAACCAGCTAATACGCTTGCAAGAGCTTTTTTCTTACCACCATTGTTTTTTGCAACTTCGGAAACTACTACGTAGCACTCTTTAGTTTTGCTCCAAACAACTTTAAAGATTTTATTCATATTACTATGAACCCCTTTCTTAACTAGACACAATTACAATCCTTATAATTAAATCATTTAAATACAAAAGAAGGAAAAGCCTAAATTTCCCATACCTTTACGCCTTTCTGAGTATCTTTCATATTTTTTTCATTTTGTGTCATGAAAAGAATATCATATATCGAAAATGTTGTAAATAGTTTTCTTCATGTTTTTATCATAAACAGCATGATTTGTTGTCAGAACCTTTATTTTGTTAAACAAAATTTAATATATGAGTGTTTTTTTACTCATTTTTTCGGCGTTTTATACGTATTTTATAAAATATAATCTATTTTTCTCTATGCAGTACTATTTTTTTCGATAATAATATTAATGTAAGTTATAAATAAACGATTAATTGATTTAATCTCATTGATTTTTCTCGATTTTGTCATCTATTTATATATTATCTATAAAATATGGATCATAGAAAAATATGAATATAATAATCTAACAACCTTTTAAAGGTACTTTCATATTTTTTTCATATACAAACTCACAAATGAAATAACTATGAATTTTTCGGCCGATTTTGATAAAAATTATGATATACTAAATCATAATGCGGTATAATTGGGTCATCCCATAGGAGATGATACTAACCATTTTAGAAACTGTATAAACAGGTAATTCATATAGATATAGATATAGATATAAATAGAGATATAGATAGAGATATAGATAGAGATATAAATATAGTTATGAATATATAAGTTGGTATTTGCTCATAAAGAATAAGAAAGGACTCGTTATGGATACACAAACTAAAGAGCCATCAAAAAACACTTCTAATGAAGTATATAAAGAAAATAAAGGAAACAATCATAATGAATCACAACAAATAATTAGTGCTCCACCGCATCAAAAGTCTGCGGATCAAGAAGAGATTGATGCATTGAAGGACTCTTACGATGATTTTCTTTATGTATCAAAAGCATTTTCTAATTGTGCTATCAACTCTTTAATTGCCAAAGCACGTCTATACGGTCTCAATCCAGCGCCAATTAAGGGTGCCCGTGTCCTCGAGCTTGGTTCCTCTTGTGGTGGTAATATCATTCCTCAAGCGCTGTACTATCCAGAAGCAACTTTCACAGGCATCGACCTATCTCCTGTCCAAATTAAGCATGGTAACGAGTTAATCAAATCTATTGGCCTCACTAATATTACACTGCTAGAAAAGGATATTATGGACATTGATGATGATTTCGGCACCTTCGATTACATCATCGTCCATGGCATCTGGTCTTGGGTACCAGATATTGTAAAAGATAAAATCTTATCCATTTGTAATCGCAATTTATCAGACCGCGGTATCGCCTATGTATCGTACAATACATATCCTGGTTGGAAACGATTGGAACAAATTCGCGACATTATGCTCTATTCTGAAACACAGGCTAAAAAAGATAGCTTGCAAGAACGTACGATTTACACAAAGAATGTGCTAAAGCTAATTGCGGAAACCATGAAGATGGACGAGGAAATTCAAAAACAGTCTGGTTATAAGATTGATAATATCAATCGCGTGTTGCAATCCAATAACTATTATGTAGCCCATGAATATTTAGAAACCTTTAATGATCCTGTTTATGTGGCTCAATTTATTGAGCGTGCAGAGCATCAAGGCTGCGTGTATATAGGTGATGCACGATTAGAAAAATCTTTTATTACTTGGTTAGATGACAGCATCGTAGATAATATTAAGGTCCTCTCTAATAATGATTACAAGGCAAAGGAGCAATACTACGATTTTGTTTACGATACACAATTCCGCATGGCCTTATTAACTAAACAATGCAATGCAGATGCAATCGTACGTAATGAAACAGTAGAGAAAGATATTCTTGAAAGCATTTACTATTGTGGGCTTGCAGAGGATAGACTTGGTACACCAAATGGTTGGACAGATCCTTTACATCAAACTATCAAGTATTTTATGAATACAAAACAACTATTTACTATAGAGGATATTCAAAAATATATAGAAGAACATTATCCAAACGAAACCTTTGATATGAATAAGCTATATGTGCGCCTATTCCACCTCTCTATCCTCAACCACCTCAATGCATATGGTGAGAATTATGAATGCTTACCATTTGTAGAAAATGTGAGCTATATTCCTGAGCGATTTATTAAGTATGTTTCCACACTCATTGAAGGTAATGGCAAACAGTACATGACGTTAGGTAATATGTTTAACCAAGAGGACGCTAGTGTAGATGAAGGCTTACTATATGTAATGAAGCAAATGGCAAAACCAATCTCTCGAGCAGAGCTAATTGCAATTCTAGATGAAACACTAACGATTACACGCACTCGAAATGGTGAAACATTTACGGTGCCTAGTGAACAATATTTAGACGAATCAATTCAACATATCACTGCTTTGGGATACTTCAGACAATAGATATACCTTTATATAAATATAAATCTAAATACAAATGCAGATATAGATTGATATATTGATTCATATTTATATCTGCACATAGTAAAAGCGTAACTGATAAGAGTGCCGTCTCATCAGTTACGCTTTTTATATTCACTACTATGCGACCTCGGGGTGGAGTTGAGGTATGCATAGTAGCTACTTATTAAGTTGTGTGAATACTATAAACTAATAGTATCCTTATTTTTTATTAACACGAACGCGTTCGATCGTTGGTTCACCTTTAGCATTTTTAGCTACAGTGTCAACACGGAATAAAGCCATTTCAGGGCTGAATTCTGTTACAAGGCGATCATTAACTGTTACGCCGTCTTGAATGGCACGGTATACGATTTGAGCAAATTCATAACGTGTTAACATGCGGTCACCACCGAATGTGCCATCTGGATAGCCTTCTACTAAACCACGGCGAGATAAATCGCTTACAGCTTCATATGCCCAATGGTTTGTAGGGATATCTGGGAACAATGTTGTGTGATCGGCTTTCATCTTAGTACCAGCAACACCGTTCAACAATGTAGTCAATTTTTGAATTTGAGCATTTTGTTCAGCTACTGTTTTCTTAAGAGCTAATACTTCTTTACCAATTGCTACACGAGAGCGAGATACACCGCTATGAGCGCCTACTTTTACAGATAAACCGGCATTGAATACTGTTTCATCACTGCCAACAGTAGAACCTACACTAAGTTGTACGTCTTCATTAGGACGATAGAAAGCACCTAATGCGGCAGCATTACCGCTGCGGTAATGGCCATAGCCTGCAGCAAAGTCCCATTTAGCATCTGGATCGAAATCAAGTGGATGCAATGCTGCCAACGCTGCTGCACCTGCTACGGATTTATTGACACGTTTATCCATCTTGGATAAGTCGCCTTTGATATTTTTGATATCATTTGTATTTTTAGTAATATTTGTTGTGTTATTTGTAATTTGGTCAGCAATATCATCAGCAAGAGATACTTTATAGTCGTGAGTATTACCATTTACAGTTGGTGTAACCTTAATATGGTCACCAGCTGTTACAGTTGTAACTTGGGTAGATGCTGCAATTTGGTCTTGTACGCGTTTAAGTTGAGATACGTTTACCGCATCAGTGTCTGCTACACCAGCTTTTACATTATTGATGATTTGGTCGCCTGCGCTAATACCAGTTGTAGTGTAGTAAACTGTTTTGTCCCCTTCACTTGCGTACATACCGTATTTATCGAATTTTGCTTGTTCTAAGGTATCTGTATTTTCGATTTGAACACCCTTAGGTGTAATACCGATATTTTCGCTACCGTTAAAGAAGCGAGCACTGTCTTTATCGATACGAGCACGAACGTCGTCAGTTGCTTTGCCGAAGTTAGCAGAGCTCATTTCTACTAAGTCTTTATTAACAGCTACTTTGTATTCTGCACCGCCATTAGCATTAGTACCAGATGTAACAGTTGTATTAGCACCAGCTACTACAGTAGTATGTTTTTTAGCATCTGCTTCAACAGTAGAGATTTTAGTTTCTACCTTTTTAAGTTGCGCTACATTTACTGCATCAGTATCATTTGTACCAGCTGCAACAGATGTAATTTGACGTGTTACATCATTAGCCACGTCGCCAACGGATACAGCTGCTGCAGTCGCTTTCCATGTGGAACTTGTATCAGTAGATGCTGCTTTGGTACTAATATCATAACCAGCTGCACCTTTATCTACTGTCGCATTAGATTTATAACCAAGAGCTACACCGCCTTCAACAGAAGCTTTTGCATCATAACCAATAGTTGTTGTATTGGCAACAGAGCGTGTTTCGCCAGAAGAAAGTCCGCCTATAGCAATTGTATTATCAGCAGTAATGGTATGATCGTTACCCATTACAATATTATTAGATGCATTAGTAATTGTATTATTGTACCCAGTTACGTAATTCAATTTTGCAACATTACCAGCAGTCCCTGTAACAGTATTATTAACACCTGTCATTGATGTCAATTGTGTATAATCGGCTTTATTACCGCCACCAATAGCTAATGTAGATCCACCAGATTTATTATCTTTTACTAAATTACGCACATCTTCTGATAATTTAGTTACAGAGGATGGACCTCCAAAAAGACCTGGTGTTATTGCACCCGCATCTATATTAGTAATAGAGTTAGTAATTTCGTTACCTGCACCGAAAATCAAAGAACCATTAGAATTATTGGTTCTATTAGCAGTACCAACAACAGTGTTGCTTAATCCAGAATAGTTATTAGTAGCTGTAGCGGACTCAATGGAGTTCAAAGAGCCATTAATAGTAGCCCCAAAATTTCTAGTTGCATTAGCAATATTATTGCCATCATAATTGCTGGAAATAACATTTAAAGCACCTGTAGTAGTTGCAACAGTACCATTGGTAAAGCTATTTGAGCCTAATGTTGTTGAATATAAGCCTAGTCCAGCTTTACGCTTTTCTGCGTAAGTGTCAGTATTGACAGTAATATCACCGATTTTCCCACGATAGTTATGAGACCCAATCATGGTACCACCAGTACGAACATACGTATTATCACCTATTGCTACACCAGTAACAACTTTATCTGGTTGTTGTGGAAGACTTCCCATACCAAACGTATTAAAAGTTGTTTGATTAAACGCAAATAACTTTTCTTGTCGCCCAATCGTATTTTCTACATATGCATTCTTACCAATAGCTACTGAGCCAGATTGATCATAATAACTATGGGTTGTTGCATTTTCACCGATAACTACATCACCATTAACTTTAGCATAGCCAGACCCGCCAGCATAATTGGTGTGTGCACCTTTACCGATAGCAACTACTCCATCTCTTTGAGCATTAGAGCCTGTGCCAATAGCTACGCCACTACCTGCCCCAGCTACATTATCTGCAGCGCTAGCTACCATACACAAGCTAGACAATAGCACACCGTTAATCAAAATGGTTAATAAACGTTTCCGTTTGTTCATAGTTTAGAACCTCCATTTACAAACTACAAAACCAATCATTCTCTCTTTGCATTAAAATTCACTTTTTATTCATGAGTTTTATATGAATATTGTAGCACGTATACGAATTTTGTAAACAGTAATTTATATATCTATTAAGAGAATATAAAAAAGGATAGTTAATCGAGGAGGATTAACTACCCTTTTTTGGTAAGAGGAAGGCGAACCTCTTACCGGTGCCGTATGATATAGGTTTGTTATTAAGAGAGAGATTTTGAAGTAAACACAACACAAAGATTATTAAATAGTTGGAGAGTAACTAAGATGAACGGGCGATCACACGGCATCAATAATAAGAAAATGGCTTTTATAAAAAGCCATTATCTTAAAGAACAATTGATATGAACACTAACGTTTCCCTTACCTAGAGTATATCACTTATATAGGAATAATAGTAGATTGTTTTTCATTTAATTTTCATTAAAATAAAATGAATGTAGGGAATGGCATGACTATTCAATTTGTCTATTCAGTTATCAAAATTATTGTTCAACAAAAACCGTATTAGTTCGTCTTACGAGGTTGAGCATTTTATCGCGAACCGTTGCAGATTGTTCTAAACGATGCTTGCCACCATACCAAGCCATCGGAGCTCCCGCTAAACGGAACGTAATTTTACCATATGCTCCGCCAGAGCTATGTTCCGGTTTATTGTATCCCATATCTACAGATACACGCGGGGTAAGTTGCATCTCAGAACCTATGCGCAAACCATTCTTATCAGCTTGTCGATCCTGGTTCCAGTGATAGCCTTCAACATAGACTCTAGCCCAACGCGCATTTTTAAAGGTTTTACCATATTCTAAGGTATAACCATTAGATACTCGCTCTAAGGTATGCAGGTTCGCATCCAAAACACGCTCATCGGAAGCAGAACCATACCAGTTAAAACGAAACTCGCTTTCACCAGACATATATTCAAGACCAGCACTAAGTCGATCGTGACGATTTAAGAAGCGATGGTCATAGAATAGATGAGCCCCATAGAGACGACGGTCGTCCTTGGAAATACGACGGTACCCAATGCCTACGTTAAGGGTAGTACCCGTATCAGAGGCGCGAGAAATGCGCTGCTGCGTAAACCACACATCACGAGAGGTATTATCGTAATGACCTAGAGGCTGAATAGTCTCCGCAGAATACAGCGGCTTCCACCCTTCTTGGAACTGAAAGCTCAGCGTAGTGCGTCGCATCCACGGCTTACCTTTGGCACCATACATAGCATTAGATACATTGGACATAGCCACCGCATTAATGGCGCGATTCACTGCATCCACATTGCTATACTGCACGGTCTTAGTATCTTGCCGATCCATGATGAGCGGTCCACCTTGGCCAATCACATGGTCCGGTGTAGCAGCAGGCGTAATGTGAAAGCCCTCTGATGCGGCCTTCATGCGTTCTGTTTGAGCATCAGTTTTTGCAGACACTACGCCCTTATCATTATGTAATTGTTGTTTTTCTGCCTCAGCTGTACCCACACAACACAATAGGGCGCTCAAGGCGATACACACAATACGTTTCATTACTCTCTACATTTAAAATTCATGAACAATAAATGAAATATATATTAGTGTATCGAATAATGTATATGCATGTCAAGATTACATATTAGCAAAACCTTTTCTATTAAAATAATATCACTCTATAAAAATTTGACCAAAACTGTCAAATAAAATAGCCCCCACTAGCTCAAGGTTTGTGAGGGCTTACAATATGCATTTTCATAATATAGCTATTAGCTATTACAATAAAAGGGGCTACAATATTTAAAGGATTGTAATTATAACATAATAGAAACAAATTACATTTGAATACTACCACTGATTGATATACTTATAAGAAGTATAGATGTAGAAAATATCTAAAATACATATATCTATGTCTCTATATGTTACAGCATAGTCCAGTAATTATATAACATAAATCCCATATATATATTACTAAGTAAACACAATACTTATAAATCACATAAAGTAAAAGATAATATATAAGCTAATCAAGTATTTTGACTATTAAACGATTTGTTATTAATGTTGTTCTAATAAGTCTAGCTCTTTTTTTAATGCTTTTTGTAATACTTGAGAAAAATTAATCTTATGTTCTTCTGCTTTATAATTCAACCAACTAGGAATTGTTAATGTTTTCTTAATTGCTTTATTATCGGTTTTCTTTAAATATTCTTTTTCATCCCAGGTAACAATATTAATAAACTCATCCTTAGCACATTTTAAATTAATTGGATTTGTGGCCTCAGGAAATGGTTCCCCTTCTTCACTCAACGTATATAAATAGATACCCAATGCATCTTCAGCCATTTTTACTGCCTCTTCTAATGTATCCCCCTCTGTTACACAACCAATTAAATCTGGAAAAGTTACTGTATATCCATTATTACCATCAGAACTAAAAATTGCTGGATATAATTTCACTCTCATTTTTATCCTCCTTCATGCAATATTGCTTTATATTTTAGTTGATTATTATTGACACCTATTATCTTGATGGGGGCTATAAAAGCCCCGCTTGTTTCAAGATAGATTGCAAAGTCTTTGGTTTTAAATCACCATTATGAAATGGTACTGTAACAAGACCTGGCTTTGATGAATGTTTAAAGATATAATGTGATCCGCGAGTCCGTACATTTTTCCATCCATCACGTTCTAATCGACGCATAAGTTCTTTTGGTGTCAATCTAATAATCACCACCTTTCCATTTTATAATACGTCTTTATACGTCTTTATACGCCTTTATACGTATATTATAGTACGTATTTACACGTATGTCAAATTTATTAACTAATAAGGTTTATTTATATGTATTTATAAAAAGAATGCAGTAATATAAAATCACTGCATTCTTTTTATTTTATAAGTATTTCATTTATTTCCGATAGGAATTATTTATATAAACATCCTATTTTTCATTAAGTTTTTGCACAAGCATATCTACTGTTTCTTGTAGTTTTTTGTTTTGTGCTTCTAGTGTATCCACCCGTTGTTCTAATGCGTTATAGGATGCAGGGGAAATCTTAGCCAATGTTTTATTTTCACCGAATTTATAGGATACGCCTACATTAGTCATCAAATCACCACTTACAGTTGTACCTGCTGTAAGGAGTAGGTTTTCTTTCGGATAGTAACCAACGCCAAGAGCCAATGCATTTTCACCCTTGTAGTGACCATAGCCACCCATAACTTGAACCTTATGGTCAGGATCAAATTGTAGTGGATGCAATGCAGCTAATGCTGCGACACGAGCATCACCGCGATTGGATTCTTTTTCCACGTGGCGTACATCGCGATGCAATACATCAATTTGTTGGTTTGTACCATATAACTGGGAACCGTTAACCGCATCTGTAGAATCCGCTGTAATACGACCTGCTGCAACATGAGTGATAGTGCGTTCTTGACCTGCCGCACCAACAGATACAGTAGACACAGGAGCAGTACCAGCGAAGCTTTCAGTAACACCATTATTGTAGGTATAACTAGGAGTGCTCACTACATCACTACTTTCAGCAGTAGAATTATTACCTAATACAACTGCATTGTCTAGAGATGTTTTCACATTATTACCAACTACGAATGTATTATTAGCACTCACTTGGTTCTTGTTACCAACACTGTAGGAATTATCGCCCTTAACAGTATCTACATTATACGTACCTACACCAAAGGCGCCTGATTGGTTACCTTCAATTTTGTTATATGCGCCAATAGCGGAGTTCTTATCGCCTTTAAAGATAACACCATGACCCATGCCATAGTTAAAATTACCATTTACTGTAGAGTTAGAACCGATTAATACAGTGTTATTCCCCTTACTACCGCCAGCTTGAGAAGCGCCGAGCCATACGTTTTTATTACCTTCAGAGCCAGCTCCTGCAAAATAACCTACCGCAATTGTATCCGAAATAGTTGATTTAAAGCCTGCCGCAAAGTTACCTAAGAAGTTATAATCCCCTTTACCTTCTAAGAAGGTTTTAGCACCTAATGCTACATTGCCACCGCCTTGAGAACCATTCAAGGCAATACGACCGATGGCAATATTATTACCCTTTGCATTTGGATCCCCTGCATGGGAATAGGGATCGCTATTAGCCGCCCCAGTTTGACCACCAAGATGTACATTATCTGAGTTAGTGAAAGATGACCAACCTTGTAAACCAATGTTATAGGTGGCACCCCCAGTGGAAACAACGGGAATATCTGCAGCTTGAACCAAGCTAGCAGAAGATATAGTCAAAACTCCGAGTACTGCTAATAATTGTAGTTTCTTTGCGTGATTCATAATCATACGCCTCCCTTGTTACACTACAAAACATTTCTCCTTCATACTTTCCTCATAATTCTACAAGTAGATTATACTGCTATCGAAAAAATATGTAAATAATATAAATAATAATTCATAAAGCATAGAGCAGATAATATAATTAATGAATAAACAAACCCTCGTAGAATTTGTTCCTACGAGGGAATTTGTTTTGAAAACAAAAGAGGCAACGGCCTATGCCGTTACCTCTTTCATAGATATATAGTTGTATATACCGATTAGCGGATGCGTTTAACGCGGTTGTTACCGTCACGCATAGCTTCTTTCAAGCTGTAGATTACCATTTCGTTCATGTAGAAACGCAATTCATCATTAGACATGTTAGCTGTATTCTTTTCAAGAATTGCCAAAATTTGGTTTTCATATTCAGCTTTGTTCATGTCAGACACAGTTGTGTGGTTTGTGAAGAATTCTTTGTAATCTAAGTACAAGCGATCTAATGCTACACGAGCATAGCTATCTTTTTTATAGCGATGGCTTGTAATGTACCAGCTACGACGAACATTCATGTAGTATAACACGTTATTAGTATAACGTTGTTGACCAGACATTACGCGATTGTCGTCTTGGATTAAAGCATTGCTCATCCCCAATTGGAATGCTGCAAATTCAGATACTACAGCTTTTACCTCTTCACTAGGAACAGCAAGAGAGATTTCTTGTTGTTCTGCAGTCAAAGGAGCCGCAGGTTGTTCAGGCATCATCAAAGGATCTTGTGCCGCATGTACTTGGCCAGCAACACATACAGAAGCAATTGCCATAACTGGTAATAATTTAATTAGTTTCATAAGTCTCCTCTCTCGAAGTGCCCTCCCCAGAGCTACTTCATTTATCATGTAATAGATATTATCTCTTGAGGAACTTTTATCCCCATAGAGACCCCCATACTAAGCATGGTAAATTTATTAATACAGTGTGCTTCAATCAATAATGATTCTAGTAGCTTACATTTTCATTAGTATACACGATATATCGTATTTCGTCTATATAGTTTTTCATTAAGGTTAGAAGAAAAATGCATAGGTGGCTATATAGTTAGTTCTATGCTCCATACAATAAAAGCCTCCTAATAATAAAGTCATGACTCTATTATTAGGAGGCTATATATGTTAGCTATTGTACAAAAAGATTATTTAATAAATCTACACTTAGAACTTATGCGTAAATCCTGCATTTACACCCCAGTCTGCTTGGAGATCACCAGACAAACCTGTGGCAACGTCAGCAAATACGCTATTATTGCTATTAAAGCCATAACGACCGCCGAAAGCAAGTTCAGTCCAAGTACCTTTAAGGTCTTGCTCTGTTAATTTCGCAACACTGCCACTAGCGAATGTAGTTTTTACATTACCTGTGAAAGCATGACCTGCTGCAAAACGTGTATAAAGGTTACCATTACCAAATTGTTTACCCAATTCAAGGCCGATTTTACCAGAAGTGCTGTTTACACTAGATTGGTTAACAGATACATTGTCTACATTGAAGTTACGGCCACCGAAGTGTGTAAAGTTCAATTGGGCTTGTGGTTCTACATAGAAACCATTAGCATATTTCAATGTTTTGCCATAACGAACACCAATGCTGTACGCATTAGATTTTGTATCACCAGACATAGCTTCACCAATTTCATTGCGAGCTGTGAAGTCATTAGATACGCGACCAACTTGAGTTTCTACATGAACATATTGATCTTTGCCAAGGTCTTTCAAACCATACGCACCAACAGAGAAGGATTTAACCTTGCCGGAACCATCGAATACATAGTCTTCAGAACCGCGAAGGTAAGATACTTGACCACCTACAGTCCAACCACGGCTGATTTTAGCATCATAACCGCCTTGGATGCGTGTATAATCTGTAGCTGTATCAATACCGCTGCCAGAGTAGCTGTATTTACCGCCACCGATGCGAGCCCAAATACCAGTTGGTTCACCTTGTTGCAATACACGAGGACGATACATATCGTCAGCTAATGTACGCCAAGCGTTGATATTACCTACTACAGCAGAACGAATACCACGCATATGAGGTGTATCATAAGCACCACGAACAACAGGATTAGGATTTACTGGTTTAGGTGCTGGTGTTACAGGTGTAACTGGTTTTGGATCCGGAGTTACAGGCGTAACTGGTTTTGGATCTGGAGTTACAGGTGTAACCGGTTTTGGATCTGGAGTTACAGGTGTAACTGGTTTAGGATCTGGAGTCGGTGTAGGTTTTGGTTCTGGCACCACATAGGAGCCTTGGCCATTACCGTCTTTCCATGTAATATCCCCTTCTTTTTGGTCTGTAGTCAACGCTTTTTTGTAACTAGACACGATGCCTTTAGAAGCGATGGATACAGTACCAGAAAGGTTTCTTTCACCTTTTACATAGTTTTCATAATAGAACTTGTGAGCTAAATTATCTAAAATCTTGTTTACATTACTTTCAGAAGAAGTATCAAGATGATCGCCTGTTACATAGCCATGTACGCCAGAGCCAGCTGCAGCGGATTTTACGATGAAGTTACCACCCTCGATATCAGCTGGATCAAGACCATTTTTCTTAGAACCTTGTTTAGCAAAGTTTAAACCAGTACCATCGCTCATATCATATATAACGTTAATATGGCCATCTAGTTTATTCACATGAATATCGCTGCGGGAGTCCTGCGCAATACGGCTAAAACCTTCACGCGTACGAGTACCTGTGAGGTTGTTAATACTACTACGTTCTGTTTTACCATCAATTTTGAAAGATTCCAAGCCGCCCATGCTATCATGGCTCCACATGCCACCATCAAAGGTCATGTTGATTTCGCCACCTTTATCCTCTAAGGTGTTCACAGCTTTACCGGAGAACTGGTTAGGACTGTTATGTGCACGACCGAGACCGATATTAATCACAGATGGTTGCTGTTCTTGATGAGGAGGCATCATTTTATCAGATACCAGCACATCACCTTGCATATTAAACACTTTGTGTTTTACAGTACCTGCATCATCAATGCCGAGATTAATTTTACTATTATATGCAAACGCTACTGGATATGGAGACTTCCATGGTGCAGTAGTCACATCCATAATCCCGCCATCCACTTGAATAGAACTGTTTTTTAGCATGCCTGTAATGAAAGCTGGTTGACGATAGCGTTTAGGCAATTGAGATGCATCAGGAGTATCCAAAGAGCCAATTGTAACTTGACCACCATCAGATGCGACTACACCATTCGCAGTCGTATCACCTGTACTTTCAAATTTACTCTCTGCAGTAGTTGCAAAAATACGTCCATCGGAATTAAGACCTGCTGCAGCCCATGTGCTAGGCATGGCCATCGTAGATGACAATAAAGTCATCATAACAGCAGATAATAAAAATTTATTTCTTGCTCTCATCCTCTTACACCTCAACCAATACTTCACTTACAATACAATCACAATTGTGAAAGCTCCTTCATAGTTAAATATATATCTGAGAATTGATTTATTAGTCTTTATTTATATGAAAAGATAGATATATACTCACTTTATTAAGAACTCACATTTAACACTTTTAAAATATGTTTAAAATATTACACTATTTTTAGTGAATTGTAAATGAATTTCTCTATTTTTATTTAAAATTATTTAAGATATTAATATTTGAGTTATAAAATTAGGACATAAAAAGACAGTGAACTAGTCACTGCCCATACAAATTCAAATTTATTGAAATCTATAGTATTGTTCATCGTAATTTGACGATATATAATATAAACCCTATAATATAAACAGATAGCCAAGCGAGTGGTTCCGTCGGGCTCATCTCAAGATTACAAAAAATTGATGAAATGGCCTTTCAGTTACCTAATTATCCAGGGGATAACGAAGGGCTATTTGTCTTTTCCAAGACAAATAAGAGCCACAAGTGCACCAAAGGCAATGACAACCGTCATTGCCTCTAAGATTATCATGATCAACTCATAATCACTCATAGACAACCCTCCCTTCATTTAACGAAGAGAGGCCCAACCTCACCTGACTATCCTAAGTCAATTATATGGCGAACATATAATCGAATCAATAAGAATCTATTTATAGAAATATACGAAATATATTATAAAAGCCCCATGTATTAGATTGTTACATCCAATACATGAGGCTCTTTTATTTTATGAGTACTATATATTTATATAGTACTTATCACCCTATACTTTTATATAGTAACTATTATATTAGAATTTATGTGTAAATCCAGCATTTACAGACCAGCCAGCTTTATAGTCGCCAGATAGACCTGTGCTAATATCAGCGAAGATACTATTGTTTGCATTGAAACCATAGCGGCCACCGAATGCTAGATCTGTCCAAGTACCTTTAATGTCTTCGGATGTGTATTTAGTAGTAGCACCACTTGTGTACGCAGTTTTCACTGTACCAGAGAAGGCATGGTTCACGCCAACGCGAGTATAGATATTACCTGCCCCGAAGTTTTTACCGATTTCAAGGCCAAGACCACCTGCTGTACTGCTCACACCAGATTGCTCTACATGCATGCTGCCCGCATTAAAGCTATCACCACCGAAGTGAGTGTAGCTCAATTGTGCTTGTGGTTCAATGTATGTACCATTTGAAAGCTTCACAGTTTTACCATAGCGTGCACCGATAGAGTATGCATTAGCTTTAGTCTCGCCAGACAGGCTTTCACCAATTTCATTACGAACTGTGAAGTCGTTAGATGTACGACCTACTTGAGACCCGATGTGGATGTATTGGTTGTTACCAAGATCTTTCAAGCCGTACGCACCAACAGCAAAGGCTTTTTCTTTGCCAGTACCATTAAACACGTAATCATCGTTGCCACGAAGGTAAGAAACTTGACCACCTACAGTCCAACCGCTGTTAGTTTTAGCATCATAACCACCTTGAATGCGTGTATACGTTGTATCTGTGTCGATACCTTTTGCATTGAAGCTGTATTTACCTCCCCCAACGCGAGCCCAAATACCTGTTGGTTCGCCTTGTTGCAACACGCGTGGACGATACATATTATCTGTCAACGTTCTCCAACCATTGATATTACTCATAATGGCAGAACGAGCGCCGCGCATATGAGGTGTATCAAAATCACCCATGATAACATGAATGTGAGAATTATGATCTGGCACTGGAGCTGGTTTCACTTCTGGTTTAGGAGTTGGTTTTGGTGCTGGCTTAACCTCAGGTTTTGGAGTCGGTTTTACCTCTGGTTTAGGAATCGGTTTAACTTCCGGCTTATGCTCTGGAGCTGGCTCTGGTTTTACTTCTGGTTTCGGTGCTGGTTTATTTTCACCATATACGTATTTACCTTGACCATCTTTATCTGCTTGCCATGTAATATCGCCTTCTTTGGCATAACCAGATGTAAGCACTTTAAAACGACCAGATTCAGAACCATTAGATGCAATGGCTACTGTACCTTGAAGGTTTCTTTCACCATTAACATAGTTATGATAGTACATCTTGTGAGCCAAATTATCTAAAATCTTATTCACATTGGCCTCAGAGGACATGTCTAGACCTCGTTGAGTAGTATACACATGAGCTGCTGCACCAGGAGCTGCACTTGTAATGTGAATATCGCCACCCCAGAAAGAATCTGGTGTCACACCATTATAGATTTTTGTTGGTGGTTGATAGCTTGGATCCTCAGTATCTCCACCTTCATCATTAGGGTCATAGATAAAGTTTACATGACCTTCAAGCTTATCTACATAAAGTTTATTATGCTCACTTTGGGTTACCATGTTCGCATAGTTACGATTCTTGGAACCTACAAGTCGATGTACATGGCTAGGTTGCGTACCACCATCTAATTTACCTTCGTGCAAGCCCCCTTGATAGAAAAGCTCCCAAGAACCATAGTCACCAAGGAATACATTGATATGACTTGGATGCTTTGCATCTTTATCTGCTAAATTGAAGGCTAAACCGTCCCAAAGAGATTCTTCACCAATGATTCCAATATTGATCTCAGACGCATAATTTGGGTCGCTTTTAACGATAACATCACCAACTAAAGATAAGTCGTTACCGATAAAATTACCTTTGTTGCCGTCTACGCCAATATTAACAGTACCACCTTGAGCCACCGCAATAGGAGTACTCACATTGCTAACATCATAAACGCCCTTTTTAAGGGTAACCTTACTGCCACCTTTACTGCTAATGAAAGGATTATTATTATACCCAATATCGGCAACAGCCTTATCAATACTAACTGTACCACCATTATCTGCTTCAATTGTAGATATGTGGTTTGTCATTTCACCAGCCTTAAATGATCCACCATTAGTGGCTGTAATAGTCATGCCCTCAGCCATAACATAGGGCACTACAGAGCTAGCAATCGTCAATGCAATTGCTAGGGATAGGTTTGCTTTACACACACGTTTCATAAAAACCCTCTCATTTACACACTATAAACTATTATTAAATAATTTAATTATATTTAATAATTATGTTCTTGTAAATATGAGAGAAATTTGCCACATAGCTATAAGATTACCACAAATAAAAAAGCAGTAACTATAGTTACTGCCAACGTATACGTATATATATTTTTGTATATTTCTATAAATAGATTCTTATTTATTCGCTTATATGTTCGCCATATAATTGATGTAGGATAGTCAAGCGAGGTTGGGCCTCTCTTCGTTAATGAAGGGAGGGTTGTCTATGAGTGATTATGAGTTAATCATGATAATTCTAGAGGTAATGAGTGTAATCATTGCCTTTGGAGCACTTGTGGCGCTTATTTGTCTTGGAAAAGACAAATAGCCCTTCGTTACCAATAACTGGATAACTGAAAGGCCATTTCATCAATTTCCTATAATCTTGAGATGAGCCCGACGGATCTACTCGCTTGGCTATCTGTTTATATTATAGGATTAATCTTATATATCGTCAAATACGGATAAACAATACTATAGTAAAAAAGGCAGCGATTGAATCGCTGCCTTTATTTATTGTCTTTAGACTGGTTCGCGACGTAGTCGCGAATCATAAAACCACCCGCTATGCGGGTGCGGCAACGAAAGTTATACAAAAAAATCACCTTGC
>OLNK01001416.1_pt1 | contig 18207 bp, 17 predicted proteins | sample 1672791 | NCBI WGS metagenome assembly OLNK01 (sample SAMEA3136724, study PRJEB25190) | human gut metagenome | biome: human gut; feature: human-associated habitat; material: faeces | place: Austria | collected 2013 | reverse complement strand
AACGAACATCGAGGAACCGAAAGGTTCCGAGATGAGCGCGAGGAGCGTAAAAAAAGCGCAGGACTGGGTGGAAAATAATCGGCTGCTCGCAGACGAATCACTTTCAGCCCAGACCTATGTGAGTGCAACGAACATCGAGGAACCTAAAGGTTCCGAGATGAGCGCGAGGAGCGGAAGAACCGCAGACAGGAGGACTTATAATGAGTAAAGAAGAGAGAAATACCTATAAGATAGAATCAGATGAGAACCTCGGAGAAGTACAGATTGCTGATGAAGTAGTTGCAATTATCGCAGGACTTGCAGCAATGGAGGTAGAGGGGGTATCTTCCATGGCAGGAAATGCAACCAGAGAACTGATCGCAAAGCTTGGAATGAAGAGCCTTTCCAAAGGAGTAAAGGTAGACGTGCTGGAAGGTATCGTTACCGTATCCCTTGCTCTGAACCTCAAATATGGTAGCAGTATCAAAGATACTACTTTAAAGGTACAGGAAAAAGTAAAGGCAGCAATCGAGAATATGACAGGTCTTACCGTTGCAGACGTAAACATCCGTGTTGCAGGTGTGGACATGCCGGAAGAAGAATAATTGGAGAGAGAACATGCGAAGAAGTAAAGTCAGAGAACATATATTTAAAATGCTCTTCAGCATCGGATTTGATGCGGCTGATGCAGACGAACAGATCGAACTGTATCTGGAACAGGTAGAAGAAGCAAGTGAGGAAGAACGCGGATATATGCGCAAAAAGGTCAAGGATATCGCAGCACATGAAGAAGAAATCGATGCGATGATCAATGAACATACAACCGGTTGGAAAACTGGACGTATGAATAAAGTGGATCTTTCTGTTCTTCGTCTTGCCGTATATGAGATGAAGTGGGATGACGAAGTGCCGGTCAAAGTAGCGATCAATGAAGCAGTTGAGCTGGCAAAGAATTTTTCAGGAGATGAGGGACCGGCATTTGTCAACGGTGTACTCGGAAAGCTTGCATAAGAATCAGAAATCATGCGAAATGTATATACTGTAAAACAGGTCAATGCGTACATTAAGAATATGTTTACGCAAGACTTTATGTTGAATCGAATTTATATCAAAGGGGAAGTGTCAAACTGTAAGTACCATACTTCAGGACATCTGTACTTTTCACTGAAAGATGAGTCCGGAACGATTGCCTGTGTTATGTTTGCCGGGCAGCGCAGCGGGCTTTCTTTTCGTATGCAGGAAGGGCAGCAGGTAATCGTGCTTGGAAGCGTCAGCGTCTATGAAAGAGATGGCAGATATCAGGTTTATGCAAAGGAGATCGTACTGGATGGTGCGGGACTTCTTTATGAAAAATTTATAAAGCTCAAAAAAGAGCTGGAAGAAATGGGAATGTTTGCGCCGGAATATAAAAAGCCGATTCCGAAATATGTGCGGACAGTTGGTGTTGTAACGGCACCAACCGGAGCGGCAGTGCGCGATATTATCAACATTACCAGGCGGAGAAATCCATATGTGCAGATTCTTCTGTATCCGGCACTGGTACAGGGGGATGGCGCGTCTGAAAGTGTGGTACGGGGAATCCGTGCACTGGAGGAAGCTAAGGTTGATGTGATGATCGTTGGCAGAGGCGGGGGGTCTATTGAAGATCTGTGGGCATTTAACGAGGAAAATGTAGCGCGCGCAGTTTTTGAATGCAGTGTACCGGTTATTTCGGCAGTAGGACATGAGACGGACACGACGATCATAGATTATGTAGCGGATCTTCGTGCACCGACGCCTTCTGCTGCGGCAGAGCTTGCAATCTGTAATTACCGGGAACTTCTGGAAACGATCCGGACAGAATGGGAAAGGATGCAACGAAGTATGAGGAGAAAGCTGGAGGTTGCGTCACTTCATACAGCGCGGTATGCAGAAAAATTTCGTTACTTAAGTCCGTCAGGGAAACTTAAGTCCATGCGCCAGCAGCTTGCAGACTATGAGGAGCAGATTCCAAAAGCCATGCATCAGCGGTTGGAACAGGAACAGGAGAGGACTCGGAAAGTGCAGGAGATGCTGCCGCTTCTGATGGAGCGGAATCTGCGGGAAAACCGTCAGCAGCTTGCAATCCGGATCGAACGGATGAAGGGACTTTCTCCGCTTGCCAAGCTGAACCAGGGCTTTTCCTATGTACAGGGATCGGAAGGGACCGTAAAGAAAGTAGCGGATGTAAAAAAAGGAGACTGGCTTCGAATTTATGTGACAGACGGGCAGATCGAGGCACAGGTAACAGATACCAAGAAGGAGTAGGAAAATGGCAGATAAGAAAAACGAGATTGCAGAAGAAATGCCGGAAGAATCTCTGGAAGAGCTTTTTGCAAAGCTGGATCAGGTGGCAAAAGAGCTGGAATCGGGAGATACTTCGCTGGAAGAGTCCTTCGGACTGTATCAGAAGGGCATGGAAATGCTGAAGCTTTGTAATGAGAAGATTGATACAGTAGAGAAAAAAGTGCAGGTGCTGGAAGAGAATGGAGAAATACATGACTTTTAAAGAAGAAATGAAAGAAAGAACAGAAGTGATTGAAAAGCTTCTTGTAAAATATCTGCCGAAAGCAGAAGGTTACCAGAGCCAGATCATGGAGGCGATGGAGTACAGTGTGATGGCAGGCGGAAAGAGACTCCGCCCAATGCTGATGCAGGAGACATACCGCCTTTTCGGAGGAGAAGGAAAAGAAATCGAGCCGTTTATGGCAGCAATGGAGATGATCCATACTTATTCCCTGGTGCACGATGATCTGCCGGCAATGGACAATGACGAGTACCGTAGAGGAAGAAAGACAACGCATATTGTATACGGGGAAGCAATGGGAATTCTTGCCGGGGATGCACTTCTGAACTATGCGTTTGAGACGGCGGTAAAGGCATTTGAAATCGCACCTGAAAAGAGTCTTCTGATTGGAAAAGCTTTAAAAATCCTTGCAGAAAAAGCCGGTATTTACGGGATGATAGGCGGTCAGGTCGTGGATGTGGCTTCCTGCGGTGTGGGACTTGATGAAGGCATGCTGAACTTTATCTATGAATTGAAAACCGGAGCGCTGATCGAAAGTTCGATGATGATCGGGGCACTTCTTGCAGGTGCAGAGGATGCAGAGCTTGAGAAAGTGCAGAAGATCGCATCGGATGTGGGGATTGCTTTCCAGATCCAGGATGACATCCTGGATGTGACAAGTACTACAGAAGAGCTTGGCAAACCGGTCCACAGCGATGAAAAAAATGAAAAAACAACCTATGTTACATTAAAAGGTCTGGAAAAAGCAACCAGAGATGTGGAAGTTATTTCACAGGAAGCACTGGAGCTGCTTTCCGGGTTGGACAGAGAAAATACGTATCTGACACAGCTGATACAGGAACTGATACACAGGAAAAAATAAGCGGGGTGGATGAAGTGTATCTGGAGCAGATTCACGAAGCGAATGATATCAAAAAATTAAATGAACAGGAACTGGCAGGGCTTGCAGAAGAAATCCGTACCTTTCTTGTTGAGAAGATCAGCAAGACAGGAGGGCATCTTGCGTCCAATCTGGGTGTGGTAGAGCTTACCATGGCAATGCATCTCAGTTTTCAGCTTCCGGAGGATAAGATGATCTGGGATGTAGGGCATCAGTCTTATACGCATAAAATTCTGACCGGAAGGAAAGAAGGATTTGATGATCTGAGAAAATATGGTGGGATGAGCGGTTTCCCGAAACGAAAAGAAAGTGACTGTGATGCCTTTGATACCGGTCATAGCTCCACTTCAATTTCGGCCGGACTTGGCTATGCCAGAGGAAGGGATATCCTGGGGCAGGATTATTCCGTGATCTCTGTTATCGGTGACGGATCCCTGACCGGAGGAATGGCATATGAAGCACTGAATAATGCTGCGGAGATGAAGACGAATTTTATCATCGTGCTTAACGATAACCATATGTCTATTTCCAAAAATGTCGGTGGAATGTCCAGTTATCTCGGAGAGCTGCGCACTGCCCGGGCCTATACCGACCTGAAGGATACCGTGGAAAATGTACTTGGCAGTATTCCATTTGGCGGTGAAAAGATGGTGCGGCATATTAAGCGCACCAAGAGCAGCATCAAGCAGCTTTTGGTTCCGGGAATGTTCTTTGAAGATATGGGAATCAAGTATTTAGGACCGGTGGACGGGCATGACCTGAAGGCACTGTGCCGTGCGTTTACTGAGGCAAAAAGGGTAAAAGGACCGGTGCTTGTCCATGTACTGACGAAAAAGGGGAAAGGGTATCTCCCGGCAGAAGAAAACCCTTCCCGTTTCCATGGAACAGGTCCGTTTGATATCCAGACAGGAGAGCCGATTTCCAAAAGTGGAAAGGATTCCTGTACAGATGTGTTTTCCAAGGTTATGCTGGATCTGGCAAAAAAAGATGACAGACTGGTAGCGATCACGGCGGCAATGGAAGACGGTACCGGCCTGGCAGCATTTCACAGATACTATCCGGACCGCTTTTTTGATGTGGGGATCGCAGAGGGACATGGCGTGACCTTTGCGGCAGGACTTGCTGCGGCAGGACTGCATCCGGTATTTGCTGTATATTCTTCGTTTTTACAGAGAGGATTTGACCAGATGATCCATGATGTCTGTCTGCAGAAGCTTCCGGTCGTATTTGCCGTGGACAGGGCAGGACTTGTGGGAAGCGACGGGGAGACCCATCAGGGGATCTTTGATCTTTCTTATCTGTCAATGATTCCGAATATGACCGTCCTTTCTCCGAAAAATAAATGGGAACTGGCGGACATGGTGCGGTTTGCGGTGAGACTTGGAGCACCGGCAGCAGTGCGCTATCCAAGAGGCAGCGCATTTGACGGATTCCGTGAATACAGAGCACCGATCGAGTATGGAAAGAGTGAGCCGGTCTATGAAGAAGAGGATATTGCGATCATCAGTGTCGGACATATGTTTGAGCAGGCAGTTCAGGTTCGGAAGCGTTTGAAAGAGATTGGATATAACTGTACCCTGATCAATGCCCGGTTTGTAAAGCCGGTGGATGAGGAGATGCTCCGGAAACTGACGGTGGAACACCGGCTGATCGTGACACTGGAAGAGAATATCCGCAGAGGCGGATTCGGAGAATTTGTGACTGCTTATCTGGCAGGTCTTGAGACAGACACAGAGGTTCTGAATCTGGCACTGCCGGATGACTATATCGAACACGGAAGTGTAGACCTACTTCGCAGTGAGGTGATGCTGGATATTGAATCCTGCGTGGCCAGGATTATCACTGCATATATAGCAGAAGAGAGCAGGAGGGATTGATAGAGAATGAAAGAACGGTTGGATGTATTACTTGTAAAGAGAAATCTGGCATCCTCCAGAGAAAAGGCAAAAGCGATCATCATGTCCGGCAATGTATTTGTGGACGGGCAGAGAGAGGATAAAGCGGGAACTTCCTTTCCGGAAGAGGTTCAGATCGAAGTCCGTGGACATGCACTTCCGTATGTCAGCCGCGGAGGACTTAAGCTGGAAAAGGCGATGAAGAATTTTGATGTATCCATGGAAGGAAAGGTATGTATCGGTAGAAGGCAAGGTGTGTACCGATGTGGGCTCATCGACCGGAGGCTTTACAGATTGTATGCTGCAGAATGGAGCGGTCAAGGTGTTTGCCATCGATGTGGGACATGGTCAGCTGGACTGGAAATTACGTCAGGATGAAAGAGTGGTCTGCATGGAAAAGACCAACATCCGTTATGTACAGCCGGAAGATCTGGGAGAACCGATTGATTTTTCATCGATTGACGTTTCTTTTATTTCGCTGACGAAGGTACTTCTCCCAATCCGCAATTACCTGAAAGAGAACGGAGAGATCGTTGCGTTGATCAAGCCACAGTTTGAAGCCGGACGTGAGAAGGTTGGGAAAAAAGGTGTGGTAAGGGAAAAGAGTACCCATATCGAGGTCATCGAAAAAGTAACCGATTATGCAGTATCGATCGGCTTTGAAGTAGCAGCACTTGAATTTTCACCGATCAAAGGACCGGAAGGGAATATCGAGTATCTGGTACATCTGAAAAAAAGGCCGGAGGAAGAGGCAAGGATTGTGGAGAGCGTAGACATTCGGGGGACTATCGATGCTGCTTTTGACACACTTGCAAAAAAGGATCCGGCTGAGGAGAAGAAATAAAAAGACATGGAAAAGTTTTACATTATCACGAATGATATGAAGGATGCAAATCGGAAGATCACCGTGAAAATAAAAAAATGCATTGAATCCTACGGGAAGAAATGTTATCTGGAAGAGCAGCCGGAAGAAGGAAATTTTTCAAAGATCAAGATTCCAAAGGATATTGATTGTGTGTTGACGGTAGGCGGAGACGGAACCTTTATCCAGGCATCCAGACGTCTGTTCGGGCGGGATCTTCCGATGCTTGGAATCAATATGGGCACCCTTGGCTATCTGACCGAGGTAGAGGTGCAGAATGTAGAAGAGGCTGTAAAACAGCTCGTAGAGGGCAATTATACGATTGAAGAGAGAATGATGCTGTATGGATCCGCTGCATACCGCAATGTAAGGGATGTGGCACTCAATGATATTGTCATGACAAGATCCGGCAGCATGAAGATTGTTCATTTTAATCTCTATGTTAACGGAGAGTTTCTGAACTCCTATGATGCGGACGGATTGATCGTGTCCACACCAACGGGTTCTACTGCGTACAATCTGTCTGCAGGAGGACCGATCGTGGAGCCGACAGCGTCATTGATCGTTGTGACACCAATCTGCTCGCATGCACTCAATTCCCGCAGTATCGTTTTCGCGGACAAAGATGAGATCGTGATCGAGATTGGTGCAAAACGGGAAAATCAGATCGAGGAAGCAGTGATTGCATATGATGGTGCGGATGAAGTCCCGCTTCATACCGGTGACCGGATCCGGATCAAAAAGGCGTGGGAGACAGCGAAAATCGTAAAACTCAGCAAAGTGAGCTTTCTGGAAACATTACGTGAAAAGATGAAAGGAAACTAGAAGATGAAAGTAAACCGACATGCCAAAATTGTAGAATTGATCAACAAATATCAGATTGAGACACAGGATGAGCTTGCCGAGTATCTGAATGAAGCGGGATTTAAAGTGACGCAGGCAACGGTATCCAGAGACATCCGCGACTTAAAGCTCACCAAGGTTCCGGCAGAAAACGGCAGGCAGAAATATGCGGTACTCCAGAGTGCACAGAACGGAATGACTGAAAAATATGTGCGCATTTTGCGGGATGGATTCAGCTCTATGGATATGGCTCAGAATATTCTGGTACTGAAAACGGTATCCGGTATGGCGATGGCGGTGGCTGCGGCACTGGATGCGATGAACTGGAATGAGATCGTTGGCTGTATTGCCGGGGATGATACGATCATGTGCGCTGTGCGGACCGTGGATGATACGATTCTACTGATGGAAAAGATCAAGAAACTACTGGAACAATAGACAGGAGAAAGAATGTTACAAAATTTGCATGTAAAAAATCTGGCGCTAATCGATGAGGCGGAAGTGGATTTCTCTGGTGGACTTAATATCCTGACAGGGGAAACCGGTGCCGGAAAATCAATTATCCTGGGGAGTGTCAGTCTTGCCCTGGGCGGAAGATATTCAGCAGATATGCTTCGTAAGGGAGCCGATAAGGGACTTGTAGAACTGACCTTTTATGTGGAAAATCCGGAAACGGTACGGAAGCTGGAAGAGATGGATCTTTCGCCGGACGGAGGGCAGATCATTATCACCAGACGGTTTAACGGAAACCGAAGTGTGAGCCGGATCAATGGAGAGACTGTGACACTGGGGCGGCTAAAGGAAGCAGCCCAGGTTCTGATCGATATTCACGGGCAGCATGAGCATCAGTCACTGTTATATAAAAAAAATCATCTGGCAATTCTGGATGCATTTGCAAAAGAAGCCGGAGAATGGAAGAAAAAAGTGGCGGATTCATACAGGGAATACCGTCGGCTGGAAAAAGAACTTAAGGAAGCCGATAAAGACGAGGCTGAGAGAGCCAAAGAGATTTCTTTTCTTGAATTTGAGATTGATGAGATTGAAAATGCAGGAATCACTGCGGCAGAATGCCAGTCGGTAGAAGAAGATTACCGGCGGATGATGCAGGGAAAAAGAATCGCGGAGAATCTGGAAGAGGCGTATCTGTATACAGCAGGAGAAGGCGGTATAAGTGCGGCAGAAGCGATCGGACGGGCAGTACGTGCGGCGGCTGTGGCGGCAGAACATGATGACAAAGCGGGAGAACTGTATGAACAGCTGGTCGAAGTGGAGAATCTGATCGGGGATTCCGGGCGCGAGCTTCGCAGTTATCTGGACAGCCTTTCATTTGAACCGGAACAGTTCTATGAGACGGAGAGCCGGCTGAACCAGATCAATCATCTGAAGGTCAAATACGGAGATTCGGCAGAGGCGATCCTGCAGCATAAGGCGGATGACGAGGAGCGCCTCCTGATTTTAAAAAATTATGATGAATATTTAAGTGAATTAAAGGGAAAACTGAAAAAAGCAGAGGAACGTTTGCAAAAAGAATGCGAGGGTCTGTCGAAGGTCCGCAAAAAAGAGGCAAAGCTTTTGCAGGCAAAGATCGCAGAAGGACTCCGGGATCTGAATTTCCTGGATGTCTGTTTTGAAATCCGGTTTTCAAAAACCTCCGGGTACACAGTAGAAGGAACGGATGAGGTGGAATTTATGATCTCCATGAATCCGGGTGAACCGACAAGACCGCTTGCAACTGTGGCATCCGGCGGTGAACTTTCCCGCATCATGCTTGCGATCAAGGCAGTCATGGCGGATAAAGATGAGATCGAGACACTGATCTTTGATGAAATCGATGTGGGGATCAGCGGTCGTACCGCACAGAAGGTTTCCGAGAAGATGTGCCTGATCGGCAGGAAACATCAGGTGATCTGCATTACGCATCTGGCACAGATCGCTGCAATGGCAGATACGCATTACCTGATTGAAAAACGGGTGGAAGATCAGATGACAAAGACCAAGATCCGGCAGCTTGACGGGGAAGAATCTGTGCAGGAGCTGGGAAGGATCCTTGGAGGCGCAAAGATTACGGATGCGGTGCTGGAAAACGCACGGGAGATGAAAATTCTGGCATCCGGTTTGAAAAAATAAGATTGAGCACATACTAGAGGCAGGAGAAAAAATCCTGCCTTATTTTTTGCGGAATTTTAGGGAGGAAAAAGGGGTGTGTAATGTCGGTTAGAAGTTATCGGAAAATGTTAAGTGTGTTATTAGCGGTAATCGTGGTTATAGGAGGCGGCTATTGCTACAGGGAATGGCGGGCTGAGAAAGCGGAGAGGGAGGCTTCGGTCAGTGAACTTTCGGGAAACCTTCTGATTCCGGGAGGGATGCCGGTTGGGATCTATATGGAGACGGATGGCGTGATGGTGCTGGGGACGCAGGAAATTAAGGGAAAAGATGGGATCGGTGTGAATCCGGCGAAGCATCTGGTGAAGGAGGGAGATTATATTGTCGGAGTTGATTCTGACAGTATTTATAATAAATCTGAGCTTATCGAACGGGTTAAAAAATTATCGAATAAGTCCGTTGTCTTACACATTCGTCGAAAAAAAGTGTATATTGATGTACAACTTCATCCGACAAAAGATGAAGGCGGGGCATATAAACTTGGAATCTGGGTGCGTGATAACGCGCAGGGACTCGGCACAATCACTTTTCTGAATGCAGATAGTGAATACGGTGCGTTGGGACATGGAATACATGATGTAGATACCGGCAAACTGATCGAAATGTCAACGGGAAGATTATATGATACCAGCATTCAGAATATTAAAAAAGGTGAGAACGGAAATCCCGGAGGGATGGAAGGGATCATTGTCTACAATCATTACAATATTTTAGGTTCGATTACTACAAACACAGAGACAGGGATTTATGGGAAATTAGACAGGATTGAGAGAATATTTGACAGCAAAGAAGCTTATCCGGCTGTGGCAAAGGAAGAAATTCAGGTCGGAAAGGCGTATATCCGCTGTGCGGTAAGCGGAAAGACAGAAGATTATACAGTCAGAATCACAAAAGTTGACCTGGATGCCAGGGAGGTGAATAAGGGGATTGAAATTCAGGTTACTGACAAACGGTTACTTAAACTGACCGGTGGGATTGTGCAGGGAATGAGTGGAAGCCCCATTATGCAGAATGGAAAGATTATAGGCGCAGTAACACATGTTTTCGTACAGGATGCGACAAAAGGATACGGAATATTTATCGAAAACATGCTGGAAAATCTGAAAAAAGATTGAAATATGCGAACCTTGTCAGATTTCTGCGACACCATTTGCTTGTATTCGCAGAATACAGAAGGTTATAATAGGTTCCATTCCAGTGCAAATTGTCACTTTAAGGAGGGGAAAGGCTTTATGGAAAAACTGAATGTAGCGATTGCTGACGATAACGAAAGAATGTTGAATTTACTAGGAGAAATTGTAGAAAGTGATAAAGATCTCAAACTGGTGGGAAAAGCCAGGAACGGAGAAGATATTTATCACATTATAAGAGATAAACAGCCTGACGTTGTACTTCTTGACCTAATTATGCCGAAAATGGATGGAATCAGTGTGATGGAAATGATAGGCGCAGATAAAACAGTAAAGAAACAGCCGAATTTTATTATTGTAACTGCGATTGGACAGGAGAGGATCACGGAAGATGCCTTCGAAAAAGGAGCAGCCTACTACATCCTGAAACCATTTCGCAATGAAACGGTCCTTCAGCGGATCAAAAGCTCCGGACATGCGGAAAAGAGTGTAGCGCCTTACACAGATTATACCGTATATGCGGAACCTTCTGAGGAGGACCTGGAAACACAGGTGACAGAACTGCTCCATGAAATCGGAATCCCGGCACATATAAAAGGGTATCATTATTTGAGGGATTCCATTCTGATGGCGGTTGACGATATGGAAGTTTTAAATGCGATCACAAAGATCCTGTATCCGACAGTCGCGAAAAAGAACCAGACCACATCGAGCCGTGTTGAACGGGCGATCCGCCATGCGATCGAGGTTGCATGGAGCAGGGGAAAGCTGGATACCTTAGAAGCTCTTTTCGGTTACACAGTAAGTAACGGGAAAGGAAAACCGACCAATTCTGAATTTATTGCTCTGGTCGCAGACACGATCAGACTGAAATCAAAGCGCAGATAATTCTTTTCAAACGGATGAAATTGCGGTATAATTATAAATAAGCCGCGAGAGTAAGGAGGGTGTTAAATGAAAAAAGTATTATTTGTGTCATCTGAATCAGTTCCGTTTATCAAAACAGGAGGATTAGCCGATGTAGTGGGATCACTACCAAAATATTTTGATAAGAACAAATACGATGTACGTGTTATGCTTCCAAAGTATATGTGCATGAAAGACGAATGGAAAGATAAACTTTCTTACAGACTTCATTTCTATATGGATCTGAACTGGAGACAGCAGTATGTAGGGCTTCTTGAACTTCAGTACGAAGGAATCACTTTTTATTTCATAGACAATGAATATTATTTTAATGGTTCGCAGCCATATGGTGATATTGCATACGATATTGAGAAGTTTGCATTCTTTTCAAAAGCAGCCTTAAGTGCACTGCCACTTCTGGATTTCAGACCGGATATCATTCACTGTCATGACTGGCAGACCGGGCTTGTTCCGATTTATCTGGATAATTTCCGCTATAACAATGAGTTTTTCCGTGGAATCAAGACTGTGATCACCATACATAACCTCAAATTCCAGGGTATCTGGGATAAGAAGACGGTTATGGATATCACCGGACTTCCGGCATACTATTTCTCACCGGATAAGCTGGAAGCATATGACGATGCCAACTATCTGAAAGGCGGAATTGTCTACGCTGACCGTGTGACAACGGTAAGTAGCAGTTACGCGGAAGAGATCAAGACACCGTTTTACGGGGAGAAGCTGGAAGGACTGATGCAGGCAAGATCAAACTGCCTGTCAGGAATTGTCAATGGTATTGATTACGGTGATTTTAATCCGGCAACAGATACCAACATTGCAAGAACTTACTCTGTCGAAAACTTCCGCAAGGAGAAAGTGAAAAATAAAATGGCGCTGCAGGAAGAACTCGGACTGGAGAGAGATCCGCACCGTATGATGATCGGTATCGTATCCAGACTGACCGACCAGAAGGGGTTTGACCTGATCGACTGTGTGATGGATGAACTTTGCCAGGATGCGGTTCAGATCGTCGTACTCGGTACCGGAGATGAGAGATACGAGAACATGTTCCGTCATTTCGCATGGAAGTATCCGGATAAGGTATCTGCACAGATCTATTATTCAGAGCCGATGTCTCACAAGATCTATGCATCCTGTGATGCATTCTTGATGCCGTCATTATTTGAACCATGTGGACTGAGCCAGCTGATGAGTCTGAGATATGGTACGGTGCCGATCGTAAGAGAGACAGGCGGACTCAAAGATACTGTAGAAGCTTACAATGAGTACGAGAAGACCGGAACCGGATTCAGCTTCACCAATTACAATGCGCATGAGATGCTTGCAACTGTAAGATATGCAGAACAGATTTACTATGACAAGAAGCGTGACTGGAACAAGATTGTAGAGCGTGGTATGGAAAAAGACTTCTCATGGAAGAATTCAGCCAAGCTTTACGAAGAACTTTACGAAAATATGTAAAATGCATTCTGGTAATTTACCGGAAAATATGGTATCATGAAATGAAAATTTTACAGAGGAGAAACATTCATTATGAGGATTATAGACAAAATTAAAGCAGACGGAGTACATATTTCCTTTGAAGTGTTTCCACCGAAGACGGATGCGGGCTTTGAATCCGTGTTAAAAGCAACGGATGGGATCGCAGAACTTACCCCGTCATTTATCAGTGTTACCTATGGAGCCGGTGGTGGAACCAGTAAGAATACGGTTAAGATTGCAAGTCATATCAAGAATGACCTGAAGATTCCGGCACTTGCACATCTGACCTGTGTGTCCTCAACCAAGGAAGAGGTACATAAGGTTATCGGACAGCTTCAGAAAGAAGGGATTGAGAATATCCTTGCACTCAGAGGAGATATCCCGCAGGATGGACAGTTTCCGCTTCCGGGACAGTATTCTCATGCCTGTGAACTGATCGAAGACATTAAAAAAATGGGAGACTTCTGCATCGGAGCTGCATGCTATCCGGAAGGACATGTAGAGATGGAACACAAGAAAGATGATATCCGTTATCTCAAAGAAAAGGTAGATTGTGGAGTGGATTTTATTACCACACAGATGTTTTTCAATAATGATATTTTCTATAATTTCCTGTATCGTATCCGTGAACAGGGAATCATGATACCGGTGCTTCCGGGAATCATGCCGATCACAACGAAAAAGCAGCTCGCAAGAAGCTGTGCCCTTTCAGGAACTGCTGTTCCGCAGAGATTCCGTGCGATCGTAGACTATTTTGGAGATGATCCGGCAGCGATGAAGCAGGCGGGAATTGTATATGCGACCGACCAGATCATTGACCTGATCGCAAATGGAGTCCGCAATATCCACGTATATTCGATGAATAAACCGGAAGTAGCTGCTGCAATCATGCAGAACCTTTCAGAAATCGTAAAATAAAGGAACATAAGAAAGATGACAGATGCCAGAACGAAAGAAGCAATTCGTTATCTGGGATATGGAAGACATGCGGTAGATGAACAGACGCTTGCGCTGATCGATGTTTCCTTCGGGGAGCTCGATCAGACTACGCAGGCAAAATCCGTCTATCGCATTTTTGACTGTAAAGTTACAGGAGAAGACCAGGTGACGATCGGAAAAATGAATATTAAAAGCAGAAGTCTCGGAAAGAATCTCAGAGGTTGCAAAGAGGCAGTTGTATTTGGCGCAACACTCGGTACCAGTGTCGATATACTGATGAAACGTTATTCACTGACAGATATGGCGAAATCTGTCGTATTGCAGGCATGTGCAGCTGCATATCTGGAGGAGTACTGTGACGATCTGCAGCTTTCGATCGGAGAAGAGTTAAAAGCACAGAATAAATGGATCAGACCGAGATTCAGTCCGGGATACGGTGATTTTGATATCCATCATCAGGACGATATCCTACGGATGCTGGATACGGCAAAGAAGATCGGACTTACCATGACAGACAGCTATATGCTCACACCGACAAAATCGGTGACTGCAATCATTGGGATCAGTGATACGCAGGAAAAATGTCACATCAAAGGCTGCGAAGTGTGTGAGAAGAAGGACTGCATTTACAGAAGAAATTAAGGAGCGTAGGGTATGAATATCAGAGAACGTTTGGGAAAAGAACTTTTATTTTTAGATGGAGGAATGGGAACTCTTCTGCAGGCAGAAGGACTTGCACCGGGAGAACTTCCGGAGACCTGGAACATCGAACATCCGGAAAAGGTGGAAGCGATTCACCGCAGATATTACGAAGCAGGAAGTGATGTGGTTCTTGCAAATACCTTTGGCGCTAATGTCTGCAAATTTCATGATGACAGATATACGGTTGAAGAAGTGATCCGTGCAGGGATTGCAAATGCAAAAAGAGCAGGAGAGCAGATTGGAAAAGAGACTTATGTGGCACTGGATATGGGACCGACCGGAAAGCTATTGAAACCAATGGGAGATCTGGATTTTGATGATGCTTATGAAGCATTTGCAGAAGCCGTCCGCTATGGAGAAAAGTACGGTGCAGACCTGATCCATATCGAGACCATGAGTGACACCTATGAAGTAAAGGCAGCCATTCTTGCAGCAAAAGAAAATTCTTCTCTTCCGGTATTTGTAACCATGATCTTTGATGAAAGAGGAAAGCTTCTGACAGGCGGGGATGTCCCTTCTGTTGTGGCAATGCTGGAAGGACTCCGCGTAGATGCACTGGGGCTGAACTGTGGACTTGGGCCGAAACAGATGCTTCCAATCCTAAACGATTTAAGAAGATATACCTCCCTTCCGATCATTGTGAAGCCAAATGCCGGACTTCCGAAGCAGAAGAACGGGGAAACGTATTACGATGTAGAGCCGGATGAGTTTGCCCGGATCATGCAGGAGGTTGTAAAAGAAGGAGCCTGTGTGATCGGCGGATGCTGCGGAACGACACCGGAGCATATTAAAAAGCTGGTGGAAGAATGCAAAGATCTTCCGCTGCGCGAGATCGAGAAAAAGCATGATACGATCGTATCTTCTTATGGACAGGCTGTGATCCTGGATGATATGCCGCGTATCATCGGGGAAAGAATCAACCCGACTGGAAAGAAAAAATTCAAAGAAGCACTGAAAAATGAAGATATGGACTACATTTTGAAAGAAGCGATCACGCAGCAGGATAAGGGCGCGCACATTCTGGATGTCAATGTAGGACTTCCGGATATTGACGAAGTTGCCATGATGGAAAAAGTTGTAAAAGAACTGCAGAGCGTGACCAGTCTTCCACTTCAGATTGACACAGTAGATGGAAAGGCTATGGAACGTGCAATGCGTATCTACAATGGAAAGCCGATGATCAACTCTGTAAACGGAAAGCAGGTTTCTATGGACGAAGTCTTTCCTCTGATCCGGAAATATGGCGGTGTGGTTGTCGGACTGACCATTGATGAAGAGGGGATTCCGAAGGATGCAGAAGGCCGTGTGCGTGTTGCAGGTAAGATCATCAACGAAGCAGCCAAATACGGAATCGACAAGAAAGATATCGTGATCGATGTGCTGACCATGACCATCAGTTCGGAAAAGGACGGGGCAAAGGTTACCTTGGAAGCATTGAAGAGAGTACGGGAAGAATTCGGGGTCAGAACCGTTCTTGGAGTATCGAATATTTCTTTTGGACTTCCAAGGCGCCCGATTGTCAACAGCTATTTCTATGCGATGGCAATGCAGAACGGACTGACGGCAGGAATCATCAATCCATCCTCAGAAGATATGATGAAAGCTTATCGTTCTTATAATGCACTGATGGGCTTTGATGAAAATTGTACGAATTATATCAGTACTTATGCGGGAACCACAGAGACGGTGACAGTCCAGGCATCGCAGGCAGCTGCAGCAGCCGGAAATGCACCAAAAGCTGCAGGCGTTGAGATGACACTCAAATATGCGATCGAGAGAGGGCTGAAAGAAGAGGCACATCATATCACCCGTGACCTGATCGGTACGAGGGAACCGCTGGATATCATCCAGGAGGAACTGATCCCGGCACTCAATGTAGTCGGTGAAGGTTTTGAAAAGGGAACCGTCTTCCTTCCGCAGCTTCTGATGAGTGCGGATGCTGCGAAGATTGCCTTTGCAGTTATCAAGGATGTGCTTGCTTCATCCGGACAGGAAGAAGAAAAGAAGGAGAAGATCATCCTTGCTACCGTAAAAGGTGATATCCATGATATCGGAAAGAATATAGTGAAAGTTCTTCTTGAAAATTATGGTTTTGATGTGATCGATCTCGGAAAGGATGTGCCGCCGGAGGCAATCGTAGAAAAAGCAGTTGAGGAGAATGTCACTTTGGTAGGCTTAAGTGCGCTGATGACCACAACTGTAGTCAGCATGGAAGAGACGATCAAACTCTTAAGAGAGAAAAAACCGGACTGCAAAGTCATGGTAGGCGGGGCTGTTCTGAACCAGGATTACGCGGATATGATCGGGGCAGATTTCTATGGAAAAGATGCCATGCAGTCCGTACACTATGCGCAGAAATTTTTTGGCATGGTGGAGTAGGAATTGCAAGGCAGATACAAAAGGTCGAAATTGTATGTGAAAATGCTAAAAAAGTTTGGAAAATTTTTTTGTATATGCTATAATATGCATAAATCAAGGAGAAAAGAAAATGATAGCATGGGAGGCATGACAAGATGGTATTTTTTTCAACACTGATCTCTACGGTATTGAAGATGCTCTTTATCGGAGTGTTTGCGGTCGGAGGGGTTTTTGCAGGCAAGAAGCTTCGCGAAAGAAAAGACGCAAAGAATTCAGAGACTAAGTAGAATGGAAAAAAGAAGGAATCGCAGAAAATGCGGTTCCTTTTTAAATTTCATTATATTGACAAGCCATCAAAATCTCTTTATAATTAGAATTTAGCTGATAGAAGCGAGGAGGATAAAGATGAAAGCTTACGGAGTTAACGAACTTAGACGCATGTTTCTTGACTTTTTTGAGAGCAAAGGTCATTTAAAAATGAAAAGCTTTTCGCTGGTGCCGCACAATGATAACAGCCTTCTGCTGATCAATTCAGGAATGGCTCCGCTGAAACCATATTTTACAGGACAGGAGATCCCACCGAGACGCCGTGTGACAACCTGTCAGAAATGTATCCGTACAGGAGATATCGAGAACGTAGGAAAGACTGCACGTCACGGTACTTTCTTTGAAATGCTTGGTAACTTCTCATTCGGTGATTACTTCAAGAAAGAAGCCATTGCATGGGCTTGGGAGTATGTTACACAGGTACTCAAACTGCCAAAGGACAGACTTTATATCTCTGTTTATGAGGACGATGACGAGGCTGAGAAGATATGGCATGAGGACGCTGGTGTTCCAATGGATCATATCGTAAGAATGGGCAAGGAAGACAACTTCTGGGAGGCTGGAACAGACGGCCCTTGCGGTCCATGTTCAGAGATATATTTCGACAGAGGCGAAAAGTATGGCTGTGGCAAGCCTGATTGTAAGGTCGGCTGCGACTGCGACAGATACATGGAGTTCTGGAACCTTGTGTTCACACAGTTTGAAAGACATGAGGACGGCACTTATACTCCACTTAAGCAGAAAAATATCGACACAGGTATGGGTCTTGAAAGGCTTGCTTCTATCATGCAGGACGTTGACTCTATCTTTGACGTTGATACAGTAAAGGCTATCAGAGATCATGTTTGTAAGATAGCAGGCTGTGAGTACGGCAAGGAGTACAAAAAGGACGTTTCTATCAGAGTTATCACAGACCATATCCGTTCTGTAACATTCATGGCATCAGACGGAATTTTGCCGTCAAACGAGGGCAGAGGATACGTTATGAGACGTCTGCTGAGAAGAGCCGTTCGTCACGGAAAGCTTCTCGGCATAAACGGACTTTTCCTCAAAGACCTTGTAAAAACTGTTGTTGACTGCAACAAGTGTGAGTATAACGAGCTTGAAGAAAAGTATGACTATATTGTAAAGGTGCTCACAACTGAGGAGCAGAACTTCAATGCCACTATCGA
>OLNK01001401.1_pt1 | contig 18363 bp, 18 predicted proteins | sample 1672791 | NCBI WGS metagenome assembly OLNK01 (sample SAMEA3136724, study PRJEB25190) | human gut metagenome | biome: human gut; feature: human-associated habitat; material: faeces | place: Austria | collected 2013 | reverse complement strand
CGCAGTTCGAGCGCCCCGCTCAGCCGGTGCAGAGAAAAAGGCTGCCGCCCGGAAAGGGCGAACCCGCCTGCCAAGCGGATACCCAATCAAACCCATAGTGATTTTCTAAGCGATAACGTTATTCTTCCACCTTTTCCAGCAGCTTCTGCACATAATTCGGCAGATAGAACGCGCCTTTGTGCAGGTTGGTGTTGTAATATCTGGTTTCCAGTCCCAGACTGTTCCACCAGTCCGGATTCAGATCGCGCACCGGATGCACGCCGCGCGACGAAAAGCCGAACAGCCAGTGTCCGGACGGGTAGGTCGGGATATGTGCCTGAAACAGACGGCTCAGCTCAAACGAGTGCACGATATTGCGGTGCGCTCTCTGGCACGCCAGCGCATCGCCCTTGTAGAACGGGCTTTCGTGCTGGTTGACGAGCACGCCGTGCTCCTTGAGCGCCTTGTAGCAGTTGCCGTAAAATTCCATCGTGAACAGGCCCTCGCCCGGGCCGAACGGGTCGGTCGAGTCGATGATGATAAGGTCGTACTCGTCCTCAATCCGGCGGATATACTTTAATCCGTCCTGATAGAGAATGTGCACGCGCGGGTCGTCGAGCGAACATGCCACACCGGGCAGGTACTCCCTGCAGACCGCGACAACGCGCTCATCGATCTCCACAAGGTCGATATGCTCGATGTGCTGATAGCGGCACAGCTCGCGGACACAGCCGCCGTCACCGCCGCCGATGACAAGCACCTTTTTGATCTTCTCGCCGAGCACGGCCATCGGCACATGCACCATCATTTCATGATAGATGAACTCGTCCCGCTCGGTCAGCATCATGTAGCCGTCAAGCGTGAGAAACCGACCGAACTCCTCGCATTCAAACACGTCGATGCGCTGAAAATCGCTCTGTTCGGTGTAAAGCTGACGGTCTACCTGTATCTGCAGCCCAACCGTCGGCGTATGCATTTCAGTAAAGGTAAGTTGCATGAGTGAAACGCTCCTTTTATTCCGGGCTGACAACGCCGCGGATGACCTGCAGGTTGTTCACCTCGGGGTCCTCGGTGCCGAGCAGCATGCAGTTCTTTTCCTTGGCGTAGCGAATATAATCAAGAATATCGCGGGTGATACGCTCACCGGGCGCGAGGATCGGGATGCCAGGCGGATAGCACATGACAAACTCTGCGCAGATGCGTCCGACCGACTCCTCGAGCGGCATGGCCTTCTTGTCCGCGTAGAACGCCTCCTGCGGGCCGGCAACCACCTGCGGCGAGATGTACTCCTGCCGCATGAGCGTCGCCTTGTCGCGCTTGTAGCGGCGGCGAATGTCCGCGAGAGCGGCTACCAGACGTTCGAGGTCGCGTTCACGGTCGCCCACCGAAACATAGGCGAGCAGATTGCCGAGATCGCCGAACTCGGTCTGAATATCGTAAAAGTCGCGCAGAATGTCGTACACCTCGATGCCCGCCAGACCAACATCCAGCGTGTTTACCGCCAGCTTGGTCGTGTCGAAGTCGTACACGGTGTCGCCGTTGATCAGCTCGCTGCCGTAGGCGTAGTAGTCACCGAGGGCGTTGATCTCCTCGCGGGCGTAGGTCGTCAGGTCAACGACTTTTCGGAAAATCTCCTTGCCGTGCAGTGCAAGGTTCTTGCGCGAAATATCCAGGCTGACCATCAGCAGGTACGAACCCGAAGTCGTCTGCGTCAGGTTGATGATCTGGCGAACGTGCTCCGCGTTCATCGACGGACCGCACAGCAGAAAGCTGGACTGCGTGAGCGAGCCGCCCGACTTGTGCATGGAAACGGATGCTAAATCCGCGCCTGCCGCCATCGCGGAGACCGGCATATTTTCACCGAAGTAGAAATGCGTGCCGTGCGCCTCATCGGCCAGCACCTTCATGCCTGCCGCGTGCGCGAGCCTTACGATTTCCCGAATGTTCGAGCAGATGCCGTAGTAGGTCGGGTTGTTGACGAGCACCGCCTTGGCGGACGGATGCTTCTCAATAGCGGCCTTCACATCCGCGACCGACATGCCGAGCGAAATGCCCAGCCGGTCGTTCATCTGCGGGTTGACATAAACCGGAATCGCACCGGTCAGTACGAGCGCGTTGATGACGCTGCGGTGCACGTTGCGCGGCAGAATGATCTCGTCGCCGCGTTTGACCACGGAGAGAATCATCGCCTGTACGCTGCTCGTCGTGCCGCCCACCATCAGGAAAGCGTGCGCCGCACCGAACGCATCCGCCGCCAGCTCCTCGGCCTCGCGGATAACGCTGGTCGGGTGGCACAGATTGTCGAGCGGCTTCATCGAGTTGACGTCCACCGTCATGCACTGCTGACCGAGGAATTTCGTTAATTCCGGCGAACCGCGTCCGCGCTTGTGGCCGGGTACATCGAACGGCACAATACGCATGTCTTTGAAGTTTTCGAGCGCCTCCATGATTGGCGCACGGGATTGATCCATAAAAATGCCTTCTTTCGGCAGAGAATGATATGCTGCGCTTTCGCGCGAAGCGCGCATAAAATACAATCTGCGCAGCAGATTGATAAAAACCGGGAGCATGTATCACGGTTTTTATACAAGGAATAAAATTTGTGTGCCGCGCAGCGACGCGCAAATTTTATTGTGAGACAAATCCGAACATCGTTCGGTTTGTCTTTCTCGATTGAAAATGTATTTTCAATCGAAATCAGTAGATGTTCTTGCCCGAAAATATCTCAATCATCTCTCGTCTGAGGTCGGAGTGAATCTTGAGTCTGGTCTTGGGCGGCAGCTCATAGATGTCGGTGTTGAACAGGTAGTTCTGGAGATCGATCTCCTTGAGCAGCATTCTCGTGTGGAACAGATTGGACTGGTACACGTTAATGTCGTATGCGTCGTACCGCTCGAGCGTTTTCGGGTCGATAAAGTCCTGAATGGACGTCATATGGTGATCCATGAACAGCTTTTTGCCCTCGATATCGCGGGTAAAGCCGCGCACGCGGTAGTCCATGGTGATGATATCCGAATCGAACGAGCCGATGAGGTAATCGAGCGTAGACAGCGGCGTGATCTCACCGCAGGTGGCAACGTCGATATCCACGCGGAACGTGGCAAGGCAGGTATCCGGATGGTACTCCGGGTAGGTATGCACGGTAACGTGGCTCTTATCGAGGTGTGCAACGATGGTATCCGGCTCAAGGGCCGGCTTCATGTGCTCCTCCGCGATGAGAAAGGTTACCGAGGCGCCCTGCGGGTCGTAATCCTGCTTGGAAATGTGCAGCACATGCGCACCGATCATCTCGGTTACCCGCTCGAGAATGCCGGTCAGTCGTTCGGAGTTATACTGCTGGTCGATATATTTGATGTAGTCACGCTGTTCGCGCTCGGTCTTTGCATAGCAGACATCATAAATGTTGAAGGACAGCGCCTTGGTCAGGTTGTTGAACCCGTAAAGTTTGAGCTTGTTCTGCATTTCATATCCTCACAATACCAAAAAATCCCCAGGCGAAAGGGGTACACACGGTACGCTTTCACTTGAGGATGATCGTTCCCTTTGCAGGTCATTCCTGCATATTCCGTAGGTTTTAGGCAAGAGGAAAGAGTCTATATAGCAAGAATCGTTACTTTTACTACTCTTATTGATCGTTTCACAAGTGTGATGCGCCCGCGGCACACGGCTTTTAGTCAGCCAACTTATAAAATTCAATAAGGCAACAAAGTTGCCAGTTTCGGCATTTGACCCGGCTGTCCGTATGGCCTTAGCACCGTTTTCGCGCAGAAACCGGGCGGTCAAAGAAATTCTGCTGAAAGGCTTCGCCTCTCCGAATAACTTTAATTATACCCGAGCATGGATACAAATGCAAGATTTTATTGCGGATTTTACAGATGTTGTGCCGAAATTTTCCCGGGCAGCATCATATAATTAGACAAGCGCGATTTACGAGCAAATTTTATGCACTGATAGCGCCACAGTCCTGATTGTATGATGTTGCCCTTGTACATAGAAAGTTTACAGTCTTTGTTTTGAAAAATCGCGTAAAACGTAGTACAATGGAAAAAGCAAGACGATGTAATTCTGAAAAGACAAGGTGAATCATGGCACGCAAAAAGAAAAGCAAGGGACTTCGGGTCAGCCTGATGCTGACGGTCGGACTGATGATCGTGTCGTTTGCGGCGGGCATGCTGACACAGAAGATCGTGTTCCGCAAGCCGCAGAGTGACGCGGGACTTACCTACATTGAGGATATCCCGGTGATGACCGACTTTCTTCCCGAGGGCACACGCGCCCGTCCGGGACAGAAGCGCGAGATCAGGTATCTCGTCATCCACGAGACCGACAACACCGGCACCGGCGCAAATGCGGCCGCGCACAACTCGTTCATCCACCAGAACGCCAACGCCGAGGAGGGCATTGTTTCGTGGCACTACACGGTGGACGATCACGAGATCTACCACCATCTGCCGGATGATGAGACTGCCTATCACGCAGGCGACGGCATGGAGAAGAACGGCGGCAACATGAACGGCATCGGCATTGAAATGTGCGTCAACTCGGACGGCAACTACGAACAGACGCTCATCAACACCGAAAAACTGTGTGCGCGGCTGCTGATCGAGTACGATCTGAACCCGTCCAAGGCACTGAAAAAGCATCAGGACTTTTCGGGCAAAATCTGTCCGTCCACCCTCATCAACAGCGGCCGCTGGGACGAGTTCTGCAGCGCGGTAACCGCAAAATGCAAGGAGCTGAAGGCCGACGAAGCGGCAAAAGCATCATAAGTATCCGGTTAGCAACATGCAACCATGTGCAAAAACCGTGGAAAATCAAAGGGCGATTTGTCGTAAATCGCTCTTTCTTTTTATCCTCTGATATGGTATACTTCAAATCGTACGCTGTAAAAAAACTGAAAATTTTAAGCGTACCGTAAATCCTACTTAAAATTTATCACATTGTGAAGGAGTGAACTGAAATGATCGTTGTACTCAAACGAAACAGCGACAAGGAACATGTCGAAAAACTGATGCAGCATTTCACGGATATGGGGCTGCGGATCAACTATTCCCAGGGTGCGGATACACTGATCCTCGGCCTGATGGGCGACACGACCCGGCTCGATGAAGGGGACATTATGGCGTATGACGTGGTCGAGCGTGTACAGCGCGTGACCGAGCCGTTCAAGGCCGTCAACCGCAAATTCCACCCCGAGGACACGATCATCGAGGTTGCGGGCCGCAAGATCGGCGCCGGCTACTTCAATGTTATGGCAGGTCCGTGCTCGGTCGAGAACGAGGCGCAGATCGTCGAGTGTGCCGAGCGCGTTAAGGCTGCCGGCGCCTCCTTCCTGCGCGGCGGTGCATTCAAGCCACGTACCTCCCCGTACTCGTTCCAGGGTCTGGAGGCCGAGGGTCTCAAGCTGCTGCTCGAGGCAAAGCGTCAGACCGGTCTGCCGATCGTCACCGAGATCATGAGCGAAAAGCATCTCGATCTGTTCGCGGATGTTGATATCATCCAGCTGGGCGCCCGCAACATGCAAAACTTCATGCTGCTCAAGGAGCTGGGCCGCTCGAAAAAGCCGATCCTCCTCAAGCGCGGTCTGTCCGCCACCATGGAGGAGTTCCTCATGGCTGCCGAGTACATTTTCGCAGGCGGCAATACCAATGTTATCCTGTGTGAGCGCGGCATCCGTACCTTTGAGAAGCTGATCCGCAATAATCTGGATATCTCCGCTGTTCCGCTGGTTAAGATGTTCAGCCACCTGCCGATCATCATCGACCCGTCCCACGCAGCAGGCCGCCGTGATATGGTGCAGCCGCTGTCCCGCGCAGCCATCGCTGCCGGTGCTGACGGCCTGATCATCGAGGCGCATAACGATCCCGCACACGCCCTCTGCGACGGTGCACGGGAAGGAACTGGAAAGCCAGTTCGCGTAGGTGGGAACATTGGCGACTCTCTTAGTGAAGTGGCCTATTCGATGCCAGCAGGCGGTTTTTTAGTAGCCGAGCTATCTAGCTATCAATTAGAGACAATTAAGCATTTTAGACCTATTGGGGCTATTATGCTTAATATTACGCCAGATCATTTAGCGCGTCATAAGACGATGGAAAACTATATTGCAGCTAAGGAACGGATCTTTGAAAACCAATTGAAATCCGATTACTTAGTTCTCAACATTGATGATTCTGTAGTAGCTGATATGGAGCATCGTGCGCCTAGTCACATTCTACAAATTAGTCAAAAACAAACTGTCGAGAATGGAGCATATTATGCTAATGGTCAGTGTTATGTAGTAGAGAATAACGTAGCGACAGCTGTTATTGGCGATGAAGATATTCATATTCCAGGTAGTCATAATATCGAAAATATCTTAACGGTTATTGCTTTAACCTATGCGTTAGGTGTACCTGTAGTAGAAATCCATCGCATTATTAGCGAATTTCACGGTGTAGAACACCGATTAGAACGAGTTAAAACTCTTGATGGAATTACATTTTATAATGATTCTAAAGCTACTAATGTAGATTCTGTTGTAAAAGCATTGGAATCCTTTGATCAATCCGTTATTTTATTAGCTGGTGGTCATGATAAAATGACTCCGTTAGAAGACTTTATGCAGCTTGTTAAACATCACACAAAAGCTGTTATCTTTATGGGGGAAGCGGCGGATCGATTTGAAGCTGCTGCAAAAGAGGCTGGTGTTCACCCTATTTATAGAGCTTCATCTATGAAAGATGCTGTAGAACAGGGTTATAAATTGGCTGCTCAAGGTGATATTGTATTATTATCGCCAGCTTGTTCAAGTTTTGATTGGTATAGCTGTTTTGAAGAACGTGGCGATGATTTTAAAAACTGTGTTCATATGTTGCAAGAAGGGAGACACCATTAATGAAACGTATCATTATTTCAGGTGGTGGCACTGGTGGACATATATACCCAGCAATAACTATATATAAGGAAATTATGAAACAGAACCCTGATGCACAGGTTTTATATGTAGGAACGGAAAGGGGCTTAGAGGCTACCTTAGTGCCTAAAGAAGGCATTGAATTTACTACATTACCTGTACAAGGGTTGCAACGTAAATTATCTTTTGGTACGTTGGTGACGTTAGGCAAGACTGCTTTTTCTCTTGTGAAAGCTAATACAATCATTTCCAACTTTAAGCCTGATGTAGTTATTGGTACGGGCGGTTATGTTTGTGGTCCTATTCTTATGGCCGCAGCATTGCGCAATATTCCAACGTTGATACAGGAACAAAATGTCATTGCAGGCATTACAAATAAAATTCTAAGCCGTTTTGTTGATGTAGTCGCTATGGGTTACAAGGATGCAGAATCATCTTTTTCAAAGGCAAAACGCGTAGTATATACTGGTAATCCAGTACGTCCTGATGTATTAGTTGATACTAGGGAAGATGGACGTAATTATTTTAATTTAAGTGATGACACGTTCACTGTTCTTATAGCCGGTGGTTCTCGGGGGGCGAGAACTATCAATAATGCTATGATTGATGTACATAAGCATTTTCAAGGAACAGAAGGAATTAAATTAATCCATATTACAGGGGATGGGGAATATCAATCTGTGTTATCTCAGCTTGGTATTACCAATGGTGATGGTTTAGGTGATTCCTCCTTGATCTTGCCATATTTACACGATATGCCAAAAGCATTGGCGGCAGCTGATTTAGCAGTCTTTAGGTCTGGTGCTATCGGTCTTGCTGAACTAGCAGTTCGAGGTATTCCATCTGTATTGGTACCATATCCATATGCAGCGGAAGATCATCAAACCTATAATGCCCGTATTTTTGTTCAAGAAGGGGCAGCGCATATGATTGTTGATCAAATGTTAAGTGCCCATGATTTGATAGGGGAAATTGAAATGTTTATGGCCAATCGTGATTTATTGTCACAAATGGGAGAACGAGCGTTGCAGTTAGGTAAACCTAATGCGGCTCATGATATTGCAAAGTTAGCATTATCTATTGCAAAGTAACAAGGAGAGGTTTTATGTTAGACGGTATTCATAAGATTCATCTTATTGGTATAGGTGGGTCTGGCATGCGTGCTATAGCGAATATTTTAATTCAAAAAGGTTATGACGTATCTGGTTCAGATGTAGCTGATTCTGCAGTTATTGAAAAGTTCAGAAATATGGGCGCTACAGTTCATATTGGCCATAATAAAGATTATGTAAAAGGCGTTGATGCTGTAGTTCGTTCTACGGCTATTCGCGAAGATAACCCTGAAATTGTAGCTGCTAAAGAGCAAGGTATTACAATTTTACACCGTTCCGATATTGTAAAAGCTGTGTTAGACGTAACAGATGGCATTGCAGTAGCTGGTGCTCACGGTAAAACTTCCACTACATCCATGATTGGTCAAATTTTAGTAGAAGCAGAAGCTGATCCAACAGTTATTATCGGTGGTGAAGTAGATTATTTAAAAGGTAGTAGTTGTCTAGGTAAGGGGCATTTCTCTGTAGTTGAAGCAGATGAAAGTGATGGGTCTTTCTTGAAACTACGCCCACATACTATTGTTATAACTAACATTGAAGATGATCACATGGATCACTACAAAACAATGGATAATTTGTTAAATGCATTTTGTGAGTTTGTCGAAACCTTACCAGAATCTGGCAAAGCAATCGTATGTGGAGATAATGAGAATATTCGTTATGTTATGAGCCGTGTAAATCGTAATTTCATTACATATGGCTTAAGTGATAATAATGACTATGTAGCTAAAAATATTCACTATGTAGACTCTACTTTGGTATATGATGTATACCATAATGGTGTGAATGTTGAGCGCATTCGCTTACGAGTTCCTGGTGAACATAATGTATTGAATTCGTTGGCTGCCTTTGTTGTTGCTCATGATTGCTGTGGTGTAGAAACGCGCATTATTACAAAAGGTTTAGGTAAGTTTATCGGTGCAAAACGTCGTTTCGAAACAAAAGGTCACGTAGCAGGTGTATGGGTTGTTGATGACTATGCTCATCATCCTACAGAAATTAAAGCAACATTGAAAGCAGCAAAAGAGTTGGAAAAACATCGTGTTATCTGTGTATTCCAGCCACATCGCTTTACTCGCACAAGCTTGTTAAAGGATGAATTTGCTACTGCTTTCACAAGCGCTGATGAAGTATATATGACAGATATTTATAGCTCTGGTGAAGATCCAATCCCAGGTATTGATGGCAATACGATTCCAAATGCTATTAAAGCGGCCACAGGTCAAGATGTAAATTATGTACCATCTGTTGACGATTTGCCTGAGGTATTAGCGAAAATAGTAAGACCTAATGACCTGGTTATCACCATGGGTGCAGGTTCTATTAATCAATATGGACCAAAATTATTAGCTATATTGGAGGAAGGCTTACAATGAAAGATAAAAAAATAATCGTATTAATGGGTGGTCCTTCCAAAGAGGCTGAGGTATCTCGTCGTACTGGCGCTGCTATTGCAGAAGCACTTGAAAGCAAAGGTTATAATGCCCAAACTTTAGAACTCAATCCGCGCACTGTATTAAAAGATATTGAAGATTTAGGTGGCGAGGTTGTATTTAATGCAATTCATGGTCGTTACGGCGAAGATGGTGCGTTACAAGGCCTATTAGAAATGGCTGAAATTCCATACACTGGGTCAGGTATTATGGCTCATGCAGTAGGTATGAATAAAAAAGTAAGTAAAGATGTATTTAAAGGTGCCAATATTCCTACTGCGGCATCCGAGTCCTTTAATGGTAATCTTGAATCTGCAGAAGCTATTATTGAACATATTCGTAAGGATTTTACAATTCCAGTAGTTGTGAAGTCTGCTACGCAAGGTTCTAGCATTGGGGTTACTATTGTTCGCGATGAAGCTCAGTTAGAAGAGGCTGTAACGGAAGCTCTAAAATATGACCCTATTCTTGTAGTAGAACAATTTCTTGATGGTCGTGAATTTACAGTATCTGTTTTAGATGGTAAAGCGTTGTCTGTTATTGAAATTCGTCCACATTCTGGTGAATATGATTACAAGAGTAAGTACACTGTAGGTGCTACTGAGTATTTAGTGCCAGCGCCTATTAGTGCAGAAATGACTGCTGAAATGCAACGCATTGGGGAGCTTGTGTATCGTGAAGTACAAGGCAGTGGGGTAATTCGTGTTGATGTTATGACAGACCATGCAGATAATATGTATGTTCTTGAATACAATACTGTGCCTGGTATGACAGCAACATCTTTAGTACCAAAAGCAGCAAAAGAAATGGGAATTGACTTCCCAACATTATGTGAAAAAATTCTGTTAACAGCTAGTATAGGGAAATTTTAAGGGCTAATAGAAGATAAGGAGTTAATTATGGATGATAAGCAAAACCATCCATCCAACTCTGGGGAGATGCAGTCTTCTACACCTGTTCGTGATGAACGGGCTGTATTTAGAAAACGAGTGTTAAAAATCGGTGGTGCAGTTACTCTCGTGTTGGTGGGGTTGTTTACACTACCTATTCCTTTTGGATCCTTAAAAGTTACTGGATCGGATAAGGTAACTGTACAAGATGTAATGGTAGCTGGTGATATTCATGAACCTGTTAATATATTGCAGATTAGTACAGAAAAATTAAAAACTAGATTATCGAAAGATTTACGTGTCGAAGAGGCTCAAATTAGCTATCAGTTGCCACTGACAATGGTGGTAAATGTAGTAGAACGCAAGGCAGTTGCAGTTGTACCGGCTCAGTTTGGATACTTAACCCTTGATAGTAAGGGACAAGTGATCGCATCTGAGCCAGCTATACAAGACACATCTGTTCCTATGATTTCTGGTGTGAAAGCTGGAAATATACTATTAGGTGATACGGTAGTAGATAAACCGATATTGGCGGCTCTTGAATATTTGAACTCACTCGATGAGGAGACATTCAAGAATATTGCAGAGGTTAATATTGGAGATCCTGATGCGATAATGGCATATACTGTTTCCGGTGTGCAGATTCGACTGGGGGATGGTAAAGACTTAGCTAAAAAAGCAGAGCTAACTCAGTCGATGTTACAAGATATTAAAAAGACACATGGTAATGTACAGTATATAGATGTTAATGTTTCATCACCGTACATTAAAACCGATGTGATGCCTGAAGTTAAAAAGCATCAGAATGGAGCACCGACTACAGAAAATTCATCTACTAAGAAGGATGATAAAAAACAAGATAGATAAGGTCATGTTGAATATAAAGGTAGATGATTGTCGTGAGACACGAACGGTGGGCAATTGCCATAGTCAGCTGTATATTAGGGTTCATGGTTGTTACCCAATATAAGATGACTCAAGATAATATAGAAGAAAATATTCGCTTACAACGGACTGGCGATTTGGCGGTACAATTGAGAGAGGCTCAGAGTGAACGTGATGCTTTGTTAAAGCAAATTGAGTCACTAAAAAAATCTGGTGCTAATGGCGGTGGTAAAGCTGATGAACAGCTCATGATGAAAGCGGCTTTAACTAATGTCAAAGGGCCGGGCGTTAGTGTGTTGATTGAAGATAGCTTAAAGCCTGTACAAAGTGGGGAAAACCCCAATTTATATGTAATTCATGATGAAGATATTCTAAGAATTGTTAATGAATTACGGGCTGGTGGGGCTGAAGCGATAGCTATTAATGATCAACGCCTCATAGGAACGTCTGAAATACGATGTTCAGGCCCGACTATTACTGTAAATGGGAAGGTCTTTGGAGCTCCCTTTACGGTGAAAGCTATTGGAGATCCAAAGACATTAAATTCTGCGCTAACTATGCGCGGTGGTGTAGTAGATTCACTTAAACATTGGGGAATAAAGGTAACTATAAAGCAAGAAGAGGATGTAGCGATTCCTGCTTTCACAGGTACTTTTAGAGAAGAATATATGAAGCCTAATGAGTTAGGAGGTAAAGAATGAATATCTATATCTTTGCCATCATTGGCCTAATTATAGGGGCTATCTTAGGATGGATAGCACCACTTCATATCCCCACTAGTTATTCGAATTATACTTCTGTAGCTGTTCTAGCAGCTTTAGATGCAGTATTTGGTGGCAGTCGAGCAGCATTGGAAAGAACCTTTGATCTTAGTAACTTTGTCATTGGGTTCTTTTCAAATATGGTATTAGCTGTTATTCTTGTATATGTTGGTGATTTAATAGGCATTAACCTATACTATGTGGCCCTTATTGGATTTGGGTTACGTGTATTTATTAATGTAGGCGCTATACGCAAAATAATTATGACTAAGCGGTTCTAATAAATCACATTCTATATAGTGGAAAGTTTTTAAATTTTAGTGTAAAATAAATGTAATTGTTATAAGATAGTCAGTATATAAATCGATACATTGGGACGTATATTGATACAATAGATAACGATAAGAGGAGGAAGTTCAATGTCTGATTTTGCAAATATTAAAGTTATCGGTGTTGGTGGCGGCGGTAATAACGCTGTTAATCGTATGGTTGATAACCAAATTAAAGGTGTTCAATTTTTAGCCGTTAATACAGAAAACCAAGTGCTTGAATTGTCTAAAGCGGATGTAACAATTCAAATCGGTGAAAAAGTTACTAAAGGCCTTGGTGCTGGTGCTAACCCACAAATCGGTGAAGAAGCAGCTCAAGAAAGCCGTGAAGAAATTACTAAAGCTCTTGAAGGTGCTGATATGGTATTCGTAACTGCTGGTATGGGCGGTGGTACTGGTACTGGTGCTGCTCCAATCGTAGCTGAATGTGCTAAAGAAGTTGGTGCATTAACAGTAGGCGTTGTAACTAAACCTTTCGCATTCGAAGGCAAACGTCGTCGTGCTGCGGCAGAAAAAGGCATTGAGTTCTTGACTCAAAAAGTTGATACAATTATTGTTATTCCTAATGACAAATTGTTACAAGTTGTAGATAAAAAATGTTCCGTATCTGATGCATTCAGCAAAGCTGATGAAGTTCTTCGTCAAGGTATCAAAGGTATTTCCGATTTGATCCAAATTCCTGGTTTAATCAATCTTGACTTTGCAGACGTTAAAACTATCATGACTAATCAAGGCGAAGCTTTGATGGGTATTGGTGAAGGTACAGGTGAAAACCGTGCTGCAGACGCTGCAAAAATGGCTATCAATAGCCCATTATTGGAAACTTCCATCGATGGTGCAAAAGGCATCTTGCTTAATATTTCTGGTAGCTCCGAATTGGGTATTTTTGAAGTAAACGAAGCTGCTCAAATTATTTCTGATGCAGCAGACCCTGATGCAAATATCATCTTCGGTTCTGTTATCGATGAAAGCTTGGGCGATAAAGTTCAAGTTACTGTTGTAGCAACTGGTTTTGGCAATAACGCTAAAAGCGTACCAGAATTCGGTAAAACAACTACTACATCTCGTCCAGCATCCACTACAACAACAACTAACAGCGGTATCCCAGATATCCCTGTATTCATGAAACGTTAATTTATAGAGTGTATAATCAAAACATTCGTAAATAAGTAACTTAGTAAGACATATCTTGAGATATGTGTATAGGAGGTACAAATGAAGAAATTAGTATTATTAACTCTAGCAGCTACAGTTGTGGCAGGTAGTGCATTTGCAGCGGCACCTGTAACAAAAATTAGCGACGGTTCCACTAAAGTACAAGCTGATTATGCATTTAAACAACATGTATCTAAAGGTGGCGGCAATAGCAACGACGGTTTCGGTGTTTCTTTGCAACACGATCTTTCCAATAAAACTGCTGTTCAATATTCTTATGATAAATTGAATGCAAAAAATGGCGACATTAAAGATCATCAATTAGCATTAGTTTATAAAGTGCATCCAAACGTAAACGTATATGGTGCTGGTACTGCAATTCGTACAAATGATACAGAATTAGGTTTCCAAGCTGGTGTTATTGGTCATATGCCATTGACAGAAAAAGTAAACGGCTTTGCTAAAGCTGGTTGGGGTAACGATATTAAACAAACTTACCAAGTAGGTGCTCAATATGAAGTTCGCCCTGATGTAGACTTGAACGTATACTATGGCTATGATAAATATAGCGTAAATAACAACGATAAAACTGCAAAAGGTTTACACGCTGGTGTAGGCTACTCCTTCTAAGGATATCAAAGACCACTCTAATGAGTGGTCTTTTTTGTTTATAAATACTAGCATATGATTTATAAAAATATTTTATATAGGATATTGTATATATCCTATATACCTTAGCTTTTCTATAATTCAGATTGTAATTAGTATTTTTTCTTATGTATACAATATATTTTTAAATACTCATTGTATAATTAAATAAGTTTAGGTATGATAAATATGTAATAATTCATTTTAGATAGGATGGTGCAAGTTATGACAAGTGTTGCTGCAAAGCATGCAAAAGGGAAAAAACTTAAAGATGTAATCTTTGTAACTGCTGGCCAAGCCCAAGCTGATGCTAAAGAAAATGGTCGCGAGAACGTTGTTAATGGTACATTAGGTGCGATTTATGATGAAGATGGTAAATTAGTATTCCTTAAAACCGTTAAGGACGAATATTTAAGTCTACCAGATTCTGAATATATTGGTTATGCTCCGATTGCAGGTGTACCTGAGTTCCTTGCTGCTGCAGAGGCGGAATGCTTTGGACAATCTCGTCCAGAAGGTCATATCCGTAGTATTGCTACTACAGGTGGTACAGGCGGTATTCATCACTTAGTTCATAACTATACAGAACCTGGTGATGAGGTGTTGACTGCTGATTGGTACTGGGGTGCCTATCGTATACTTTGTAGCGATGTAGGTCGTACACTTGTTACCTATTCTTTATTTGATGAACATAATAACTTTAACCATGAAGCGTTCCAAAATCGTGTAAATGAATTAGCTGCAAAACAAACAAATGTCGTAATTTTGTTTAATACACCTGGTAATAACCCAACAGGTTACTCTATAGAGGACAAAGATTGGGAATCTATCCTTAACTTCTTGAAAGAACTCGTTGCTATAGGCCGTAATAATGTAATCATTGGCATTGATGTAGCATACCTTGATTATTCTGGTCAAAAAGAAGAGGTTCGTGCATTCTTTAGTAAATTCAGTCATTTGCCAAAAGAAATCCTTACATGTGTTTGCTATAGCTTGTCTAAAGGCTTCACTATGTATGGGCAACGTGTAGGTGCCTTGATTGGTATTTCTGATGATGAAGAAATTGCTGATGAATTCTTAGAAATCAACAAATCTACAAGCCGTGCTACATGGTCTAATATATGCCGGCCTGCAATGCGTACAATGGCAAATATTGTAGCTGATCCAGCTAAGTTTAAAGCTTATGAAGATGAACGTAATTGCTATTATCAATTGATTCGTGATCGTGCTGATATATTTAAACAAGAAGCAGCCCGAGTTGGTCTTCCTATGTTGCCATATCGAGGTGGTTTCTTTATTACGATTCCTACAGATTCTGCTAATGCTATCTGTGAAGAGTTGAAAAAAGAACATATCTATGTTATCGCTTTAGCTAACGGTATTCGCATAGCTGCTTGTGGTATTCCTAAATTCCAAATGACAGGACTAGCTGAAAAAATTTATAATGCTATGAAACGTCTTGGTAAATTATAATAAATAAGCCTTGCTAATACTAAAAGCCACTTGATATATATCAAGTGGCTTTTTCTAGTGGATATCTTTATGTTCTTTAATGTCTTTGTCAGCTTGCTTGGCCAAGTTTTCGAGTCCTTGTTTAGGAGCTGTACGTTCACCTGTTTCAGGATCCACGAATTCAACACGGTCCAATGTATCTGTGATTTGGCCTCGAATGAAGCTTAAGTAAATTTCATAAAGTTCTTTTTTTTCTGCTAATTCCTCTGGTGTGAGTTGTTGCCCAGATTTTTTCTTTGCTGCTAGTTCATTTATACGTTTTAATGTATCGTTAATATTGCTCATATTGACCTCCTGTATTCTATATTAGAATAACATGATTTATTATAACATAGAACTAAATGAATACGTATGGTAAGATATAAGTTGTACGCGTCTGTACTTTCACAAGTGAGAAAGGAGATCTATATGCGTGTAACAAAAGCAATAAAGGCAGAGCAATTGAAATTATTGCAAGAGCATTATTTTGATGCAAAACCTGCCCTTGAGTATACAAATGAATTTGAATTATTAGTGGCAGTCGTATTATCTGCACAATGTACGGATGAGAGAGTTAATATCGTTACTAAACGGTTATTTCCTGAACTAAATCATCCGGCTAAGATGTTAGCAATTGGGGTTACCAAATTAGAAATTCTGATTAAGGACTGTGGCCTTTATAAATCTAAAGCCAAAAATTTGATTGCCACTTGTCAGATTCTAGTAGAACAATACCACGGGGAAGTGCCACGGGAGTTTGATCAACTCGTTGAATTACCTGGTGTAGGTCGTAAGACTGCAAATGTGCTAGTATCTGTATTGTTTGGTACGCCAGCGATCGCTGTAGATACTCATGTATTCCGTGTGTCTAACCGATTAAAACTGGGTATTGCTAAAACACCAGAAGAGATGGAATTAAAGTTGCAGAAGGCAATTCCTAAAGAGGATTGGTCGGCTGCCCATCATTGGTTGATTTATCATGGTCGTAAACTATGTAAGGCTCGTAAGCCATTATGTGAAGAATGTTTTTTAAATCATGTATGCCCTTCGGCGGGAAAGGTTTAATATGAAAGTAAATAACGAAGAATTTATTGCTCTTTGTGCTACTCATGGCATTGAGGGAATTGATATTGTAAATGAGTTAATGCGTTTTAAAGTACTAGATCAATTGATTTCTAGTAATGCTAGCTCCCGTGAGTGGGGTGTTACGGCTGATGATTTATATGCGTTAGCAGAAAAATCTACAGTAGAATCTTTTGGCCCTGTTCCATATGATTTGAATACATTCCAAGCTCTATATGGCCCTTCGTTTAGAGTCGAATTATTTGATTTTATTAGCGATACAGGTATTTTAGATGGTTTAGATGTTGGTACTATTTGGGAGACTCCTGTTCGTGAAAGTATCGAAGCCCATAGTAAAACGGGAGAACTCGTTCTATATGCTTATGTAGAAGAATACGCAGGTATGATTGAAGAAATTCTTCAATCTTATGAAGATAAAAAAGTTGTGCTTTATACGGCATCTCCAGTGTGCTATAGCATTTTGACACGTTTATATCCAATGGCGCAAATTATTAATCAATGGCCTCATCGTAGCTATTTTGATCATATCTTTACAGGAACGGTTGGCATGTTCCAATCCTCTGAAGATATTGTGGAAGAAGTGGCTAATGGTTTACATAATCTTGTTCCAGAAGGAACTGCACAATTATTCTTGCCTGCTACGATGGCACAAAATCAATTAGGTTTGAATAATATGGCATTACAATTCTTCTTGAATCAAAAGCGTGTAGAAGCGATTCGTGAATGGATACCATTAGGGGCTTACGAAATTGTATATGGCAAATATGATGTTAAAAAGATGCGTGTTGGTCTACGTGAACGCGTAGGAGAAGAATGGAAAACGATTAACTATATTCCATTGCCTCATGGTGTGTTCGCTCAATTGCCAGTGTTTACTGTATTAAATTATGGCTTGTCTTTGCGTTCTATTTTGCTACCAGGTGGTCAAACTGATGTAGCCTTAGGACAAGATGGGATTTACTGTATCGACAGTCGAGTTTCTGAATTAGGTCGTAATGCTCTTGTTGAAAATGGCGCTTATTTCCTTACATTTAAACGTCATGCAGATCATGTAGATGTAGATATTACTACAGAAGTACCAAAAGAGGATATTTATTGGATGTTCCCAGATGCTGAATTAGCCTATATGTGGTATGCATACTTCTGTAGCACTATTGGTCAAACATTGATCCAAGAAGTTTCCATGCTCGTTCAAACAGATGAGTCATTCGGTTATATGCTTAGCAGCGTACGTCGACGCGTATTAGATGTTAACGACGAGGCTCAACTAATCACATCTGTTCAAGCAGCTGATGAAGCGTATATCAAGGCTGTGACAGAAGCGACAGAAGATTGGAAATCTACAGTAGATGAATTAGGTGCTCAAGTTATGCCACCAACAACATCTATTGATATTGAGGATTATAGCGATTATAAAAACTAATTGTAAAAGTCCGATATTTAGTTTAAAATATATCGTATCCTAAAAAATATAAACTACTAAATATAGTAGGTATGAAACATACTACACGAATGTGTGAGAAAGGAGGATTCATGGCTGTTATTAATTTTGAAATCTTCAAAGTTATTGGTACTTTATCTGAAGATAAAGATGGTTGGAAAAAACAATTAACATGCACTAGCTGGGGCAAATATAATCCTAAGTTTGACCTTCGTGCTTGGGATAGTGAATATACAAGCATGAAAAAGGGTATTACCCTTTCTT
>OLNK01001398.1_pt1 | contig 18378 bp, 15 predicted proteins | sample 1672791 | NCBI WGS metagenome assembly OLNK01 (sample SAMEA3136724, study PRJEB25190) | human gut metagenome | biome: human gut; feature: human-associated habitat; material: faeces | place: Austria | collected 2013 | reverse complement strand
ACAGTGCTGCTCCCATTCCCATTGACCCTAAGCCAACGATACCGACATGAAACTCAGATCCCGTTTTCATCTGCTCTCCTTGTTAATTTAAGTGATATTTTGTTTGATATTGTGAATATAAGCGCTGGAAGATAACGATATGGTGAGCTGATTCACATAAATTAACATTGTGTGTTATTTTATGTGAACTAAGCGTTAGTTGCGCCGCGCACGTTTCGCAGGCAAATAGCGTAGAATGTCAGCAGGACAAAGGAAGGAGCAAAAGTTGATACCCGTAGAGCGTCGCCAAATCATCCTTGAGATGGTAGCTGAAAAAGGCATTGTCAGTATTGCTGAACTAACGGACAGAATGAATGTGTCACATATGACCATTCGTCGGGATTTACAAAAACTGGAGCAGCAGGGAGCCGTTGTGCTGGTGTCCGGAGGCGTCCAGTCTCCGGGACGCGTGGCGCATGAACCTTCTCATCAGGTAAAAACTGCGCTGGCAATGACGCAAAAAGCGGCTATTGGCAAGCTGGCGGCAAGTCTTGTTCAGCCGGGAAGTTGTATCTATCTGGATGCGGGAACGACCACGTTAGCGATAGCACAGCATCTGATTCACATGGAGTCACTGACTGTGGTCACAAACGATTTCGTTATTGCGGACTACTTGCTCGACAACAGTAATTGCACAATTATTCACACTGGCGGTGCAGTGTGTCGGGAAAACCGTTCCTGTGTCGGGGAAGCCGCTGCGACCATGCTGCGCAGCCTGATGATTGATCAGGCTTTTATTTCTGCATCGTCATGGAGTGTGCGGGGGATTTCTACGCCAGCGGAAGATAAAGTCACGGTGAAACGGGCGATTGCCAGTGCCAGCCGCCAGCGAGTTTTGGTCTGTGATGCGACGAAATATGGTCAGGTGGCGACATGGCTGGCGTTACCATTAAGCGAGTTTGATCAGATTATTACAGACGACGGTTTGCCGGAGAGTGCCAGTCGCGCGCTGGTGAAGCAGGATCTCTCTTTGCTGGTAGCGAAAAATGAATAATGGCCTGCAATAACACCGGGTTACTCATGCTTCACAGAAGAAGCATGAGACTACTTTATTTTATAAAATGACAGCCGCCCGCTGTTCGGCGATCCGGTATCAATATAAATCTGGTTAGCGAACGTCTGAATGTTATCAAACATCATATGTCCAAATATAAAATAATCAGCGCCGTTTATTTGTTGTAACTCGCCATTAAGCGATTTCTGCACACGATCAACAGGCCAGAGTAATTCGCTCTCCGCTATTTCTTTACCAAAGAGATATTCACTCCCCGGATAATCTGCATGTGCGATGGCATATTTTATGTTGTCGTTAGTGATTTCAATAATATGTGGAAGGTGATGGAATTTCAGCAACAGATCTATTGCCTCTTGTTGCTCTGAATCATTTAAATCGAAAAACCAGTCACCACCGCTGGCAAGCCACATATTGCCATCGCCAGTTTCGAATGCCTCAAGCGCCATCGCTTCGTGGTTGCCTTTAACCGACGTAAACCAGGGTTGGTTTAGCAGGCGCAGCACGTTAAGACTCTTCGGCCCACGATCAATATTATCGCCTGTGGAAATAAGTAAGTCGGTTTCAGGGTAAAAAGAGAGTTGATGTAAACGGGATTGTAATAACTGATATTCACCATGAATATCACCAACGACCCATATATGGCGATAGTGATGGGCATTGATTTTTTGATAGCGTGTAGATGGCATGGTTTTACCCTGTAAAATAAGCTTTCCTATTATACAGGGTATTTTTATTTGATTCGTCAGTTGTCGTTAATATTCCCGATAGCAAAAGACTATCGGGAATTGTTATTACACCAGACTCTTCAAGCGATAAATCCATTCCAGCGCCTGACGCGGAGTCAGTGAATCCGGGTCGAGATTTTCCAGAGCTTCGACCGCTGGCGAGGTTTCTTCCGGTACTGACAGCAAAGACATTTGCGTACCATCCACTTGTGTAGCGGCGGCGTTCGGCGAAATACTTTCCAGCTCACGCAGTTTTTGCCGTGCGCGCTTAATCACCTCTTTTGGCACGCCCGCCAGAGCTGCAACCGCCAGGCCGTAGCTTTTGCTCGCCGCGCCATCCTGCACGCTATGCATAAAGGCAATGGTGTCGCCGTGCTCCAGCGCATCGAGATGCACGTTGGCGACGCCTTCCATTTTCTCCGGTAACTGGGTCAGCTCGAAATAGTGGGTAGCAAATAACGTCAATGCCTTAATCTTATTCGCCAGATTTTCCGCGCACGCCCACGCCAGCGACAGACCATCGTAGGTGGACGTTCCACGCCCGATCTCATCCATTAACACCAGACTGTATTCGGTGGCGTTATGTAAAATATTGGCGGTTTCAGTCATCTCCACCATAAAGGTTGAGCGCCCGGAAGCCAGGTCATCTGCCGCGCCTACGCGGGTAAAGATGCGATCGATAGGTCCAATCTCGACTTTTTGTGCCGGTACATAGCTGCCGATGTAGGCCATCAGCGCAATCAGTGCGGTCTGGCGCATATAGGTACTTTTACCGCCCATGTTCGGGCCGGTGATGATCAACATGCGGCGCTGCGGCGACAGATTCAGCGGGTTGGCGATAAATGGCTCATTCAGTACTTGTTCAACTACCGGATGGCGACCTTCGGTAATGCGAATGCCCGGTTTATCAATGAAGGTCGGGCAGGTGTAGTTCAGGGTATAGGCCCGTTCCGCCAGGTTCACCAGCACGTCGAGTTCCGCCAGCGCGCTCGCGCTCTGTTGCAACGCTTCCAGATGCGGCAACAGCAGGTCGAACAACTCTTCATAAAGCTGTTTTTCCAGTGCCAGTGCTTTGCCTTTTGAGGTGAGAACTTTATCTTCGTACTCTTTTAGCTCTGGAATGATGTAGCGCTCGGCGTTTTTCAGCGTCTGGCGACGCATGTAGTTGATGGGTGCCAGATGGCTTTGCCCACGGCTGATTTGAATGTAGTAGCCGTGCACCGCATTAAAGCCAACTTTCAGCGTGTCCAGGCCGGTACGTTCACGCTCGCGGACTTCCAGACGCTCCAGATAATCGGTCGCGCCGTCAGCCAGCGCGCGCCACTCATCCAGCTCTTCGTTATAGCCCGATGCGATAACACCACCGTCGCGTACCAGCACCGGCGGTGTGTCGATGATTGCTCGCTCCAGCAGATCGCGCAGCTCGGCAAACTCGCCCATCTTCTCACGTAGCGCCTGTACCGGTGCACTATCGACAGTTTCTAACTGCGCACGCAGCTCCGGCAGTTGCTGGAAAGCGTGGCGCATACGGGCCAGATCGCGTGGGCGAGCAGTTCGTAAAGCCAGACGTGCCAGAATACGTTCCAGGTCGCCGACCTGACGCAGTACCGGCTGCAACTCGGCGGTGAAATCCTGCAATGCGCCAATAGTTTGCTGGCGCTCAAGCAACACGCGGGTATCGCGCACTGGCATATGCAGCCAGCGTTTCAGCATACGACTACCCATCGGCGTGACGGTGCAGTCGAGCACAGAAGCCAGCGTATTTTCCGCACCGCCCGCCAGGTTCTGAGTAATTTCCAGGTTACGACGTGTCGCGGCATCCATAATGATGCTGTCCTGCTCACGTTCCATGGTGATAGAACGAATATGCGGCAGGGTCGTGCGTTGGGTATCTTTCGCATACTGCAACAGACAACCGGCAGCACAAAGTCCGCGCGGCGCGTTCTCGACGCCAAAACCGACCAGATCGCGGGTGCCAAATTGCAGATTCAACTGCTGGCGCGCGGTGTCGATTTCAAACTCCCACAGCGGGCGACGGCGCAGGCCGCGACGGCCTTCAATCAGCGACATCTCGGCGAAATCTTCTGCATACAGCAGTTCCGCCGGATTAGTGCGTTGCAGCTCTGCCGCCATCGTTTCGCGGTCGGCCGGTTCGCTCAGGCGAAAACGCCCGGAGCTGATATCCAGCGTCGCGTAGCCGAAACCTTTGCTGTCCTGCCAGATAGCCGCCAGCAGGTTGTCCTGACGCTCCTGTAACAGGGCTTCATCGCTGATGGTGCCTGGCGTAACGATACGCACAACTTTGCGCTCAACCGGACCTTTGCTGGTCGCCGGATCGCCAATTTGTTCGCAGATGGCAACGGACTCTCCCTGATTCACCAGTTTGGCGAGATAGTTTTCCACCGCATGGTAGGGAATCCCCGCCATCGGGATCGGCTCTCCCGCCGAAGCACCGCGTTTGGTCAGTGAAATATCCAGCAGTTGCGACGCGCGTTTTGCGTCGTCATAAAACAGTTCATAAAAATCACCCATCCGGTAAAACAGCAGGATCTCGGGATGCTGGGCTTTCAGCCTGAGATACTGCTGCATCATTGGCGTGTGGTCTGATAGATCCTTGTCAATAGACTCATTCATATTGATTTTACTCGTTTTTTAAGTCTTTTGGGTACTCAGATGACCCCATGTGAAACCCTTTAAAACCCATGTGAATCGTTAAATTTGTATACCAGAAGTATTCTAGCTACTATCTGGTATACACACTTGAACTGCTGGTATACATCGATGAAAATGACACTCAATCAGTCGATTATAATCAATAAGTTATCTATCGACGTCAAACCAGGTCTCGATCAAGATGGGCGAGTAGTGTACTTACCCAACATAGATAGAAAACCTTATCTTATCACTGACAGCCATCGTGATTCACCAGTCGGTTTCGGTGTCAAAATCAGTGCAACGAAAAAGACCTATATCGTTCAGCGACGAGTGTCTTCTCCTGGCAATCGCCCTAAGACAGGGGGGAAATCTCCATCGGAGGTTATCAGGTCTACAATTGGCAATGTCTCTGATTTCGCTAACATCGATCAAGCCCGCGAGGTTGCTCGCAATTTAGTTCAAACCATGAAGTTGACCAAAAGGAATCCTAACAAGATAAAACGGGAGTCCGATGCTTCTGAACTCACTATCAGTGAAGTGTTTGCTCAATACCGCCAGCATCTGCTGGGTAGAGCGAAACCAGCTAAACCCAACACCTTGGCTGTATTAGATAAAGCAGAGAACAGGCTTTCTGAGTGGGCTGGTTTGCGAGTTAAAGATCTTACTGGTAATGAAATTCTTCGGAAGTTTGATGAGATTGCTTCAAGAGCCAGAACAGCAGCGGAACAGACCTTTAGGTGGATCAATGTTGCTGTCAAACATGCAATCGATATCGAAGCAAGTAATGCACAGACTCAACAACGACAACCTTCATTGTCATATAACCCTTTTTCCATTTTAAAAGTGCAGAAGAAGTTCAGGACTCGTTCTGAACTGGAAGATAGCTATCGTGCGAAAGGTGTAAGAAACCCACTTTCTCCAAAAGACACCTTAGGTAGGTTTTTGACTGCATTGCATAACAAGAGAAGCTTCAACCGCCTTGGGTGCGATTATCTGCTACTCACCGTTCTCTTAGGTGCTCGTAAGGAAGAAACAGCATCTTTATGTTGGAGGGAAGCTCTCACCAATGAAGAAGCAAAAACGACAAGCTATGTTGACCTGAGTAACAGAACTATCCGTTTTTACGACACTAAGAATCGAAACGATCACGAGCTTCCGATTTGTGATGCCGTCAAAAGAATTTTGGAAGATAGAAGAGACATAGTAAACGATACGGTAACCCGGAAGGACAAACAGAAGTGGGTTTTCCCGGCCCGTTCTTCTCGAAGTAAAGTTGGTCACTATTCCGATAGCAAAAGTCTAAGGGAATATATCTGCCAAGAGGCGGGAATCCTGAAGCTTGGTATGCACGATCTACGAAGGACATTTGGTAGGGTTGCTGAAGAACTTGTTTCATATGCCGTCGTTAAGAGACTGCTCAATCACAGAAATACAACAGATCCAACAGAAAGGTATGCAGAACCTGATCAAGAACGGATTTTTGAAGCATTACAAAGGATTGAGTTGCATATGCTTATGACTGCTCCTAAATTATACAATGTGTTACTTGCTTCGGCTAAGTATCCTCCATTACCTGAAACGAGGGAGTGAAGATGAGTGTGGTGGAAGTTTTGCGGGAGTATTCAGAGGTATGGAAACTATTTGGTCAAATGCCTGATTCTGCCACTGTAAATAGTGAGCTTGCTTCTGCCTTTCTTGGCATAAGCATCAAAACCCTTGCCCGATATAGACAAAATGGGGGAGGACCACCTTATATCCAATACCAAGCAGAAGATACGAAAGCGAGAAATCAGCGGGTTCTCTATGTATTAGGTGATCTGCGAGTTTGGAGAGATATCCATAAAGTAAGTAGTTCAATGCATGGTGCTCAGGTTCGTGGTTTGGCTTTTACATCATTGACCGATTTTATAGAAGAACAACCTTTTATTGTTAAAAATAAAATCATCCAAAAAAGGAAAATAAAAAGGTTAGGAGTTAGAGATTCAGATACTGAGATATACGATGATGTCATCTTAGGGCATATCCTCTGTGTGGAAGAAACAGTTTTAACAAGCCAAATATCTAATAACGACTTGCAAGTTATTTGGATTTCAATTGAAGAAGCTTTGAAAAAACATTGGGAACATAACGATAATAAAAATATATTTTTAGAATGTTTTAAGCAGTGCTCACAAGAAATCATTACAAATGCAGAAGTAATTAGTGATTATAATTTTTTAAAACAGCAAGTGAGGTGATAATGAAAATTACTGAAATGGAGATCAAAGGCTTTAAGAGCTTTGATAATGTAGGGCAAACTATAAATATAAATTCATTCACCAGCTTAATTGGAGGGAATGGAACAGGTAAAACGGCTGTTCTCCTCGCATTGACAAGGATGTTTGGTGTCAAAAGCTCAGATAGAATTATTCAAGTTGATGATTTTTATGTTCCTCCTGGAGATGAAATTGATACTCAAGATGAAAGAGAGCTATCAGTTCGTGTAAAATTCGAATTTGCAGACCTAAAAGACGGTGAGGACGACTCGGTTGCAGATTTCTTTAAGCATTTAATTTCAAGTGAAGCAGGAGAGATCCCATTCTGTATAGCAAAATTAAAAGCAAAATGGACAAAGACTAATCTTGCTGAAGGCGATATAGAAAGCGATCTGGTATGGGAAATAGGGGAGTCTGAAAAAAATATAACGGCATATGAAAGATCAAAAATTCATGTCCACTATGTCCCTGCTTACCGAGATCCTGCCCAACAACTGAAGCAAACAGCCGGAACCATCATGCACCGTTTGATAAATGCAGTCGAATGGTCTGAACAAATGGGAGCAACAGTTGATGAGGTTGCTGTTTCAATCGGAAATCAATTCCAAGAAGAAGTAGGAGTCCAGACAATAACATCTTCATTAGGCAGAAATTGGAAATCTCTTTTCACTGGTGGTTACTTCGAAGAACTTCAAATCAAGCCAGTAGTGAATGGAATTGATGATGTATTAAAACATATCGATACTGTATTTTTACCCAGTCCAGATACTCAACCATTACCAACTGAAAGATTGAGTGATGGTATGAAATCATTATTTTATTTATCTTTAGTTAAATCTGCATTTGATATTGAAGATGAGATAATAAATTCTGAGGGCAAACATTTATCGATATCAGTAGAAGCATTAGATCCTCCAAATTTAACGATAATATTAATAGAAGAACCCGAAAACCACCTTTCACCACAATACTTAGGAAGAATAGTTAAGCTGTGTGAAGAGATATCAGAAAATGATCGAGCACAAGTTGTTTTAACAACACATGCACCATCTTTACTTAATCGGGTAGAACCTGAGAATATAAGATATTTCCGTCTTAATGATAATAAAAATACAGTAGTCAAGGAAATATTATTACCAAGCAAAGGTGAAGGTGATGCAGAAAATGTTGATACCTTCACATATGTTAAGGAGGCCGTAAAAGCATATCCAGAAATATATTTTGCAAAAGTTGTCATACTTGGTGAAGGGGATAGCGAAGAAATTGTAATACCTAAAATAGCACAAGTAAATGGGATAGAGCTTGATACTTCATTGATAACATTTGCGCCATTAGGTGGGCGATATGTTAATCATTTTTGGAAGCTTTTAAATGAGCTTTCAATTCCTCATGTAACTCTTCTTGATTACGATTTCAGAAGAGGCGGTGGTGGATGGGGAAGAATTAAATATGCAGTCAAACAATTAATTTCTATTGGTGCGGATAAAAATGAATTATTAAGAGTCACTTCAGGAACTTTAAGCGATGAAGAACTTGAAGAAATGCATACATGGGATGAGAATCCAGATAGTGAATCGGGATGGATAGAGTGTCTGAAAGATTATAATGTTTATTTTTCCTATCCCTATGATTTAGATTGGATAATGCTTAATAAATTCTTTGAGGATTATAAGACATTTGTTCCAGTAAATGGAGGCCCAAGATTGCCAAAGGATGATGACCCTGAATATAACAAGAAAGTGGAAGCAGCAATAGCTTCAGTTTTGAAAAAAGAAGAAAAAGACATTGATATTAAGAAGTTCGATGACTTTGAAAAATACTTTTGGTATCGCTACTTATTTTTAGGAAGAGGTAAGCCATTATCGCATAATTATGTTCTATCCAAAATGGAAGACGATAGGTTAAGAGATAATAGTCCTGAAGTTCTTAATGAGCTTATCGAAACTGTTAGAGGATTACTTTAATGCCGACTATTAAAGATGCAGATTGGGTTTTAAAGGATATCCAAGAAGTTGAAGACGAGGCTATGAAGGTAATTCGAAATAGCACAGAACATAACCTCGTTCTTGCTGGACCTGGTGCTGGTAAGACAGAATTATTAGCTCAGAAAGCATGTTTTTTAATTGAAACAGGAAAGTGTAGAAGCAAAAAAATAATTGCATTATCTTTCAAAAAGGATGCGGCCAAAAATCTTCAAGATAGAGTAAACTCACGGCTTGATACAAAATATAGACACAAATTTGAATCAACAACATTTGATGCATTCTGTAAAAGTATTGTTGATCGCTTTAAAAGCACTATTCCGGAATCTTATCGTCCATCAAATGACTATGAAATAATCTTTCCAAATAATAATGATTTAGTTGAAGAAATTAAAAGAGAGGCCGTAGGCTTTGAAGGATTAACATCTGAAGAATTAAATAAATTACAACCTTATAATTTTGAAGAGAATTATATAGTAACTCCTTATAATAAAGCATTAGAACATTCTGTTGATGGCAGGATAAGACGGTTTGTGTGGTTACACTTATTAAAACCAAAATCAAGGCTTTCATTCAAGATGATTAATTTTCTTGCTAATTATATTATTAGTAGGAATCAATATTTATCTAATGCTATAAATTCAACATATGACTATGCTTTTATCGATGAGTTTCAGGACACAACATATAGGCAATATGAGATTTTTAAGAGCATTTTCTTGGGTAAAAAAATAAAAATAACAGCAGTCGGTGATACAAAACAAAGAATAATGGGTTGGGCAGGTGCAATGCACAATGCTTTTGATGTGTTTAAAAAAGATTTTGGAATCGAACAATCTAATGAATTAGTTAGCAATAGAAGGTCATTAAAAAACCTCATAAATTATCAACGCATGATGGAAGCTTTCATGAATCATGCTGATATAAAGCCTGATATGATGTTGATTGAAAATGAAGGTTCAGCTAAGTTACTACAATTTGACGAAAGTAGTATTGAAGGGGCATATATAGCATTATGTATCCAGCAATGGATTGCTGAAGGAGTAAATGAAAGAGATATATGTATACTGCTAAGAAACCCGGCTAAACAATATACAGACGATATCATTTCAGCATTGCAATATTTAAAAATACAATGTCGCCTTGAGAACGAGTATCAGGATCTTTTAAATGAAGCTGTAGTACAGTTACTTTTACAAATGCTAATGTTTGTCTGTAATAGAAAATCCATAGAAAGCTGGGCCACTACAATGGAGCTTCTATGTAATATAAGAGGAGTAAGTAAAAGAGGTGATGTTACACGATTAGAAAAAGAACTTAGCCAGTTTATTAAATCTCATCGGGTAATTAAAGGGGAAATTGTCGATTATTTATATTCATTATTAAGTATATTTGGTGTCGATAAAATAAAGTCTTACTTTCCGCAGTATATGAGTGGGAATGGTTTAGAATATAGCATAGAATTACTTTCTCGCCACTTCGATAAGTTAGATGTAAAAGAAAACACATCAGAAGCCATTGATTTATTACTTGGCAATAAAACAATACCTCTTATGACCATCCATAAAAGTAAAGGGTTAGAGTTCAGGAAGGTCATCGTTGTGGGGCTTGAACCTGGTGCCTATTTTGGTAAAGAAGAAGAGCAAATAGAAAATCAAAAAACAGTCTTTGTGGCATTTTCAAGAGCCATTGAAGAAGTATTAATGACTCGTTGTAAAATAAGAAACAATAGTTATGGCAGGTCTATCAAGCAGAATTGTAATGATATACCGTTAATAACAAACATGATAACTTATTGTGGTATCGAGGCTGAAGATTATCAAGGTTGAAAAATGATGGCGATCTGAAATCGCCATCATTTCTATTTTGTTTTTTGCATAGTAAAGTTGAAATTGCTTCCGATTTCGTTAATAACCTCCAATGTTAACTGGCTTTTTGAAGATTTTATCATTTTATAGGATTGGTTTTTCCCATCAGCCATATTCTCCTCAATAGTTGGTAACTTTTTATTGTTTATCACCTCTATTTTCAGTGGATCAAGATCTTCGTTATTTAAAGCCAGCTTCATAGGTTTTGTTTTTAGGCTATTTAATGATGTAATTAACTCATTATCATATAGTTCCCAATCACCAGCACCATCAGAAAGATAGTCTATTAATATATGGTCACCTGGAGCATTAGAGTCAATAGAGATACTGCCATGAAAGTTGTATTTTCCATTAGAGAAGAAGGTAGTTTTTCCATTAACCCTAACGGTATTCCCTTTTACGGTGTAAGAGTAATCAGATAGCCAGCTTCCTACAATACTGTCATATCTCTGAGTAGAAGGGGAGGTCGGGTTGTAGTACGCATAGATTGCGAATACTGTCGCAATAATCCCGCATAAAGAACCTATAACTCCTATTATCTTTAAAAAGGCAGAGATTTTTCGTACCATGAAACATTACTCATATAATATAGATCGTAAGATGAGTAATTTTATCATCATATAGTTGCCATTAACATAGTTGGTTAAGTTTTCGTACACTGTACATTTAAATATTTGCTATTTTCTTGTCTGTGCTTTACAAAACAAATTACACTTTTCTATTATTTATTTTATATCAATGAGTTACTAACTAAAGTAAATATAGGGGGTTATATATTCACCTTAAGGTGAATATATGGCCGATTACTTATTTGGGCCGCGAACCATAAGGTAATTGAAAAATAATGGAAAATAAATTTGTAACTTGCTAAAAAATTATGTTACCTATAAATAAAAAAATAATTTATGGGGTGATAATGAATAGGAGATATTCAGTAAAGAAAATAATGGCGAGTGATGGAAACAGATTTTGTATGATTTTGGATTCAAAAAACGGTTTGCCATTATATTATCAAAATATTTATCTTAGTTTGCTATATAAGCAAAAGAATAAGTCATTTAATACAGTATTGAGAAATGCTTACACTTTGATTGCTTTTGAAAATTATCTAATAGAATCAAATATAAATCTTATCGAAAGAATTAGATCTAAGACCTTCCTTAGCTTTACTGAAATCTATTCTTTGTCAGAACAACTTAGAGTTAAAAATAAAAAACAAAAAGTTATAGATATAAAAGAGTATAAAAAGATCAATCAAGAAAATCTTCATTATAGATTGACAGTAATTAGTTCCTACATTTGTTGGATTTATGAATCATATTTTAGCACTACAATATATGAGACAAACATTATATTAAAAAGTGTTAATTTACTTTTTCGTAAACATAAACCTAAATTAAACTCTCAACTCTATTTGAATAATGATTTTAAATCATTAGAAAAAGAGAGCTTAGACATTCTATTGCAATGTATAGAACCTGAAAGCCAATACAATCCATTTGTTGATATCAGTTGCCGTAAAAGAAATCAACTCATAATCCTCATTCTTCAGGAAACTGGAATGCGAGGGGGTGAGCTATTGAACTTGAAAATTTCTGATTTTAACAAGGAGAAAAGATATCTTAAAGTTTGTAAAAGAGTGAATGACCCAGCAGATCCAAGGGTTTTTCAACCACTTGTTAAAACATTTGAACGAGAATTAAATATTAGCAAAAAATTGTCTATGCAAATCTCTTCATATATAGACAATGATAGGTCTTTCTATTCGAAAAGCTTAAATCATAATTACTTATTTATTACTCAAAAATCTGGTCCTACGGAAGGGTTTCCTCTATCAATAAGTGCATATCATAAGGTAATTAAGCAAATAAGTAGAATTGAATTCAATGGAGTATCTTTTCAAAATTTCACAGCGCATTGTCTACGGCATACATGGAATTATATTTACAGTTTGAAATACATAGGGGTCACTGATCAATACAGATTGACCCAATTAGATAGAATCAGATGCGTAAGAATGGGGTGGAAAATGAACTCCAAAACGGCTTTGATTTACAATAATCGTTATATTAGCGAAGAAACTTTAAAAGCTTTTGAAGAGGCAGACTTGGTAAATAATAAAATCATAAATAAAATTGAAGGAGAAATAGATGAAAGCATTAATGTTAGAAAATTACTTGGTATTAAAGGCAAAAGACAGCAGAAATAATTTTAGTTTAAATGACAGTGTTTGGTTTCTGAGCAAAGATGTTAAATTAAATTTCTCATATTTTGAAAGCAATATTAATGCTAACTTATTAGCATCTATAAAAGATACACTTGCATATACTGCTGTTAATTTTAGTTCAGCTTATGCAAGAAAGTTTTTCTTTTCTATAAAGAAACTTGTTGTTTTTAATCAAGGGAAGTTGGACAAATTTGATTATGGGTTACTAAATAGATTTTACAATGCGTATTACAAAATAAGTTATACACATGTTGAAAGTTTAAAGTACTTTTTAATAAAACATTATGAACTAAATGATGAATTCTTAGATCAAGAAATGCTGGATTTGATTTCCAAATGGAAAGTAACTAAGCCCAATAAGACAACTGCCTATATTGAGCGTAAAGAGTCGTTAAGACCATTATCAGAGTATGAATTGAAGAATCTTATCGGGTGTATGACAAAGGAATACAAGGAGGGAAGTATGACTATGAATGACTACCTTTTAGTCATGCTAATGATATATTCAGGTAGAAGACCGATGCAGATAGCCCAATTAAAAAGGAAGGATCTCTATGTCAAAAAAAATGGTAATTATTTAAACATACCCAGATTAAAGCAAGGAGATAGTTTCAGAACAGAATTTTCCGAATTGTGCATAGGGGATAATTTGTTCAATTCACTATCAGAACTAAAATCAGTAGTTAAAGTTTTTGTGCAGAGTGAGGTAGGAGATATCTTAACTGAAGAGGAATTAAACAATTTACCCCTATTTATTGATCCTTATTTTTTTAATTCGACTTACAAGCTTGATGAATTATATGAAAATAATTTCTTCAATTTGCATATGAGTTCTAAGAGAATAACCCGTAGGGTTCAGGCCGTTTGCAAGAGAGTAAGTAAAGATAAAAATAAAAAAATCAACTCTCGTCAACTTAGGGTTACATTAGCCACAAGGCTTGCACTTAAAGGTTATGGATTAGGAACGATAGCAAAAGCTTTAGATCATAGCAATTTGAAATCAGTATTATCGTATGCAAAAAACAATGAAGAGTTTTCATTCAGAATTAATCAGGCGATAAATGATTCAGTAAGTCCTTATATCGCTTCATTTTCAAAAAAAAGTGACGACATTACACTTGGATTGGTTGACGATTTGATAATCATAAAAGAGCTTACTAAAGAATTAATAGCAGGTTATACGAAGCAAGCAGAGTTTGAAATTCTAACGGACTTTTCCTCAATCTTAGAATGCAAAATAAATAAAATAGTTGAATTGCTCAACTGGGAGGGCATGAATAATGAGTTATTATAAGAATTATGAAGTCTTAGCTAATGAAGTAAAGACACAGGCAAAAAAAGAAAATATTATAAATTGGGATGATTTGTCATGGGGTAAAGGGGTTTCATTTAAAAATAACAATCACATAAAAAGATACAACGAAATGGGAGAACATTTTCAACAATTATCCAAAGTTATTATATACAGAGAATGCTTCCCTAATGTGGGCAAATCTTTGCTTTATTTGGCGACAATAAAGATAATGGAATATTCATTTATTAATATGAAAATTGAGCCACACATTGTCAATATTAACCCAGACATTATTAACGATATAATACTTCAAGGTGAAAAGAAATTCTCAAATGATCGGGCAGGGGCTATTGAGAAAGCATTAAAGAATATTTTAGATGTATTGGCTATCAATAATATAGTGAATCCAAAGCTTAGTAAGTTTAACTCCAGAGTGAGAAAAAATAGAAATAAAGCTATCAGGGATATTCCAGAACAAAATAGAGTTAAAAATAAATTACCAGAAGATAAAGTGATAGATCTTGTTGGTAGGGTTTTTAGTTCTAATGATAAAAGTCAAAGAGATATATTTACTACATCTATCATTGCACTGCTTCTTTGTGCTCCAACACGAATATCTGAGGTATTGAGCCTTGAGGTTGATTGTGAAGTAGAAGGGAAAGATAAAGAGGGGAAAGGAACCTATGGCATTCGTTATCATAGTGCAAAAGGCTATGGAGAAAGTATAAAGTGGGTTCCAAGGAATATGCACTCAATAGCAAAGTTATCCATTCAAAGATTAAAGGTATTATCCAGGATGGCAAGGTGTATAGCAAGCATACGAGAAAAAGGGGAGTTGGAGTTCTATAATAGTTTAGATACTGAAGAGAATGGAAGATATTTTCATGAAAAGTTGTATGAACTTTTAAATATAGATAGTAAGAAGTGCTTCAATGCTAAAACCAAAAATATTTTAATGCGGGTTGAGAGTGGGGTCCTTAGTGCAAAGGAATTTTGGAATGAAGTTTTTAATTATAATGATAAAACTAAACCCTGGGATACATTTTCAAAAGCGATAAAACTTAGTAATAGATTATTACTCCTAAATAAAGACCAATTACATTTGAAGAAAGGAGTCGATTTATTCTGTATCTTGCCAACAAGTGATAAGATATTTTATTCTGACTTTAAAAAAAGGTCAGGAAAGGAGACTACTTTAAATTTTTTTCAACGGCACAAGGCATTACATCCTAATGGTATGAAAGAGGTTTTTAGTAGTCATCAGCCAAGACACCTTTTAAATACTCTTGCTCAAAGAGCTATGCTTTCTGATATAGAAATAGCTTTTTGGTCAGGGAGGAAAAATGTTGAACAAAATAATGTGTATGACAATCGAACTTGGGAGGAGTTGAGACAAAACGAGCGAAGAGTGTTGTTTGCTGATGAAATGATTTCGGAGTTAGGTGGAGGAAGTAAGGAAGAAATCATTTGCAAACTTAAAGACCATTTAAAAACACTGGAAGAAAAAAACAATTTATACAGAAGCCAATATAATTCACAGAAAGCAAACTATGTTGAAAGAGAAATTCAAGAAGTTGGTAGAATTATAAATCATATTGTTAGTTATTATCTTAGAGGAGAACATAATGAGTAAAAAGTTTAACAAGGAAGATATTGAATTCATTCTCGATAAAATAAATGGCTGGGAAGGCGATTTAACCTGGGTTAGTCTTTGTGATTCCGTAGAGGAACATTTCGGTAAAAAACCAACGAGACAGGCTCTTTCAAGACATACAGTAATAGCTTATGCATATCAGCAGAAAAAGAGAATTAAAGGTGAAACTGTTAAGCATATTAAAAGTCCTCAAAGTCTTGCCTATGCTTCGAATAAAATAAATAAATTAGAAAAAGAAAATTCGAGGTTAGTTAGTGAAAATAACAGGCTTCTACTTATGGTTAGAGATCTTCAAATGATTGCATATGGTAAATGTATTAGAGAAGATCAAATTTTTCCCGAAAACAAAAAATAATTTTGACATTAATAGGTTTTGTCTATTGATGTTTTTTAAATATGTGGTAATTATATATGTGTTGTCAGGAAGACATTTAAACATTTTGCAAGGATGCAATTTATGGACAAACAAAACAACTTTCCAGTGGAAACACTGGAAGAACAGCTTATTATTATCGTTGATAAGTATATCTCTAAACGATACCAGCCGAACGATAAAAGTTTTTCTCACCAGTTATACTTAGTGTTCGTTGGCTATCACTTAAAGTATTTCTATCCCAAACAACTTTATACTCGTTCTAATCGCAACATAGACAACATTATGACAATGTTTAGTTCTGTGTATAAATCTCTGACGAGTGGTTTATTAAGGCAATTAAATAATAAAGAAGCTGTTCTTCGTGAGTTAAACTCTCTCGTTAACTATATTGATAATAATCAAGAACGAGCAGAAGAAATCTATGCTACGGTCAGAGCACAATATGAAATGAAAATAATCGAGCAAGAGTTGACTCATGAGGTTCGCGTAAGAACCGTTAGGCTGTAGTAAAATAGCCCCTAAGTAGGGGCTAACAGAGAGTGTTTGGTTGCGGCTGTTACTGAACTTCTTTCCATACACCATCAGCTTTAACTAATTTAATTGGCTTCGTTTGTTTATTGTTGCTAATAGATGCATCTACAATGCAGTTATATACATTATTTGCTTCTTCTGAACAGCTAACTTTCTTCACATAATCTATTCTTAAAAGATCCTTTTCTGAAACTCTTGAATCAAAAGCTTTCATACTTGCATTTGATCTATCTACAACACTTTTGAATACATTATAGATGTCTTTATCGGAAGGTTCAGAATCACAAGCTGTTAATAAAAAAGTTGAAAGAATGATTGTTATGATAGCATATGTTTTCATTTTAAATCCCTTTATTAATGTTGGTGCGTGAAAATGGCTCTTTGTGCAAATTTTTTACGAATATACAATCGTGTAGAAATCATTAAAACCAACAAAATAATGAAAGCTACTAAAAAACTTTGACTTATATAAAGTATGATGTAGGCAATTGCTAATAAAATAAATCCTATGAACAACGATAACCAGGGTGAAACTTCGCCATAACTTATTTTTGAGTGACAGCCGGTACAAACACGGACACCAAACGGACTTTCCTGAAAGCAGAACGGGCACTTAATTGTTTCGTTTTTCATATCAACCCCAAGGTTGCAGATTAAATGGTGCGTTTACAGAGATTCTCGATGACCGACTCGCTTTAGTAAAATTGCTTGTACCGATCGATGATTGTATCTTGATAGATATTATCTATCATATATAGATTATCGATCTGTAATAACGATCAATATTTTATTGACTAAACACAAATTGTTTACTAGTGGGAAAAGTGCGGTTACAGAAGGCATTTGTAATTGACTGTCTTTAAATGAGTTTTTCTTACCGGTTTAAGATGATGTGCTGAATAGACTTCTGAGAAGTTTGTAGGTGTCTTATGAAGAATGCTCTTCCCATAGCTTCTGAGAAGCTCTATGAGCCGTTGTAGTAAAGGAACCCATCTACTGAGTCTGTGATGCTTTTGCTGTTGTACTACATTCTTTTGAAGAATCTTTTCTACAATCTCGTTTCGTTTGCCTTCTCTGAGTTGCAGTTCGAGTTCAGCAAGTTTTTCACTGATACTTTCCTTTCTCTCAGTGGTTTTTAAAAATGTTGCAGGAGCAGGAGCAGGAGCAGGAGCAGGAGCAGGAGCAGGAGCAGGAGCAGGAGCAACTGGCCTGGCATTTAGTAGTATTGGGTTGTCCCGTTCAGGTTCGTAGTTGAGGAGCTTTTGAAGGTTCGCCCATGAATACATCTTTCCAAGCTGGGAGGCTTTAAATGCGATGTTTTGATATTCGAACGAAAATCCATTCATCTTTCCTGTTTTTGAGACGTTTGCCGTCCAGGAAACCTGAGCTTCTCTGATTCTTTTGATAAAAGTTTCTAGATTGGGTTTATCAGTCAAACATTCATCAATGATCTGTTGTAGGGATTTCTTGGGGCAGGGCAAGCCTGTCCGTTGAGAAAGCATCTCTTCATTATGTGAAAGCTTACGCTTTGTTTGTTTCGGTTGTACTCTTACCGCTGGGGTTTGAGTAAGGCCATGAGCGATTTCAAGTTCCTGAATTATTCGGCCACTGACTAAACTCTCATGCCGACCAAGATGAACTTTACCAGACACGGCATCGACTCTATTAGCAATGATGTGAATGTGTTGACCAACAGGATCGTTGATCTTACCCAGCAATAGTGGACACGCGGCTAAGTGAGTAAACTCTCAGTCAGA
>OLNK01001386.1_pt1 | contig 18529 bp, 19 predicted proteins | sample 1672791 | NCBI WGS metagenome assembly OLNK01 (sample SAMEA3136724, study PRJEB25190) | human gut metagenome | biome: human gut; feature: human-associated habitat; material: faeces | place: Austria | collected 2013 | reverse complement strand
GCGAAAGTATTGCACCTGGTAATCCAAAGGTTGGAGTAATGTTGCCGTATGCACCGGTACAGCTTCTGCTCTTTACCTATGATGATGAAATCCGGATGCCGTCTTTTTTGGTTATGACCAGTGGAAATACATCCGGTGCACCGATCTGCAGGGAGGACAAAGAAGCGATTCAGGAGCTTTCCCGTCTGTGCGACTGTATGCTTTCCCACAACCGGAAAATCCGGATCCGTGCCGATGATTCAGTGATGGATTTTTATAAAAATGAGCCATATATGATCCGCAGATCCAGAGGCTATGCGCCACTTCCGACCATGGTTCAGATGTCGTGGAAAGGGCAGGTACTTGCCACTGGAGGAGAACTGAAAAATACATTCTGTATCGGTGTGGACGGCAGATTTTACCCATCCCCTTATGTGGGAGATCTGGAAGATCTGCGCACCGTGGAAGCTTTAAAAGAAACAATCGGTAGAATGGAAACACTTCTGGAGGTAGAACCAAAGGTTGTGGCATGCGATCTGCATCCGAAATACAATGCGACAGTTGTTGCGGAAGAACTTGGACTCCCGGTTTTGAAGATACAGCACCATTTTGCACATATTCTGTCCTGTATGGCAGAAAATGACTGCGAAGATCCGGTGATCGGCGTTTCCTTTGACGGAACCGGCTATGGAACGGATGGGACCATCTGGGGTGGAGAAATTCTTCGTTGTGATTACAATGGATTTGAAAGACTTGGCAGCATTAAGCCATTCTGGCAGGTAGGTGGAGATCTTTCTGCAAAAGAAGGCTGGCGAATTGCCGGTTCTCTTCTCTATGAAGAATTGCAGGATAAAGAAAAAACGGTCGAATGGATGAAGAAACTGGAGCTTTGCACCGAACCGGAGGCAAAAGTACTGGTGACAATGACCGGACGACACCTGAATGCTGTTCAATCTACCAGTGCCGGCCGTCTCTTTGATGGAGTCAGTGCTATCCTCGGAATCCGGAAAAAATCCACTTTCGAGGGAGAAGCATCTACGGCATTAGAGTTCGCAGCAGAAGCTTACGAAAAAACAATGCAGCATCCATACGAACCCCTCATGCTTAAGCCATTTACAGAAACGGCAGAAGACCGCCTGATTCTAAATACCGGCGAATTAGTCAAAAACCTCGCAAAAAAACGTCTTGCTGGGGAAGATGCCGGACAACTTGCATACGAGTTCCACCAGGAACTTGCAAGACAGATCATATCCGCAGCCCTCACAGCAAGTCATCAGACCGGAATCCGGAAAGTTGCCCTAAGCGGTGGAGTTTTCCAGAACCGCTTACTACTACGGCTGGTAGAAGAAGGTCTGGTTAAGCAAGGTCTCATCACCCTGCACCATCACCACATTCCACCAAATGACGGAGGATTGTCACTTGGTCAGGCAGCCTACGCAATGGCATATTTACAGAAGCATGAGATAAAATAAAACCAGACTTTATGGATTTAGAAAATTAAAATCAGACATAAAAAATTTTAAACAAAGTTAATCTAAAGCTATTAGAACTTACAAATAAAAGAGGAAAAGGAGGAATTACCCACATGTGTGTTGGATTATCAGCAAAAGTTGTAAAAATCAGTAACGGAACCGCCGTCGTTGACGCAGGCGGTGCAAAAAGAGAGGTTTCATCCAAGCTCCTGGAGAATCTGGAACCAGGTGATTACGTCATGGTCCACGCCGGAGTTGCGATCGCAAAGATCACCGATGAAGATGAAAGCGAGACCGATCAGCTTATGGAGGAACTGCTGTAATGGAAGAACAAAAGAAACGAACAGCCAGAGAGATCATAGAAAATTATGACGGACCGGCAGTGCGGATCATGGAAGTATGCGGAACCCATACCCATGAAATTTTCCGTCTGGGGATCCGAAAACTTTTACCAAAGCAGGTAGAACTGATCTCAGGACCGGGATGCCCGGTCTGCGTAACACCGGTCAGCTTCATTGATGAAGCAATTTATCTGGCATTAGAGAAAAATGTGACGATCTGTACCTTCGGCGATCTGGTCCGCGTACCGGGAAGTCAGATGAGCCTTGCCGGAGCAAGAGAAAAAGGAGCAAAGATCCATATCGTTTATTCACCGGCAGATGCGGAAAGATATGCGAAAGATCATCCGGAAGAACAGGTGACATTTTTATTCGTTGGGTTTGAGACAACGACACCTGCAGGATGCCTTTCGGTTAAACAGGCAAAGGAAGATGGAATTTCCAATTATTCTCTTCTGGTTGCCAATAAGACCATGCCGGGAGCCTACGAGGCACTCAAAGGCAGTGCGGATGTATTTTTATATCCGGGACACGTCAATGCAATCACGGGGACCGAACTTTGTGAGGAACTGGTAAAAGAAGGAGTCAGCGGTGTGGTAGCAGGATTTACGGCAAAAGAACTGCTCACAGCACTTGCGGTCGCACTGGTACGCTTCCAGGAAGGAAAGCCGTTCTTCGTAAACTGCTATCCGAGAGTTGTCACCAGAGAAGGAAGCCGTGAGGCACAGAGGCTGGTGAATGAACTGATGGAAGGATGCGACAGCGAGTGGAGAGGTCTTGGAATCATTCCGGGATCCGGTATGCAGCTGAGAGAAGAATGGGAAGCATACGATGCCAGAAAGAAATACAATATGCCAAAGATCGAAGGAAAAGCAAATCCGGCATGCCGTTGCGGAGATGTACTGCAGGGAAAATGCAAACCGTCCGACTGCAAGGTGTTTGGCAAGGTATGTACACCGCAGCACCCGGTAGGAGCCTGCATGGTATCCGGCGAGGGCGCATGTTCGGCTTACTATATGTATGATACCAGGGGATAAAAGTCAGAAGTCTGACGCAAGCTTGCTTGCAGGAAGACTTCTGACCTTTATCCCCACCAAAACATGAGTAAGTAGCCATTTTACGAAGAAAAATGAGCGGATTACGAATGTTTTGAGGATTGTGAGAGCACGTAAGTGCGGAACAATCCGGTATCAGGGAAACAAAGGAATGGAACACCGACGCAAGCTTGCTTGCAGGAAGACTTCTGACCTTTATCCCCACCAAAACATGAGTAAGTAGCCATTTTACGAAGAAAAATGAGCGGATTACGAATGTTTTGAGGATTGTGAGAGCACGTAAGTGCGGAACAATCCGGTATCAGGGAAACGAAGGAATGGAACACCGGAACAATCCGGTATCATATATACGGAAACGATTAGGAGAGAAGGAAGTTAAAAATGGAAAATAAAATGGACAACCAGACAGTAACTATGGCACACGGAGCCGGCGGAAAGCAGACTTCAGAGCTGATCGATAAAGTATTTGCAGCACATTTTGCCAATCCGGATCTGACTGCGGATGATGCGGCAGTTCTTACACCACCAGTCGGAAAAATGGCAGTATCTACGGATGGATTTATTGTATCTCCGGCATTCTTCCCAGGAGGAAATATCGGAAAGCTTTCCATCTGCGGAACGGTTAATGACCTTGCATGTATGGGAGCAAAACCACTTTATCTGACTTGTGCATTTGTAATTGAAGAAGGATTTCCGATGGAAAAACTGGAAGAGATTGCAGCAGCAATGGAGAAAACGGCAAAAGAAGCCGGTGTCCGTATTGTATCCGGAGATACCAAGGTAGCAGGAAAGGGACAGGTAGACGGTGTATTTATCACAACAACTGGAATGGGACAGATCGAGGACGGCGTAAAAGTCGGAGGAGAACTGGCACAGCCGGGAGACGCAATCATTGTGACCGGAGATGTGGGACGCCATGGTTGTACGATCCTTCTTGCAAGAGAAGACTTCGGAATCGAAGCGGATGTGACCAGTGACTGTGCACCACTATGGCATACTGTAGAAGAAGTGATAAATGCAACACATGATCTGCATGTCATCCGTGATGCGACAAGAGGTGGAGTTGGAACAGTACTTTATGAGATTGCGGGACAGAGTAATGTTGGAATCCGTCTGGATGCTGAAAAAGTTCCGGTTGCACCGGAAGTGAAGGGAGTCTGCGGAATGCTTGGACTGGAGCCACTTTACCTTGCATGTGAAGGAAGAATGGTCATTATGGCACCAAAAGCAGAGGCAGAAAAGATTGTAGAAGTACTGCACAAATGTCCGTATTCACAGAATGCGGCAATTATCGGAGAAGTAACTGCAGAGCAGCCGGGGAAAGTAGTTATGACTACAGAAATCGGAACGCAGGCACTTCTTCCACAGCCGGGCGGAGAATTGCTGCCACGTATCTGCTAAACAATCTGAAATGCGGAATCGGTGATATTTCAAAAAAGAAAGGAGACTTTTCATGGACACCAGAGTAGCAGTCATTTCAATTATTGTGGAGAATCCTGCCGCGATTGAGGAACTGAACCATTACCTGCATGAAGCAGGAGAGTATATCATTGGAAGAATGGGAATTCCGTACCGGGAGAAGGGAATTAATATCATCAGCATCGCCATTGATGCACCGCAAGATATGATCAGTGCTTTGTCAGGGAAGATCGGGCGTCTGAATGGGGTATCCACAAAAACGGCGTACTCGAACGTCATTACGAAAGCGGAGGAAAAAGCGGAATGAAAAAGATAGCAGTGTACGGAAAAGGCGGGATCGGAAAATCCACAACTGTATCCAATCTTGCGGTGGCACTTGCCGAAAAAGGATACAAGGTCATGCAGATCGGCTGTGATCCGAAGGCGGATTCGACCATCCAGCTCCGACACGGAAAGGAGATTCCAACCGTACTGGAAATGTTCCAACAGAAGAAACAGAATCTAAAACTGGAAGATATGGTTACGGTTGGCTATGCAGGTGTGGTCTGTGTAGAAGCAGGTGGACCGACACCGGGACTTGGATGTGCAGGACGCGGGATTATCACCGCCCTTGAGAAGCTGGAAGAAACCGGTGCTTATGAGACCTACCAGCCGGATATCGTGTTATATGATGTACTTGGTGATGTAGTCTGCGGTGGCTTTTCCATGCCCATGCGAAAAGGCTATGCGGATCAGGTATTCATCATCACATCCGGTGAAAATATGGCGATCCATGCCGGGGCCAATATTGCAATGGCGGTAGAGAATTTCAAGAACCGGGGATATGCTTCCCTTGGCGGTATTATTTTAAATAAAAGAGAGGTTCCGAGAGAGGAAGAAAAGGTGCGGGAACTTGCAGAGGATTTTCACACGCAGATCATTGGACGGCTTGACCGGAGCGAACTTGTGATGGAAGCAGAAGAAGCCGGCAAGGTTCTGCTGGAATACGCACCGGATTCTCAGATGGCAGAGGAATACCGGAAGCTGACAGATCAGATCCTTGCAGTGTGCGGAGAGGAGAGACCATGTTAAAACGGGTAGGACATCCGGTGGATGAAAAAGGCGCAGCAGTAGCCATCAAGGATGCCACATTTCCGGTTTCATTTGCACCGGGGCTTGAATTTAACTCGCCGGTTCACGGCAACTGGAACATCGTACATACCGGAATGCTGATGCCGGAGGCAAGACAGATCTATGTCTGTGCAGATAACTGCATGCGAGGTGTGGTGCTGACAGCGGCGGAAATGAATGCGGCTGACCGGTTTTCCTTTGTGATCGTAAAAGAAGAGAATCTGTTAAATGGAAATCTGGAGGACGTCACCATCGAAGGCGTGACGGATGTGCTGAATAAGTTGGAAGAAAAACCGAAAGCAGTTCTTTTATTTACCGTTTGTCTGCATCATTTTCTGGGATGCGATCTGGAACGGGTGTATCAGGAACTGGAAGAGAGGTTCCCAAAGATTACATTTATCCGCTGTTATATGGATCCGATCATGCAGAAGCACGGACCGACACCGGATCAGAAGCTGAGAAAAGCGATTTATGAACCACTTCCAAAGCGAAAAGCAGATGAAAAAGCCGTGAGTTTTCTCGGCAGTGATTTCGTACTGGAAAAAAATACAGATCTGAAACGAATCGTCCGGGCACATCAGGGAATCTTCCGGGAACTGCCGGGATGTAAAAGCTGGGAAGACTATCTGGCACTTTCCGAAGGGAAACTTTTTATATCTTCTTATCCACCATCTAAATATGGTGCGGAAGCGCTTTCAGAGCGTCTGAAACGGCCATACCTGTATCTGCCGGGCAGCTTTGATTATGAAGAGATCACAGCACAGCTGGAAAATTTCTGCCAGACAATGGGCTATGGAAAGCTGGAGGAAACGATTTCAGTAGAAGGGGAAATTGCTGCCTGTGAAAAGGCACTGGAAAAGGCGCATGAGGTGATCGGAGACACTGCGGTTGCCATTGATTATCTGTACCATCCGCGTCCGCTGGGACTTGCAAAGCTTCTGCTTACTCATGGTTTCCGGGTAATACGGATCTATCTGGATTCCATCAGTCCGGAAGAAAAAGCAGAATTTGAGTGGCTGAAGGAGCATGCACCGGATCTGCAGTTGATTGCAACGATCCAGGTGAAAATGCGTGTGCTTCCGAGAACATCGGATGAAAAAATACTGGCGATCGGACAGAAGGCGGCATGGTTTACAGGAAGTCCGTATTTTGTCAATATGGTACAGGGCGGCGGTCTTTACGGATTTGACGGGATCCGCAGGACGGCAGAGCTTATGGCCGAAGCATTTATCGAAGAAAAAGACACGGAAGATTTGGTTGTGCGAAAAGGATGGGGGTGTGAAAGCTGTATATGAGACAATCTTATCGAATCATACCAATTTATACAGCGGATGTATCCGGTGTGTGTTCTGCACTTTATGAGCTTGGCGGCATGACAGTCATGCACGACCCGTCCGGATGCAATTCAACCTACAACACTCACGATGAGATCCGCTGGTACGATCAGGACAGTCTGATCTATATTTCCGGTCTGACAGAAATTGATGCGATCATGGGAAATGATGAAAAATTTCTGGATGATATCAAAGAGGCAACAAGGGAGCTGCATCCGAAATTTATTGCCCTTGCAGGATCCCCAATTCCGTATATGAATGGAACCGATTTTCCGGCACTGGCACAGGTACTGGAAGAAGAAACCGGGATTCCTGCATTTGCAGTACCGACGAACGGAATGCATGATTATGTGTATGGGGCGGGAATTGCATTAGAGAAGATCGCGAAAAGATTTACCGGGGAAAAGACAGGACGGATTCAGGCACGCACCGTCAATCTGCTTGGTGTGACACCACTGGACTTTGGACCGGTATATCATGTAGAGGTGCTGAAAGAGAACCTGAAAGCCTGTGGATGGAAGGTGCTGTCTACCTGGGCAATGGGAGATGAACTGGATGCATTTTTGCAGGCAGGAGAAGCAGAGGTGAATCTGGTGGTATCTTCGGTCGGGCTTCGTGCGGCGAAAGTACTGGAAGAAAAGTTCGGAACCCCGTATGTGGTTGGAATGCCGATTGGCTCTTATACAGAGCGGATTGCGAAAGCACTGGAAGAAAAAGAGCAGATACCATATCTGAAGAATCGGATGCAGGGTGAAATTGAAGAAATCATGGAGCAGAAGGGAAACAGAAATCCGGCATCGAGAGAAGAAATAAAGAAGCCTGAAGCGGCAGGCAGACAAAAGAAAGTGACTCTGATCGGAGAACCGGTGACCATGGAATCTCTGGCAGCAGGGATCGAACAGAAATATGGCTGTCCGGTGGAAGTTCTCTGCCCGCTGGAAAAAACAGAAGGTCTGCTTTGCAGACAGGACAGATGGATCTGTGGGGAAGAAGAGATGGAAGAAGCATTGAAAGATGCAGAAATCATTGTAGCGGATCCATTGTATCAGCCAATCTGTCCGAAGCATTGTATGTTTTATGAACTGCCGCATATTGCATTTTCCGGAAGAATTTATCTGAAAAGGCTTCCGGTGCTGGGACAACTGATTTAGATGCGGTAAAAATGGATCAAATTCTCACAAAAGAGATTGATCCATTTTTTGTTTCCGTTTTTTCTATAACAGGAAATTGCATTTCCTGTTATTAAAAGGTCTCCGGCAGGTTTCAAAATATTGTCATGATCAATTTTGTGACAGAAAAATTAAATAAAGCATTAAAAACAGTATCTTTTTTGCGAAAGAACTGATATAATTTATAACAATTCATTTAATTATGAGAGGATGTTTGTGGTTTTAGAAATCATATTATGGATAATAAGGTTCTTTTTTGGAGCTGGCATCTTCAGCTTCTTACATATTGTCATCGATAAATTAACATACGGGAAAAGCGCAATATGTGCAAAGAGCAAGAGGATTGCAAGATATTTCTTAGTGGAATTAACAGGTGGAGTATCCATGACCGGTTGTGCGATTGTATATGGTTGCGGGAAAATGGGTGTGATTTCACTAAGAGGCGTAGTTTTTTTTATATATTTGGGAATACTGTTTGTGATTGCCTTGGTTGACTGGCATATACAGATGATTTATGATCGATTTCATATTATGATCTTAATACTTGCGGTTTTGGACTTTATGCTTTATCCGGAGATGGGAATTGCTACAAGACTGACCGGTATGGGAATCATATCAGTGCCGATGCTGGTGCTGGCACTTGCAATTCCAGGGGCTTTCGGAGGCGGAGATATCAAGCTGATGTCGGTAAGCGGATTGCTTATTGGTGGCGCGTCAATGATATGTGCAATGTGTATTGGAATTATAACAGGAGGTGCTTATGTGACACTGATGCTGGTACGAAAGAGGCTGAATAAAACAGATCAGTTTGCGTTTGGACCATTTCTTGCGTTTGGACTTGCAACTGCAATTTTTCTGGGAGATAAGATGGCAGTGTGGTATCTGCAGTTTGGGGCGGTATAGGCAGAAAATGATTTGCGTGTGGAATTGTGCAGATCAAGTATGGACGGATAAGGGCTGGTATGATAGTATAAATGCGGAAAATTTGTATATTTCGAAAAATATATCATAGGAGTAGACAATTATCGTGGGAGCTTTAAATATAAAAAAAGGTACAAAAATGCAGCTGGCACTGGATGAAAAGGTCGGACATGACCCGGAGTTCAATCTGCTCAGTACATTTAATAAGGCATTAGATGAGTCTGCGTTTCTGGTATCTATCCCGATGCTGGATGGGAAACCAATGAACGTCGATGAAAGTCAGAAAATATTATTCCGTTATGCTGAAGGAGAAGAGACACGTCTGATAGCAGGATATGTGGATGACGTAGTCAAAGAAGGAATCAGGCGATACTGGAAAGTACGAAGAGTCACAGAGAACAGACAGTTCGTAAAGCGTATCGATGTTCGTATGAAAGTGGAACTTCCGGTACAGTATATGCAGGATACATGGGCATTGAATGCAGAAGGAGAGATTGATAAAGAGACCGGCGAGACGATGGATATCTCGAACAACGGTCTTGCTGTATATATGAACCGTTGGTTTGAGGTGGGTGAGAACTGTATTTTTACACTTCCGAGATTAGGAACTGCATCGAATGGAGTAAAGGAACTGGAAGTGGTAGGCGTAATATGCTGGATGCGGGAGATGCCAAAGGGTGGATCATTCCGATTCGTGACAGGTGTTCAGCTCAGATTTGCAAATACAGACGAACGTAAGGATATGCAGGAATATGTAGCTTATGTAAAAGACCGGTATAAGCTGTAAGAAAAAGCATGAGAAGAAAAAAAGAAAAACTAAGAGAAAAAGACAAACTGGATCAGCAGACGACTGATCAGGAAAAAGTAAATACAGGAGAAACCGAAGAGTATTCGGAAATTCCAGAGGAAGAGCCGGTAAAAAAGAAGAAACGATTCGGAAAAAAGAAAAAAACAGATCAGATCGTCCGAATCGAAGAAGTCGAAAAACTGATGGAAAAATATGGCGATGATGTGGATCCGGAGACAATTGTCAGTATGTATATTCCACAGAGAAAGCCCAAGCGACTCGGAGCAGCACTTCTGCGAATGGATAAGCTCCATAGTATATTGCTGGGCATGATGCTGTTGGTAACGGTATTGTTTGTGATCGCATTTTCGCAGGAGAAGATGGGAAACTTTACCATCAATCTGAACCGTCTGGAATTATACCGCAGAGGAATCAGAATTTCCGATTCCGGTGATTTTGATAAAGCGACAGCAAGACTGACAGCGAATTCGGTAGAAGATGCGACGAACATATCGATCGAAGATCTTCCGGAGAATCTGGACGATGAAGAAGGAAGTCATAATGGAAAGAACTACATGGCATACACCTACTATGTAAGAAATGCAGGAAAAGAAGATCTGGGCTATATCGCGAAAATAACTCTGGATTCCTGTTCAAAAGGAGCAGAAGACGCAGTACGTGTTGCTGCATGGAAAAATGGAAAACGCGTAGTCTATGCCAAAGCAGCAAAAGACGGAAAAGCAGAAGAAGGATGCAAAAAGTTCAAATCCAAAGATGTTGTCTGCCAGTATAAGGAAGATAATTTCCTGGTAGGAAATGTAGATAAATATACGATTGTAATCTGGATGGAAGGGGATGACCCGGAATGCGTGGACTCTATCATTGGAGGAAGCGTGCAGTTCAGTATGCATATAGATTCCGATTATGATGATGAGACAAGTCTGGTATGGAAATTTGTAAAAGATTTAAAAGATACACTGACGGGAGATAAACCGATCAGTGCAGCAGGAAATGAAGTACCAAACGATGCATATTATTCTGACAAAGAGATTACATGGAAAAATCGTAGAAATAAATAATACAGGTATAAACAGTGCCACAACCACTGCTTATATATAGAGGAAATCCTGTGGGATAACAGGATGAAAGTACAGTAAGAAGAGATGAAGAACAGATATTGTTCTACATGATGAACAGGAACGAGAATGAATATTTCAGTTCACGGTACTGACCTGTCATGAGATAGCATCCTCACCAGTAACGGTGATGGAGATAATCTTTCAACCGGGTCCGGCGAGAGTATCATCTGATTACAGGTCGATTTGATGGAAAATTATCTGAAGATAAAATCCCTTCACACTGAGAAAAATGAATGGGAGGAAACAAAATGAACGAAACAAAAAGCGTAAAAGCGCTTAAGAAACAATTGGCAGCAGCGATTGCCATGGTATGCGTTGCCGCTGTAGCGCTGGGATCAAGTACATATGCTTGGTTTGTAAGTAACAACAAGGTAACTGCTACAACAACAAATATCAGTGCGCAGAGTAACTCTGCTTATCTGGTGATTGACACAAAAGCAACTTCTACTACATCTACATCATCTGTAAGCGCTGGTGATACAAATACACCACTGTATCCGGCAAAGATTGTAAAATCTGATGCTGGAGCAGCTACATGGAAATCTGCATATGCGGAAAAAGCTACAGAAGCTACTATGAAAACAGATTCAGAATTTATGATAGATGACGGTACAGCAGCTAAAGCAGTTGCAGCAGGATATGCAGTAAAAAATACGTTCTATATTGGTACAGGTACATATGACGGTGAATTTACAAATCTTCATATTACAGGTGTTACTGTAGATACTGCAACCACAGAAGAAAACAAAAATCTTGGAAATGCTATGCGTGTATTAGTTGTTTGTGGTAATGACTGGCAGGTATGGAGTGCAAGTGGTGAAAAGCTTTCATCTGCAACAGCAACAGGTACTGCATTTACAACAGGTGTAAAAAAAGATCAGGATGCAACTGTAGATGTATATGTTTACTATGATGGTGATGATTCAAATGTATACAGTGACAACCTTAAAAATTTAACATCTAACGGTGTTACAATTACATTTGAAGCAACAGCAAAGGAGTACAAAGCAGCTCCTACAGCATAATGAATTGATTTTATACCCCACGGTTGTGGCGTGGGGTACATACCAAAGAGCAGAAGAGAAATTCTACTTTTTGGTATGTAGAAACAGTGAGGTAAAACATATGGCGAATGTAAAGAAAATGAAAATGCAACTACTTGCAACAGCAGCATCTATAATGGTTACAGCTTTTGCATTGACATCAGCCACTTATGCATGGTATGTAACGAATAATAGGGTTGAAGCAACCACTACAAATATCAGCGCAACCACAAACGGTTTTATTCTTCAGATTGCAACAGCAGCAGAAGGTGCACAGCACGGTGGAGAACAGAAATCTCTGGTGGCAGCTACCAAAGGGCATAAAATCAGTCCTTCATCTACAAATGATTTTAAGAACTGGTATGTGTGTCAGGGATGGAATGGGGAAGGACAGGTTACTTCTTATACAAAGCCAACAATAGATGACATGCTGACCGGACATTACAAAGTAGGCGCTACAGATCAGTATGCATATATCTGTAGCGAATATATTCTGTATACGATTACTCAATCAGGTTTTGCAGATGTATATCTGGATAATTCCGATGGAGATGCAATTACTGTTGGCGTGACAGGAGATGCTACATCAGATACCGTTCCAAATTCACTCCGTGTTGGTCTGGCAACGGTTGATGCTAATGGAAATGAAACTTTACGGGTGGTATATGCACCAGCTGAAGTGAAAGGTTCAGGCAATGATGCTCAGGCAATATCAGACAAGTGGACTTGTATAGATGGAACAAAACCAGTAGAAGTCACCTATCCATATATTTACACGAACCATTATACAGATCAGAATGGTGGAGTCTGGGCGGCGACGAAGGCCGGTGATGATAAAGACTATACAGCTCCGACAGCCAATGGACAGAAAGTAGCATCCAATGTCGGATACGATGGAACGAAACTTCGTATCTATATCTGGATGGAAGGAACAGATGCCGATTGTGTCAATAATGCAGCTGCAGATGATCCTGCTCAATATAGTGTTACAGTAAAACTTGCAGGTGTTGCATCAAGCGGAAATTAAATGTATTCTCTTGAAAGGTCATGGTACAAGCCATGGCTTTTCTTTTTCTCCGATTTCCCCATATTGTCTACTATCCCCAATCTCCTCCACGCATTTTCGGTACATCTGATGAATTGCTATTTCCCCGACTTCTGGTATAGTCATGTAACTGAAAAGAGAACTTCAGAAGGGAGAAATTCAATATGCGAAAAAAGCAGGATATCATGTGGGAGCAAAGTACACTTTGGGAATCGGTGGAGAAATGGGTGACAAAGTATTTGAAAAAGAATCATTCGGAATATCGTGAACTCCAGGTAAAAGCAATGAGAATTGTGGACGAAAATCCAGCACTGCGGATACTGATAAATAATATGGAAGGTATAGTGTTAACACCGGAAGATCATAAAGCCTTGCATAAATACATCGAAACAAAGGATGAGATGACAATATTCGAGTATGAATACTATTATCTTGCTGGACAGATAATGACATTCTCTTATGGAAGAATGTTAGCACAGTTAAAGAATGAGATGCTGAATGAGGATTCTGAGGCATCTACGCACTTGATTGAATTGCTTACCAGTATTCGTTCCGATGAGCTGGAAAAACAGCTATTGGATGAAAGTGAAGAATATCAAAACTGCATCAAGGAAGAAGAGGACAGCGAAGCGGAAGTAAAAAGAAAGTTATCATCAAAAGAGTGGAAATTGGTTGATCGTTATGTGACGGCAGTCAATAACCGTTGGCTATGTTGTGGAGATTACCTTTATCAATCTGGCATGAAAGATGTGTTGCTGCTTCTGGAAAACAGTTAAACAGAAATATAGATATACAGATATACATAAGTAAAAAGCAGGCAGGGAATGACAGATTCGCTTGCCTGCTTTTTACTAAAAATCATTAAAAACTAAAATAAAGTATTACAATACCAAAAAGTGATTAACAATACACTGGTATCGTTATAAGATCTAAATAACAAATGAAATGCTATTTAGGCAGGAGACAAATTTATGAATAATAGAAAATTGAAAGTATGTGAGACAGCGTACCAGATAAAAAATCCAGATATTTTTTATGCTTATGGAAAGAAAAGTGTTTCTATTCCTCAGATACGTTTGCAAGGAAAATGGTTACAAGATACTAGATATTATATAAAATAAAATTGCAATAGGAAGAGAACTTATACAAGAAAAAATTATATGGGTCAATTTGTGGAGAATATTTTATTGTGCAGAAAAAAACATTATACCAGATGGTTTTAAATATGAAATTGTGGTTATCGGTAGATACTTAAGGGTTAAACGTGAGTTTTCCAAACTTATCGGCTTAGTAGTTGCCTTAATTGCTGTCGGATTGGTGTTCAATGCTGACGGTGTAAAAGATGTACTGTTAGAGCTATTCAATAAAAGTATTGGGGCGTAAAGTTTTAAAATATTGGTTTGATATTGAATGCTTAAAGTTTAAATGATAAACTGTCTTTATATTCTACGAAATTTGGAGAGAGATATAAAATGCATAGTAATAACGACAATAAATTATGGGATTTTTTGAAAAAAGATACTTCCTTTATTATATTTGTTCTAACATCAATAGGAACAAGTTTAACTTTAATTATAAAAGGATTGGAATTAACATATAGATATGCAAGATATACTACACTTAATATTCCTTTACATTTTCTGAATAGTGGTATTTCTACAAAGCTGATATTATCCATAGTGTTTGTAATTTTAACTTTTTCAGTTTCAATTTTTTTATGTATAATTTGTCGTTCTTATTATGAAAAGTTAAAAGCTTTTTGGATATTTGATGCAAATTTTCATACACAGAAGCCACCTAAAATTAAACGCACGGGTATCAACCTTGGTTTTATTATTTTATTTTACGTGGTACTAATGTTTATCAATACTCCTTGCGTGCTTTTTGGAGTATATAATATCACTATTAGTTCACTTCCGTTTTTTATGATAATTTTTAGTTTTGTCTGTATTGAGAATATGCTTGCTGAACATATTATAATTTTAATAGACAGTCATCAAGAAAATAGGGAATGGGAATTTAAGCCTTATAATGATCGAGATACACAAAAAGAATTAACAAGAGAAGAAATTGAAAAAATAAATAGTGAGTATATGAGTCATAAATCTCTAATGTCTTTTTCTCACATGAAACAAGTGATATTCATATTTATGATCTTGGCGTGTATATTTGTAATTACTTACGAAACAGGAAAAAGCTCTGGGAATAATAGAAATGCTGTTTATCAAATAATATCAATAAGCGAAAAGCCTTATGTGGTTTTGGAAAAGTGTAATAATTTGTATATCATAGCTTCTATAACAGAAATCCATAAAGAAAATAAAGATGTATTAAATATTGAAATTTCAAATCAACTTATTGTACAAGAAAATGGTGTTATGAGTTACCAAATTAAATCCTTTGATGAAATCAACTTAGAAAAATAAAACTGAATAAATGTAATAAAAATTACAAAGCAGTTAGTCTTAGGATTGACTGCTTTTTTTTATTATTTTGGGATAATCAAAGTTTTTGAGGGTTTGCCGAACTAATTGAGGGTCAGTCGTGAGGGGCTGGCCCTTTTAGAATGCCAGTTTTTGAGGGTTTAGTTTGAGGGGCTGGGTTGAGGGACAAACTTGAGGGTCTGGAATAATTCCAGGCCCTCTTAAATAATTAGTCAAAATCATATTCGTTGGGATATGGGATATCATTATCTGATAAGATTTTTTGCAGTGTTTGAATATATTTGTATTGACGTTCAATTTCAATCCAGTTGCCATGACATAGTGAGTTTGCCTCTTCTAATTCATAACATGTAAGTTCATAATCTGTCCAAAGTGGACAGGAATGATTCTTGCTAAAAGCACAATGGTTTTTCATAAATTCCTCCTAAAAATCATCCTCTTCTAAATATAGAACAGGGTTGTAATTCGTGATACCGTTTAATACAGGGACTGATCTTGTTGTATATAAAAAGCGATTTCTAAAATGCTCGAAGTTGCGGAAACCTCTGCCAAGTCGTTTTAAATCTTTGATTTTTCTGTTAATAGATTCAATAGGTCCATTTGATAATCGGCTATCATAGATTCTTCCATTACCGATTTTTTCAACCATAATAAATGAGTTGATAATGGAAGATTTATATTTCTCTAAGAGAGAAGCGAATTCACGAAATATCTCATGTCTTGATTTCCGGTATGCTTCAATCAATTCCTCCAATTCAATTTGAGCCTGTGAAGGATTACCGCCATTTCTGGCATTGAATTGAAGATAAAGTTCTTTTAGATCTCTGAACTCTTTGAGTTTATAGTCTATGCGAAATAACGCATCTTCATAATCATATGTGTTCATGAGTGCATGGAAATGCGGATCCATACGTGGATCAGTATGATATCGAATATTTGATTGATTACATAGAATAAGCCAACGGTATTTCTGAAGCAGGTAAACTTCATCAGATGGTGGAAGAGATATCGGCACTTGCTGTTCAAGAGATAGTTTTTCCTGGTATTCACGATCACGCTGACGGAACTTCTTTAATAGCTGACGAATATAATTATCAATCATACGAGTAATCCATTGAATGACATGAAATGAATCTACGACAGAAATTGCATTGGGAAAATATTTTTCCACATAAGAAATGTATGGATTATACATATCAGAGATAAGATACTTCACTGCAAAGCGTTCCTCAGTAGGGATTGAAGTAAAGTAAGGCTCGGTCACATTAGAACGTCTGCTTCGTAGTAAATCGATGGGATCACCTGTGTGGAAGTCCTGAATGACAAGTGCGTATTTACAGTGCTCATCCATGTCTAAAAAGACTTCATCAATCGAAATGGCATCTGTGAGAGTTAGCCTGTCTAATTTAACATATCGATTGAAGACATCATGTGCATGAGAATCAGAAACATGAAATTTTTTTGCTATAGAAACAGAAGTTTCTAAGAGATTCCTGTAAGCATCTACGATAAGCATATCTGTAGCATTTGTTGTTCGTCGTTGCCGGTTTACAAACTTAAATGATTCGCTTGTGTCGTATAGGCATTCAGGATTTGTACATCGCCATCGACGCTGCTTCAAGATAAGAACAAGTGAGTAATTATCTTGAAGAATTGGATGATTAATGGTTCTCTTTTTAATGCCACGTGAATACATACGAAATCCGCAAGAAGGGCAAAAATGTGGTACAGGTGGAGTTGAAAGAGTAAGTGTTTTTGTTTGACCTTGAATTTGAATATCGGTGATCTCGATATCTGTATCTTCAAGGTCGAGTAAATTTGTGATACTATTCATGTATCCTCCTTTCTGTTTTGAAGTTTCCGCAAGAACAATCATACAAAAAGAAGGAAAAAAATAAAATAGGATTGATCAGCGATAAGAACTGATTAATCCTATTTTTTATTTCTACATAGGCAGACAAGAGCCAGCCCCTCAAACCAAACCCTCAAACCAGCCCCTCAAACTTGCCCCTCAAGTTTGCCCCTCAATCTAAACCCTCAAAAAGACATCCCCTCAAAAACTTTGATTACCCCATTTTTCTTTGCTTCACTTCTGATTGAATCACGCAGAGAATTGTGTTATTATAACACTGAATGTCTATATGATTTTACAAGGAGGAGCAGCATTGTCTACGCAAAATCAAAGAAAGCTGGACAATTCCATAAAGGAAAAAACAAGTGATAAATTGCTGGAAGAGATTGCGGTAAACAAAAGAAAGCTAAAGCAAAGTTTTGGATTTGCATTTGTGGCATTGATTGCATTGATTGCACTTGGTATCGCGTGGTTTATGTCGAACAGTAAGGTGACATCAACCGGGACAAGTGTATCGGCACAGGATGACCGATTGTTTGAACTTGCAAGTGTCGGGGGACGTCAGACGGCAGAAGCTTCTTATTTGATAGATGAAAGTAAAAAAAGTATTCTCAGTGCCGGGACCGAAAAAACATATGCTTCTTATATAGAGAACGGAACGGAAGTGCAGAAGGAACAAACATATCATGTCGGAACTGGAAGTCTTGCCTGGTATCTGGATTCGCAGGAGAGTATTTTGCCGGGGGCGAATGGGAAACTGGAGTTTTACATAATCCCTAAAAAAGACGATGTAAAGTCTGTGACGGTTTCATTTGATATAAATGGATACGTGTATACAACCGAGGGAAATGAGAATAAAAGGGTCGTAAAGTCAGCGGATACGACATTGCAGAATCTGATTCAGGGACATATTCTTTTCTTCCAACAGTTGGACGATGTACACGGATATCAAAAATGGCTGAAGGCGGATGAGTCTTTCGTGATAGAAGCACCGAAGAATGGTTCATTCAAAAAAGATGTTCCATACAAAGTGACAATATACTGGATCTGGCCGCAGTATTTTCGAAATTATGTATATACGCAGAAAAGTACGCAGGGAGACTTGTTTACGAATGCGGCAAATCAGACAAGTGACAGTGATTATGCCAGAATCAATACATTTATCAATAGTCAAAGAACAATAGAAACGAGCCAAAACAAATTGTTTTATGATGAATCCGGTAAGGTTCAGGTTGGATCTCCTATCAATAAAGACATGGCACAAGATACGCTGGACCAGTGCAGTAAATACTACAATAAGGCAGATGAGTATATTGGTACGAATGCAAAGTACATTTATGTCGGAATAAAAGCAAATTAAGTAAAAGTAGCCTGCAAATAAAAAGTCAAGGCTAAATTGAAGAACATTGAAAATTTTATACA
>OLNK01001378.1_pt1 | contig 18687 bp, 21 predicted proteins | sample 1672791 | NCBI WGS metagenome assembly OLNK01 (sample SAMEA3136724, study PRJEB25190) | human gut metagenome | biome: human gut; feature: human-associated habitat; material: faeces | place: Austria | collected 2013 | reverse complement strand
CAACCAGGCTAACGGTGACCGGGCGGTAAAAGTCAGTGATCCGCCTAAAAATGTCAAGGTACTCGCTATTTTGCGTTTACGGATTAATGTGAGTATTTGGAGGATGATATATGGGTTCTTTATTATTTGAAATCAAAGACAACAAGGATGAGCTACATAGAGTAGGGGTGTCAGATATAGGTTCAATTTTAACCATAAATGATGACTTTATGACAAAACAGGTGATGGCAAGGAAGGGTATAGAAAAAAATTAAATATTGTTTGATTAAACCTAATGTTGAAAATTTGACATTAGTAATTAGGAATTATACTTTAACAGACACAATATATATAGAAAGTTTCTGTGATGTAAGATCAGATATCAATATATTTCAATCTATAGGAACTAATATTCATATGACGGAACAAAAAATTCAACATATGCAGGTAGATTGTGCAAGCGTTTTTGCAGCTGATTGCAGTGTGGAAAAAATGGAGATTGGTATATTTTCAGTTGTAAATCAGTATAAAAATTTGAGTGGCGCACAAGAAAATATTGCTTATAAAATGGATAAATTGGAATTACGTGACATGAATGTAGGTATATTGGATTTATATGCGGAATGCAAATATATTAATGTCCAGAGAAGCAGAATAAATGAATTTAACAATAATGGTAATATGCTGAAAAATGTTACATCTACAGTAGGTTGGATAAACATATGGCAAAATACACATATAGGAAAATTATCTATCGGAAATAAAATAGAAAAAATGACGGTGGATGATACTTCTATTGATAAAGTGGTTGCACGAGCTAAACTTTATATTGATACTTTAAAAATAAAAGATTCCAATATTGAAAATGCATATGGATTTGAGAAAAAACAATTTAACGATTTAACATATGATATTTGGGAATGGATTGGAAAATCAGCAGATAATAGTAGAAATGTGAGAGGACGAGCAGAAGCAAACTATCAAATGGCTAAGCTACTCTATAAAACAGAAAAAGGAACAGACAAGTTTATGAGTTCATTGTTCGATTTTTGTGCTGGATATGGATATAAACCTTTTAGAATTATAAGAACATCAGGTATCATGGTATTGGTAAATACATTTATGTTTTCATTTATAAAATTTGTGGAAATACTTTCAAAGATGTGGGCTATTCCACTTAATGGAGAATCATTTTGTAAAGGAGCAACTATTGTTTGGAATTATTTTCTGATTTCTATTGCTGCTTTAGCGGGCCAAAACAGTTTTGAGCTGAGAGAGGGATTACCATATTGGCTGTCAGTCATTGAATATTTATTAGGAGTTGTTTTGTTTGCGATGTTTGTTAATGCATTATATGCGAGATATAAAGAATAAATGATGATAGATGAGGGTGCAGGGACATAAAATTCTCTGTATTTTTATTATTTTCTATGCTAAGAATGGGGAGAACAGATTTTGGTAAAACTGTATAAAAATATTGAAAGTTCTGTCTTATTTTGTCGAAGAGGTAAAATTATGCAGATTTAGTGTATCATAATAAATATATTATAATTTGCATGTATTACGAAAGGAATATGAACGAAGTGTTTGGTATAATAATTAGTATGTTATATATTGGCGAGTATTTATATTTGATACAAAATAATTTGTTTAGAATAGGCGGATTACTTTTGGTAGCAATAGTTTATATATTTGCAATGAATCAGCACAAATATAATATGCCTTCATATAGAGAACCGTTGTACAGTAAAATTGTAGAATATCTTCAGAATGACGATATGTAATGAAAGTGGTATCTTAATCCCTATAACTTACATATAAGGATGATTTAAAAGCTATTGCAGGAAGCGAAAAAAGTTATGGGGAGACCCTCAGATTTATGCAGGGATTGGATTTGATGGAAATAAGTTGAATAGTTACTAAAAATATGATAAAGTACAAATGAGAATACAAATGGGCTAAGTGTTTAAATAACAAAAGAATTTGGGGTGGATATTAAGTGGGAGATAAAGAAGATATACGAGATGTTTTGCCTGAAGAATTAAGACTGGAAGATAATATCCCTGAAGAGTTATGTTATGATATTGTAGAGCAGGCAAGAGGTAATGAACATTATAGCTGTGTATATCGCGTCGCGAAGTGGGGCAAGATTGAAGAGAGAGCCTTTTTGAATACATATGGAGAGATTCAAGAAGGATATATTCCGGATGATGATGGAAAATATCCGAAAGACAATATAGGAACATATTCTACATCAGTCTATACTGAACGAAAAAATTGTGATAAATTTATTAATATGTTAAAGAAAAGTGTTCGGCTCAGAAAAGTATATCCTTTTCCGGTTATAATTGTAGGAAATACTTCGAATGGTCTGGTACAGAGTAAGCGACAAATATTAATGCGGTTAGATACAAAATTACTCCAGCCCTTTGCGAGTTGGAGTAATTCACTATAATTCACATGCGATTTTTGATAGATTGGAGTTTTTCACTCCAAGGTGCCAGTTCTGCCAGCTGTTCATCGGTCATATCTTTACTTGGTCGGTGCTCCAGCAGAAATTTAAGATATCCGTAGATATTCAGCCCATGTGCTTTTGCCATCTCAACCATTGTGTAGACTACCGCGCTAGCATTCGCTCCGTCCACGGAACTGCTGAACAGCCAGTTCTTTCGGCCCACTGCAAATGGACGGATCGCATTCTCGCTGAGATTATTGGTAAAGCTGCACCGCCCGTCTTCCAGATAGGTTTCCGCTATATCACGCCTGTTGAGAACATAATTCACGGCTTTATCCAGCCGGGTATTCCGGACGGGCTTTTGCTGGTCAAGCCACGACCAGAAAGCCTCCAGAACAGGTTTTTCCTTCTCGAGACGCAGTTGTTTCCGCTTTTCATAATTACCGGGATACTTTTTGTTAATGGAGTCTTCAATGGCAAACAACCGATTGCAGTACTGGACTCCCTGTACTGCCGGCTGGCTGTAGTCATACTGCTTTCCTTTGGGAACAGCGTCGATAAAGTATCGGCGGATATGTGCCCAACAGGAGCAGCGCCTGATCCCCGGCAGATTGTTATAACCCTGATAGCCGTCAGTTTCCAGATATCCGCTGTAGCCTTCCAGAAACTCCTTTGCATGGCTGCCGCTTCTGGTCGGGGAATAGCCATACAGGATGATCTCCGGAAGTCCGTCCTCACCGCTTCGGAACAGCCACATGAACGACTGGGTCTGGGCCCTGCGGTCTTCCTCTTTCAATACCTGGACCCGCGTCTCATCTGCCATCGCAAAACTACGTTTCAGCAGCTCCCGATGAAAGTAATCGTACATTGGCTGAAAATAGTTCTTTGAACAGTAGATGATCCAGTTTGCAAGGGTCGTCCGGCTGATCTGCACCCCATACTGCTTCCAGTCCTTTTCCTGCCGGTAAAGTGGAAGCCCGTTGGCATACTTCTGATACATAGTCCATGCAACAGCAGATGCTGATGCAGGCCCTTTCCCAACCAGAGCCGGCGGAACCTGAGACTTTACGATCACAGGCTTTTCTGTATCACCGAGTCCTTCCTTGCAGGAGGGGCATCCGTAACTCTGGCTGTAGTATTCGATCACTTTACAAGTGGCAGGAATGAATTCCAGTTCCCGGCGGACATATTCCTCGCCGATCAGGACCATCTGCGTGCCGCAGACTGGACAGACCTGTTCTTCTTCTGGAAGAGGGATCATTACTTTTTCAACCTTCAGGCCTTTGAAGAGTTCCTCATGCGTTGCCTTCTTTTTACGGGTATGCTCCCGGATTACCGTTTCGCCTTCCAGCAGGGAGGGAGCCTGTTCCACTTCTGCTTCATCGAAGAGATTCTGTTGTCCCGGAATGTCATCAGATCTTCTTTCGCTGGAGGAACCAAAGAGTTTTTTGGTCAGATAATCTACCTGTTCCTGAAGTGCTTTCTCATGACTGGATTTTTCGTCAATAATAAGACGGAGAGCTTTGATCAGTTCCGTCTGCTCCGCTATCATTGTTTTCAGTTGTGATACGGTATCTTTCAGCTCTCGAAGCTGGATATCTTTTGCACTGGAAGCCATCGTTTCTCTCCTCGGATTTGATTCCTTTATTAATCTTCTCAAGTCCGGAAACATCACCTAACATGAAAACTCCTGAAGCATGCGAAAAGTCCTGGTGAGCAGAACAGGATCCGCATCATTGCTGATGCGGACTGTGATATCCTTCATAGAAACTTCAATCGTATGTGGATTGTCAAGGTTCGAATTTAGCATCTACGATGCGGTATGCTGTTCCGGAATGTGATCCGGAACAATGTCAATGGGAACCACGTCCTGTTTCGGGCGTGGAACCTCAAGATGACCATAATTCGCCGCTGGGATCTGATCCGCTGCTGTTTTCCGACAACGGCTGACCCAGTTGTAAAAGGTGCTTACTGCAATGTCGTTTTCACGGCACCAGTCAGCATCTGTCATGCCGCTCTGACGGCATTCATTGATAAGCCTGATCTGTTCCGCCATCGGAACACGGGCTTTGCGAGTACCTGCCATAACCTATCCTCCATAATTGTAGTGAAATAGTCTAAGTATCTATCGGCTACAATTATAGGGGAAATCTGAGAATTCGAAAATCCGCAGGAATATTTGGCGCTTACGGTACAGAGAACAGCGGACCGAGACGTGAACTATCCAGATCCAACACACGTAGATTGGTGGTTGTTTTCAGGGAAAAAAGGAACAGTATTAAGCAATTTTGTATTATGCGAATAGGAGTGAGATTATGCCATATTTGGGAAATATTCCGGAAATTGGAGAATTAACGGAAGAAAAGATTCTGTTTGAGTTTGATAAGATACCAATTATTTTTGTATGTCATAATCAAACTCGTAAAAAATATCTTTGTGTATGTACAGATTGTATAGTGGGATATAGTTGGTTGCTTACAGAAATAACGAGAACTACATTAATTGAGTTGATAAAAGATAAGATATCTGTGTTGAAGGCATTTGAGATATCAAAAAATAAAATTTATAGTATTAATAGAGAAGAAAATCAATATTCGTATGAGAAATATAATTTTGCAGATATTCCGGAGGAAGAACTTCCGGATGCAGAGGAAAAGCTGGAAAATCCATTTTTGACAGATTATTTAGCCCAATTGGAGGTGGAAGATTCCGTTACAAATGTCCGGTGGGAAATGGAGGACATTTTAAAAGCATTTTTTATTGCTTCAAAACCGAAAACGGTAAATATGGAGATAAATATTTCGAACGATAGAGAAAATGATATTAATAAATATTCAGAATCAAAAGATTTTGGTATGGTTGAAACGTCAGAGTTACCGTATATATGCGAGAATAATAATGATAAGAAAATTTATATTCGAAAAGGCAAGCTTAATAGTTGTAGTTTGTTAATTTGAACAATGAGCAGGTGAATGAGTATGATTAAATGTGAAGAGGTATGCTTATTTGAGGAAGCATTTAAAAGAAACTTGAATGATGTAGAAAAAAAAGACAATATTCCGGTAAAACTGGAAACTAATTTTGCACCGAATACGAGTAAAGAAGTGCAAGATGCAAAGTTAGAATTATTGATGATTATCGGAGAGGAAAATGCTGAAAGATATGCATTTTACTATAAGATTAAGGTGGCAGGGATATTTAGCTGGTATGAGGAAAGAATGTCGATAGAAGAGGCTCAAAAAGAAATTGAATTAAAAGGAATGGAGATTTTGTATTCATTTATAAGAACATATTTTTATGACACATTAAAAAAAGCAGGTATGGATCCAATCGTATTACCACCTGTAAGACTTAATTGAGCTTGGTTGTCAGGAGAACTTCCGTTTAGCGTGGAATTGCTACAATATAAACCCAGAATAATAGAAGAGATTCGACGGGGAGAAAAGAGAAAAAGAATAATGAGACAGGAGATAAGACAGAAGATGGGAAGTTTTCTGTCTTATTTTGTCGAAGGACGTCAGTTTTTATTGGTTGAAGTGTATCATATAACAAGGGGGATTTGTAAACGGTGAATAGTAGGTACCACGATTTTTGCTAGTTTTCATGAGATAATTACTTTAAAAAATCTAAGGTTTTTTAGAGGGAGGATAATCTCATGGATAAAATAACTCATGTCTTATGGATTTTCCTGACGAGAACTTTTACCGTGAATCTATGAACGCATATAAATTTTCGACTACGGACGAAGATGTATTGATAGGAAGATTGGACATGCTTCAGAACCGTTTGATTCAAAAAAATGAGGATCCAAAAGTGTATTGGAATATTATAAAAAACGAACATGTCTTTTGGAGTAGTATTGATGAGTCGGATAGTAACATTTCAGAAGAGAAAATGGAAAGAATAGCAATGCTTAAAGTTACTGGGTTATATAAAGTGGTTCAGCATATTGGAGCGTGGTCAGTGTATGATTTAACGGATGTGGAAGAAGTGTTAGATGAAATGCTTGCTGTAAGAGGTGGGGGAACAATTACCTTGTTGAAAAAAAGTTTTCTTCAAGAACATATTACAGCATTATCGAGAGCGGGATTTTTTGATGAAGTGGAAAAAAATCATAAGAAACTTGAAGCACTTATGGAAGAAGCGGAGAACGGTATTTATGATGACATTCTTGAAATGAAAAGTTATAATGAAAAAATGATGAATGAAATTTTAAAAGGAAATTTCTATACAGCAAAATTAATTTTTAATGAAATGTCAAATAAGTGTAATTTTAATAGTATAGAAAATGTTCGTTTATTAGCTCATGCATGTTTTAATATTGATCATTTATCAATGCTATTTTGTGAACTAAAAGTACTAGGAACAGGATTAGAGATGGCATTAAAATGTGAAATACAATATCCAATGGATTTGGAAATTCGTTATAGACGACTTGGATGTCAGCTTTCAATATTGCAAAGTCAATATTTTGAAAATGAAATTAGAGCTGATGAGTTGCAGCAACAAATTAGAAAATATGAGGAAGAATTTGCTGGGATAAAGTTAAGTGGTACGCAGGCCGATGATGCTTTAGAAATGATTTGGGGAATGTTGAAAACTCTTAAAATTAATGTTGCGAATGAAGAAGAAGTGAAGAAAATTGCTTCAGAAGCTGCTGAATTACTTACACAGAATCCACATTTGACTAGTGTGGCAACTACAAGAATATATGCTATCCACAGTCTTTACAGTCATCACTATAAAAAGCTGATACCGCATAGAGAAGTTGAAAAATTATACAGATATGTTGAACTAAATCCAGCATCAGAAAGTATACGAGAAGCATTTTTTAATATGTTGAAACAGTCAGAGGATGCAGGAAGGAATAGGGATTTTTTTAATCAGGATATTATTCGGGAAGCAATCAATGATAATATGTATAATCCTATGTTTAATAGTGGAATTCCTGAAATTGATGATATATTTGAATTTGACGATATATTTGCAATGGAAAAAGAACAGCCTTATGTGAGATTACAACCTAAAATTGGACGCAATGATCCATGTCCATGCGGAAGTGGCAAGAAATATAAAAAGTGTTGTGGAAAATAAGACGAGTCATGCAGAGAAATTTGATAAATTGACTGTGAAATATCAAGGGAGAGGAGGGCAGACCCCATTAAGAAAAATTTAAGATGTTTAAAACAAAGTATCATTAAAAAATAGGATTATCCAGTATTAAAGAGGTTGCATATAGAGATAGTACATTACGAATTAAGGAATAATTCTAGAAAGAAAAAGGTCAGGAATCTAGCCGTTTGCATCGTTCTTTTTCAAAGTCCTTGTAACTATAACATGATTGGATTGTATGAAAGAGTAAATATTTACTATGTGAGAGTAACCCGTGATTCAGAAAACATGTAAATATAAAACGTAAAAAAATTACATTTAAAAATATATTCTCTGAAAAAATATTGCATAGATTGTTAAAAATAGAATATAATGTGTATGTGATTTAAGATAGGAGGAAGGAATATATGCTTAAAAGTGTTGAACTTAGAAATTTTAAGTCTTTTCATAATAAAGTAAAGATTGATTTTGAGAAGACCAATTATAAGACATTATTGAACACAAATGTAAGTGGTAATCTTTTAAAAGGAGCATTATTTGTAGGTGAAAATGCATCTGGAAAGTCAAACGTTTTGAAAGCAATTCGATTTTTACTCGAATGTTTATTGGCCAAAAATGAAGTGAATTGGGTGGAATATATATGTTTATTTTCTGATACTCCGGTAATGGAATTAAAATATGTTTTTGAAATTGATAAATCTGAAATAATTTATGATATTTCTTATCAATGGGTAGATGTATTTTTGAGAGAAAAGTTGACTGTAGATGGTATTGAATTGTTGTCAAGGGAGGGAAGTACAGCAAATACAATACTGACAGAGGTAAAGAATTATACAGATATACCAAAGCAGTTATTATTTTTGAGAGATATATTTTTTAATACAAGATTTCGAGGACAAGTAAAATTACAGAAATGGTTTGAGTTTTTGTCTAATTCTGTATATATGGATATGTGTTTAAAAAGTGCTACGCAGTATAAGGGAGTGGATTTATCACTAAGATCTTATATGGAAGAGTCTGGAACAAAACTCATTAATGATTTCTTTGAGCAATATCATTTTGAACAAAGGATTGAGTATAATAAAAAAGCAACTGGAAATATCGTGACTTTAGAGTCTCCGGAGAATCAGATATATTTTAGGCGAAATGGGATAAACGAACCAATCCCGTATGAAATGGAATCATTGGGAAATCAAACTCTAGTACAATTATTGCCTGCATTTTTTTATTGTATATCTAATAGCGGAATGTTGTTACTGGACGAATTTTCAAGTGGGTTTCACAATAGTCTGGAAGAACTGCTTGTAAGATATTTTATGAAGAATGCCGGAGAATCACAATTTATTTTTGTGTCACATTCAACCAATTTACTTTCTAATAGTTTATTGAGACCGGATCAGATTTATTCTGTTGATTTTGATAAAGGAGGAAGTGTGGTAAAAAGATTTTCGAGTGAAAAACCAAGAGAAGCACAGAATATAGAAAAAATGTACCTGGGTGGTGTGTTCAATGGAATCCCGCGATATGAACGTTAGGATTAATAAGAAAAAATCAATTGGCAAAGTCTTATATATTGTTGAAGGTAATAAGACAGAGGCACTAATCTTGTATTATATTTTTTGTAAGATTTATGATTATCAATTTGAGAGCATTTTAAGAGGTAAAGGTTATCATAAGTATAATTCAAAAGAAAATATAATGTCTCAAGTATTTGTTATAAATACAGAAGAAAGCAATATTAAAACGATAGATAAAGATAATGATTTCCTGAATAATTTATATATAACATTATTTGAACAGTATGATTTTAATGTAGATAATGCGGCAATTTATTATTTGTTTGACCGTGATTACCAGTCTAATACAGATGTTTTATTTATCAATAAGATGATTAGTACGTTGGGGAATGCAAGAGATAATGGAGGGTATGACAGACAAGGACTGTTGCTGTTGAGTTATCCGGCAATTGAAAGCTTTACGTTGAGTAATTTTGAGCATCATGTTTTTGAAGAGAGAAAAGAGACGGGAAAAGAACTTAAACAGTATCTTCATAGTAGACATATAAACCATCAAAATATAACCGAAGAGAGTTTAATGTGTGCTGTTAGAGAATTGTGGGAAGCATTACAAAAAATAGGAAAATTAAAATTAGATTTGGATGATTTCAGGGAAGTTAACAAGAAAATATTTGATTTTGAAGAGAAAGAAATGGAATCGAATAAGGCATATAGAATACTGAGCTTGTTGTGTGTTTCATTGCTTGATTTAGGGTTATTAGAGATAGAAGAGGAAACTTAAGAGAATTTTCCATTTTATTCAAAAAGAATGAGAAATATTGATTTGCCCCTTGATTAGTTTTTAAGGACTGGTTGTTTTTTATTTTTGCTGTGATATAATGAATCAATAGGATTGGTACTTGTAGAAATTTGACTCAGAAAATAGACGGAATTTGTTGATTTTCTGAGTTTTTTAGTTGCCGGGTATACGACGAAAGATTTAGCGTCTGTTTGGTTGTATTTAGAGCAAAGAATATACAAAAAAGAAAATAAAGGCAGGATAATTATGAAAATGAAATGTGTAGAGGTATATGAGAGATTATATCATCAGGAGCCGTTTGATGTGGCGTTTTGTCCTTATCGAATCAGTCCGTTGGGAGCGCATATCGATCACCAGTACGGTAAGATTAATGGTCTTGCGATTGATAAAGGAATACATATGGCTTACCATCCGAAGCAGAATGGTATCATTGAATTACAGTCTTTGAATTTTCCGAAGCGTGCGCAGTTTTTTGTAAATGCAGTGCCGGAGGAGAAGCAGGGAGATTGGGCGGATCATCTTCGTGGTGCAGCTAAGATGTTAGGAGAAAAGTATCGGTTGAAGATAGGAGTGTCTGGTGTGATTGAAGGGAGTCTTCCGATTGGTGGACTGTCTTCCTCAGCGTCAGTTATTATCTGCTTTTTGTCAGCATTATGTAAGGTGAATGATATTCATCTGGAGCCGATGGAACTTATATTAACTGCAAAGGCAGCGGAGAATCAGTATGTAGGAGTGTCTTGCGGTAAGCTGGATCAGAGCTGTGAAGTGCTTTCTAAAAAGAATCATCTTCTGTATCTGGATACGAAGGATGACAGCTATGAGTTGATCCCGACCAGTCAGAGTATGAAGCCGTATAAGATTGCGATTTTCTTTTCTGGTCTGGAGCGTTCGCTGAAGAATTCAAAATATAACCTGCGTCAGGATGAATGTAAGGCGGCAGCGTATGCGTTGATGGGATATGCTGGCATGGATTATGGAACATTTGCAGATACAAGATTACGTGATGTGCCGTATGAAGTATTCGAGGCTTATAAGGATCATCTGCCAGAGCTATGGCGCAGACGTGCGGAACATTACTACAGCGAATTTGCACGGGCAGAAAAAGGAGCCGAGTTGTGGCGAGAAGGTGATTTGGAAGGTTATGGACAGCTTGTATTTGAAAGTGGAAAGTCTTCTATATACAGTTATGAATGTGGCTGTGATGAACTGAAGAAATTATATGAAATCATGTGGAATACAGATGGCATTTACGGTGGACGTTTCTCAGGGGCAGGATTCAAAGGGTGTTGTATGGCTCTTGTTGATCCTGAAAAGGTAGAAGACATTAAAGCGAAAGTCACAGAAGAATATTTGAAAGCATTTCCAGAGTTAGAAGGAAGATATTCTGCATATGTATGTGAGAGTGCGGATGGAGTGAGACTTTAGTAGATATATATACGTAATTAAAGAAACAAAGGTTAGAATATTGAGCGAGGCAGGAAGTTGTATTACCTGCCTTATTATATGTGACAGAATCTGTCAAACAGTTAAGAAAAAGAGAAAAGGAACTTCTTGGATATAGAAAAAATATTATATATGTACTATAATGGAACAGTGACAAAAAATGCACATAATGTGTGGGAAAGGTAATATCATGAAAGAAAAAAATGTGTCATTAGAGAATAAAGTGATTTTAGTAACCGGTGCTGCTGGATTTATTGGATCGAATCTTGTTATGGAGCTTTTGCGGGAGGTACATCCAGTACATATTGTAGGAATCGACAATATGAATGATTACTATGATGTGTCTATTAAGGAGTATCGTCTGAACCAGATAGAAGAACTGGTAGGAAAGCAGAAAAGTTCTACTTGGAAATTTATCAAAGGATCTATTGCAGACAAAGCGCTGATCGATCGGATATTTGCAGAGGATAAGCCGGCAGTTGTTGTAAATCTTGCAGCTCAGGCAGGGGTACGCTACTCAATTACAAATCCAGATGTATATATTGAGTCCAATCTGATCGGATTTTATAACATTTTGGAGGCTTGCCGTCATTCTTATGATGACGGAGCTAATGGAGTGGAGCATTTGGTTTATGCTTCATCCTCCTCTGTATATGGAAGCAACAAAAAGGTGCCATATGCGACAGAAGACAAAGTAGACAACCCGGTTTCTTTATATGCAGCTACAAAGAAATCCAATGAGTTGATGGCACATGCATATAGCAAGCTATATAACATCCCGTCGACAGGGCTTCGGTTCTTTACAGTTTATGGACCGGCAGGAAGACCGGATATGGCATATTTCGGATTTACAAATAAACTTCGCGCCGGAGATACGATTCAGATTTTTAACTATGGAAATTGCAAGCGCGATTTTACATATGTAGATGATATTGTAGAGGGAGTAAAGCGCGTAATGCAGGCAGCTCCGGAGAAGAAAAATGGCGAGGATGGGTTACCGATTCCGCCTTATGCAGTTTACAATATTGGAAACAGTCATCCGGAAAACTTACTGGAATTCGTAGACATTTTACAACAGGAACTGATCAGCGCAGGCGTACTTCCGGAAGATTATGATTTTGACGCGCACAAAAAATTAGTACCAATGCAGCCGGGAGATGTGCCGGTAACATACGCAGATACTACAGCATTAGAAGAAGACTTTGGATTTAAACCACAGACTAGCCTGCGAGAAGGCTTAAGAAAATTTGCACAGTGGTATGCGGGATTTTATAAATAGAGTAAATAGGGGGTCAGACCCTCTTAAGATTTTCTTAAAAAGAGGTTGAGTAATATTATGATAGCAATTGTTTTAGCAGCTGGGTATGCTACGAGATTGTACCCGTTGACAGAGAATTTTCCGAAGCCGCTGCTTCCGGTGAATGAGAAGCCGATTTTGAACTGGCTTTTAGATGACTTAGAAGAGCAGGAAGAGATTACGGGATATGTGATTGTAAGTAATCACAAATTTATTGGATATTTTGAAGGTTGGAAAGAGACTTTAAATTATAAAAAGCCGGTAATTCTTGTGGATGATGGTTCTACGGATAATGAGCACAGACTTGGGGCAGTGAAGGATATCCAGGTTGCACTGGAGGCTGTAAAAGGGAGAAGTGGAGAGAGTTTTCTTGTAATTGCAGGAGATAATCTTTTGGATTTCTCGTTCCGTGAGTTCATTCAGTTTAGCCAGAAAAAGCAGGCACCGTGTGTGATGTGTCATGAGGAAAATGATTTGAAGCGGCAGCAGAAGACGGCAATTATTGTAAAAGATGCAGAAGACAAAATCATTTCTTATGAAGAAAAACCAGAGGTGCCGAAGGGGAATTTGGCAGTGCCGCCATTTTATTGTTATCGAGAAGAAGATGTGGCACGGATCGATGAGGCAATTAAAGCTGGCTGCAGTACAGATGCACCGGGAAGTTTCGCAGCATGGCTCAGCCATCAGACAGATGTCTATGCATGGACGATGAGCGGAAAGAGGCATGATATTGGAGACCGCGCCAGCTATGATGCGGTGCAGGAGATTATAAAGAACCAGGCATAGGTACATATTACCTGAGAAAAATATGAAAGGTATGTAAAAGGAGAAATAAAAGTCATGAAGATTGCAGTAGCAGGAACAGGATATGTAGGATTATCAATTGCGACATTATTGGCACAGCACAATGAGGTATGGGCAGTAGATATTATCCCGGAAAAGGTGGAATTGATCAATCAGAAGAAGTCACCGATTCAAGATGATTATATTGAAAAATATCTGGCAGAGAAAGATTTAAATCTGACAGCGACATTAGATGCGAAATCAGCATATAAAGATGCAGAATTTGTTGCAATCGCAGCACCGACAAATTACGATTCTAAAAAGAATTTCTTTGATACATCAGCGGTAGAAGCTGTTATTAAATTAGTTATTGAGTATAACCCGGATGCGATTATGGTGATCAAATCTACAATCCCAGTAGGTTATACGGCAAGTATTCGAGAAAAATTTCATTGCGATAATATTATTTTCAGCCCAGAGTTCTTAAGAGAGTCTAATGCGCTCTATGATAATCTGTATCCATCACGTATCATTGTTGGAACAGATGTGGAGAATGCAAGACTTGTCAAAGCAGCGAACACATTTGCCGGATTATTACAGGAAGGTGCAATAAAAGAAGACATTGATACTCTGATCATGGGATTCACTGAGGCAGAGGCCGTGAAGTTGTTTGCCAATACATATCTGGCACTGCGTGTATCTTACTTTAATGAGCTGGATACTTATGCAGAGATGAAAGGGCTGGATACGAAGCAGATTATTGATGGTGTATGTCTGGATCCACGAATCGGAAGTCATTATAACAACCCGTCTTTCGGTTATGGTGGTTACTGTCTGCCGAAAGATACAAAGCAGCTTTTGGCAAATTATGAGGATGTCCCACAGAACATGATGACTGCAATCGTAGAATCTAACCGAACAAGAAAAGATTACATTGCAGAACATGTGTTAGAGATGACAGGTGCTTATGAGGCTAATGATGATTACGATGCAAGCAAAGAAAAAGAAGTAGTCGTAGGCGTTTACCGTCTTACAATGAAATCTAATTCCGATAACTTCCGTCAGTCATCTATTCAGGGAGTTATGAAGCGTATCAAAGCAAAAGGAGCAACGGTAATTATCTACGAGCCAACACTGGAAAATGGTACAACATTCTTCGGAAGTAAAGTAGTCAATGATCTGGAAGAATTTAAGAAACAAAGCCAGGCAATTGTCGCCAACAGATATGATAGTAGTCTGGACGATGTAAAAGAAAAAGTATACACACGAGATATCTTTAAAAGAGATTAAGGATTGAGTACAGGAATAAAATAAGAGTAGAGCAAGAGAAAAGAGGCAGAAATTGAAAAAATTCGGTCTCTTTTTGTATATTGAAAAGACAATAGAAATAGAAGAAGCGGTTGATAGAATTTTTAATAAAGAATCAATTGTCCTGGTTGGAAACAAGGGGATTGATTAAACTTTGGACCAGTATAGGAAATGACTGGAGGGGTCGCTGGAGGGGTCAGACCCCATTAAGAAAATCTTAAGTTGTTAAAAGGTATTGCGACTTCATATCATTGATGATATAATTCGATAAAACTGATAGTAGGAAGCGAATCGTATGAAAGAGAACAGAGAAGAATATCAGAATGAAAAGGAAAAAAGAGAGAAAAGGCTGCTGGCATATGCGGATATGATTCAATCAGCAGTGCAGCAGGATTCTTCCGAAGTGATACGACAATTGGTGGAGGAAAGAAAGAGACAGAAACTAACGCAGCAGGAATTATCGGATATAACCGGTGTGAGAACATCGAATATAGCAAGGTTTGAGGGAGGGACAAGAATCCCGACATTGTTGATGCTGGAAAAGTATGCGAATGCATTGGGAAAACACATAGAAATAAGTATACGTGATAAAGAGTAATGCGGATGTGGACGCATTACTTTAAAGATAATCACGAATGATAACATCATAAAAGGAGAATCCAAAATAGCAAGAAAATTAAGAGAATGGTATCCGGGTGCAATCTATCATTTGATGCACCGAGGAGTAAGGAGAACAGAGATCTTTTCAGATGAAGCAGATTATCAGGTGTTTTTAGAGATATTGAAGGTGGCATTAGATAAGTATCAATGTAAGGCACATGCATATTGCATGATGACGAACCATATACATCTTCTACTGGAAACTAGTGAAGGTGAGATTGGAAGGTTCATGAAGTGTTTGTCTGAGAGATATGCAATGTATTTTAATCATAAGTACCAGTATCGAGGACATTTGTTTGAAAGTAGATATAAGTCATGTCTTGTGAAGGAAGATTCTTATTTCTTACAGACAAGCAGGTATATTCATCTGAACCCGGTGAAAGCCAGAATAGTGGTAAAACCAGAGGATTACCGATGGAGCAGCTATCAGACAATGATTGCATTAAAAGATGACAGAATAACAGAAAGGAATCGGACGCTTGCATATTTTAAAGACAATAGCATATTACGGTATCGAGATTTTGTAGAGGATATTGGACATAAATATGTGGTACAAGAGCGCGAAATCAAAAAGAGTATGGAGGAGGACGAGCTATGGCTACCGTGGTAAAGAGTTTTGCGATACGGGGAATTGATGGATACAGTGTAGACATTGAGACGAAGATGCTGGAAGGTCAACCTATCGGTCATTAGAACAGGCCAAGAATATATTAGAAAATTGTAGAAAAAAAATATCAATTCTTACACAGGGGGATGCTCTGTGCAGGAACTATTAGATGGACTGGAAAGAAAGTAGAAACGAGGCTGGGAAAATGCCAGGCAGGGATTAATATATCTGCTTGAGACAAAAGTAGTTTCATGGTATCATTGTTATAATATAGCAATGAAATCAAGAAACTATTTTTATGGAAATGTATTTGTTATAAATTTCCAATTATTTTATATGATGGTTATAGAAATATAAGGAGCACGAATATGGCATTTTGGAAATTAGTGGTAGAAGATTTTGGAAAAATTAAATCTGCAGAAATAGAGGTTGCACCTTTGACGTTATTTGTTGGAGATAATAATAGTGGAAAAAGTTATCTCCTTTCTTTAATATGGGGAATTAGGAATTTAGGAGCGGAGATATTTCTGAATAATTCACATTTGGGGGAAAAAGAGTTAATTGATTGGGTGACGGAAAAGATAGCTATAGCAGTGAAAACAGGAAAATGTAAATTTTCTTTAGAGACGGTGGAGAATCTACTTGAAGAAGTGTTGAATGCTGAGATGCAAAGAAAAAAAGAAGAGTTTGTGAAAAAGATTTTTAACAGTGATAAGATAAGCATTGGAAAGCTTTATATTTACTTTAAAAATTTAAATAGTATAGACTTGGAATTTAATTTGCATGAAGGGGAGTTGTTGTATTTAAGTATTGATGGAGAACCCGTAATAGGTTTAGACAAGGCAGTATTGGAAGGAAAAAAATACTTGGAAAATGGATTTATTCAGTGGGGAATACTGCAAAGTATATATGCACACATTTTGAAAACGAATACTTCAGGGATAGATAGTAACAGTTGCATATATCTTCCGGCTGCAAGAACTGGATTTATGTTGACAAAAGATATTATAAATAAAGTTGGAAGACAAAATACTTTCAACATTTCTACAGAAAAAGAAACAATTACACCATTTGTTCGCCCAATCAATCAGTTCCTAGATGTTATGACAGATTTGACAACAGACTATACAGAGAACAAGGAATTCTTAGAATTATCGCGAGATATAGAAAGAGAACTGGCATTAGGAACAGTTGAGATTAGTAATATGCCAAATAAAGAAGTTCAATATGTGCCGGACGGTTATGAAATGGGGATTCCACTTAGACTTACGTCGGCGGTTGTTACAGAGTTATCACCATTGATTTTAATTTTGAAACACAAACGACTGATTGATAGCTTTTGTTATGAAGAACCTGAAATGTGCTTACATCCACAACTTCAGTATAAGATGGGAAAAATAATTGGACGTATAGTTAATTCAGGAATAGAAATGATAATTACAACACACAGTGATCTTATTTTACAACATATCAATAATATGGTAAAACTTTTAAAGAGAAAAGATAAAAAGGAAGTGTGTCGGAAATTAGGATATGGTTCAAAAGATTTATTATCATGTGATGATGTAAGAGTATATCAATTTGAGACGAAGATGAAGGAAAGAACAGAAGTAAAAGAATTATTGTGTAGTGAAGATGGATTTGTAGTACCGACATTTAACAATGCGCTTGATTTGATTATGGATGAAGCGTATGAGATACAGGGATGATGTTTTATGAATCAAAAGAGAAAATATATAATCGAAAATTTGTTTGTAGACAATTTTGTCGAGTCTGAATCAAGAGCTATATACTTGGAAGAAAAAGAAGATTCAGGAAGAAGTTTGCTGGAAATACAGTTGAATACAGATGGTAATTTGAGTATTAAAAATGTCGATATGAAGAATACGCATATGCATTACTTTAAAAATGATAAAATTTTATCAATGAATAAAAGGGTAGATCATATCATTTTTGAGTATGTTTCAGAAAATGACTGGAAATTGCATTTAATAGAGATGAAATCTTCAGTTGGAAGAAACAAATGGAAAGAAATAAAAGGAAAATTCAGAGCAAGTTATTTGCTGGCACAGGGAATGGCTGCGATGTTAGAGCTGAATATTGTAAGTGCACATATGTATACTTCGTATGAAAAAGTGCAATTAGAAATGTCGGATACATTGCCGAGTGAAAGAAGAATGCGAGTTGGAGAGCATTATGTAAAGCCGGAAGAAGAGTGGGCTGGAGATAAATTCGCGTTAAATTTTGGTGAGAAACTCAATTTTGAACATACACCGATACAGATGACAAGAAATGAAGAGGATATTTTGATTGGAAACTATATGCTGGAATAACAGGGATTCTTTTTTGGGGGGCGTTATATATGGGGAGAAGATTGAGGCAGGATATAAAAATTTCTGCCTTATTTTGTTATCAGGCTTAAATTTGGTAAGCGCTATGAGGAAATCTTAGATTTTAGCCAAGGGAAAGCAGAGGGTTCAGGTGAATAATCAAGAGAAAAAAAGAAATGTAAGGTTATGATGAAAAGCGAAGAATAAAATATGGAATATAATGAAAAGAATCTGCCGTTGGCAAAATGGCTAATCGATAAGACAAATACAAGGGACTATCGCATAGGAAATCTCTTAGGAATGAAGCACCCAAAGGTGGATGGGGATCTTTTGAAAATAGTGGGTGGCAGAGATGAACTGGTCAGACAGGCAAAAGTTTTGGAAAGAATTCCAGCAT
>OLNK01001369.1_pt1 | contig 18845 bp, 15 predicted proteins | sample 1672791 | NCBI WGS metagenome assembly OLNK01 (sample SAMEA3136724, study PRJEB25190) | human gut metagenome | biome: human gut; feature: human-associated habitat; material: faeces | place: Austria | collected 2013 | reverse complement strand
ATGGAGGCTGGCGCTTCTATTTAAAAGACGGCTCAGGAAAATATGTTTCTAATGATTGGTACCAGGATGGAGACAAATGGTACTGGTTTAATGGCGCCGGTTTCATGGTCCATGACACCTGGTACCAGTACAAAGGCTCCTGGTATTACCTCGGCTCCGATGGTGCTATGGTAAAAGGCTTACAGACCATAAATGGCAAGTGGTACTACCTGGATCAGGATGGTCGCATGGCAACCGATCCGATAATACTTACTCCTGATCAGGACGGTGCCTTACAGTATCCCGATATTATTTGATGTTTAATGAAGCGGTTGTTTCAAAAATTAATCTTGAATTTAAAGATTTATTTTTGATTAAATTCTTTAGGTACCTTGAAATCTGTTGAAAAATAGTGTATTATAGAATTTCCTATTATGGAATTTTCATAATATAGTTGTATGTACGAAAATCTGTATCGTGATAATATTGTAGTATTATTCAAGTATATTTTTTGGGGTGTTAATATGAATAATGAGTTAAGAATTCTAATTAATAATTTAACACAAGATATAATTGACCTCTATAATATACAGATACCTATTCAAAATATAGATGAAGTTGTGAAAAAAATAGGTGGACGTGTTGAAGAAAGTCTCGATATTGATAACATGTTTGATGGAAGCATTAGAAAACAAGATGATGGATTTATTATATATATTTCACCATTTCAAAGTACAGAAAGAAGAAAATTCACTATAGCGCATGAATTAGGGCATTTATTTTTGCATATGGGATATCGAATAAATTCAGATTTATGGAATAAACAAATGGATGCAACCTATTATAGAGCGGGAGATTCGTTATTAGAATATCAAGCAAACGAATTTGCGGCTGCATTGTTGATGCCGAAAAAAATATACAAAGTTATAATGGATCAACATACTATTGGAAATGAAGTTGAAACAGATAAAATAGCAAGTTATTTTGGTGTTTCTATTTCAGCTGCATCCAATAGAGGGAAGTTTTTGGGGTATTTGCAATGGTAGAAGATAATAAGCTTGAAAGGTTATATAGTGACGCATTAGAAAAGATTAATAGAAATACTCAGGATGAGAAGAAGGGTTCTAGATCGGTAGAGCTTTTCTTCTCTTTTGATATTGTAAATTCTTCATTGTATAAGGATACCAATTATCTTGGATGGCAAAGTGTTCTGACTACTTTATTGACTGACATCCAAAAAGACGTTACAAAGGAAGTACAACAGGCACAATTATGGCGGGTTCTTGGTGATGAAATTATCTTCTTTGTAACAATTAGAAACATTGAAGAAATTTATTCCACAATTGATGCAATATATGGGATTTTAGTTATGTCAAATGTGAAATTGAAAAATGAAAAATTCTTTGAGAATATTGATGATGGATTTTCTTATAAAGAAGTTGAATGGATGAAAAAAAGCAATATTCTTGCAGTGCAGTCTGCGGCATGGCTTGCAATAATTTTAAATGGTGAAAATTCGGAGTTCTCTCCATATGATAATATATTTAAAAAATATAGAATTAATGAAAGCCAACAGATAAATGAGTTTTTGGGTCAAGATATAGATACTGGTTTTAGAATAAAAAAAGAGACACAGGATAGACGATTAGTTATTAGTGTAGAATTAGCAAAAATATTGAGTGAAAAGACGGAATATTTGACGCGGCTTCATATCATTACATATAAAAGTTTGAAAGGAGTATGGCAAAATCGACTGTATCCAATAATATGGTATCATGACGCAAAGGTTAGTGGTGTTACATTTGAAGATAGTTTTTATTATGATGAAACAACGTATAGTCAACTGTCAAAAGCATATTTTCTAAATCGTGAAAAAGATGATGGAGATTTAGCGTCATATATGTTTCTAAATGTACACAAAGCACTTGAAAAGGTGATTGCTGACCAAAAATTGAGTAGCAAATTAGAGAGGATACATAAAGTAATTAATGAAACCGAAAATGATGTAAGAGCTGTAGAAAAAGAATTTGATAATCGTTTGTTGGAGTTTCATTGTGCTGCGGTCTGTTGTGATGTAGAAAATAAAAGAGTATTAATTGCTAAAAGGAAAAATAGAAAGCTTTATCCTGAAGCGTGGGAATTTGGATGCGCTAAAGCCAACATTGAGAAGAACTTGTGTGATTCTGTTAAAGAGGATTATAAAAATGATTTTGGAATTGATATAGATGTAATCTGCAATGATGAAAGAATAGATATAGAACCTAAACCTATTGCATTGTATCAAATTAGCAAAGGAGATAAGTTTCAAAAGGGGGTAATAGTAGTTGCAAAAATAATAAAAAATATTGATAAAATTGATGAAGTTATTAAGAAAAAGGGGAAACATGAAAAATATAGATGGATATCGGAACAAGAGATTGAAACATTCAATGAGCCAGCAATTAATGACTTTAAAGATACTCTAAAAAAAGTTTTTGCTATGTGGGATGAAATTTTTAAGGAGCAATGAATAATGGATGGTAAAGAACTGGATGATTTATTAGAGAAAACTTTTTCAAATGTAAATTCGTGGTTGAATTTTGCAGAAGCAAAAAATGCTGCTAATATAGCATTTGTAATTGCTTGCATTGCGGCAATTTTCAGTTTAGAAAATCGTAATTTTTTATTGTATACGTTATGTTTCATTTTAATTATCTCTGGGATATGCTCTTTTTTGTCGTTTATTCCAAAACTAGGAGATAAGATGATAGGGAAACATGGTCCCATTTTAGCTACTGGAGGGATAAATGATGATAATTTGTTGTTTTTTGAAAGGATAAAAGAATATTCTGGCGCAACATACATAAAACAAATATGTGAGATGTACTTTAATGATAATAATTATAAACCTACAAAATACCAATTGGATTTGTCGAATGAAATAGTTTATAATTCAAATAATGCAAGTCGAAAATACAAAGTTTTCAAAATAGCTGTGTATTTAGACATAATTGCATTTTTACTTTTGGTAGTATTTATTATCTTAGCATAGTTGAAGAAAAATTCTGCGAAAATCTAAGGAAAAATCCCCTATACGCACTTACAATCTGGTCATCCACCGTGGACACTGAACCTGCCGTCCGTCACAGTACTGGGTCAATATGGGCTGGCGTACACCGGGTCTTGAAAGGAAGCTGTCAAAGATCTCATCGACTACCTGGGAGATGCTTTCAAAGATATTCCTGCCGTAGATCCATTTATGGTCAAAGGCAGTGGAAGAGGTAATGGTAAAATCATAGCCCTGGTTTCTGTACCACTCCGTGTATACACGATTTAAGGTAAAGGACATGATAGCCAGTACATTGGCAGTAATGGTACTTTGGGGCCAGGTGGAGTAGATTTCGCTGGAAGCCACATTTTTAATATAATCTCTGTATGGTACATAGTAATCCTTGGCGGTGGAGTCTGTAGGCGCTCCGTCGTGGACCACAATAGTCTGTGGGACCACCACACGGCTTAATACGATCTCACCGCTTTCGTTTACCGGTTTTACTTCGGCTTCAGCAATCTTTGGGGGATAATTTCCAAATAAAGTGTGGTCTGGGATGACTACTGGGTCTTCAGGAGGTGTGCCGCCTTCATCACCTGTAAGTGCTGCAGGCTGGATGGCCTGTGTTCCTGCAAGAATCTCGGTGCCGGAGATATTTAAGGGTTTAAAGCCTTCTGCTTCCACCAGCACATCATATTCAGAATAAGGCTGGTAGATACCAGGCTCTAAACTGTATTCCTCAGGAGGCGCAGGAAGAGAAATGTTTTCCGTCTGTCCAGAAGAGTCTGTAGTCAGCTGTTCCAGCACACGTTCCGGTTCTCCTTTGGAGCTGATGGAAACTTTTGCGTTTTGTATGGGAAAATTATTCCGGATGTTGATCACCTGGATCTGTAAATTGCCTCTGGATATAAAATCCTGTCCATTTGCCATAAAAAATGCCTTCTTTTTATACCGTCGTTTTCAGTATATGAGAAGGCACTTTTATTTTATGACAGCTTTTTTATCTGTATTTTTTAAATCTCAAATCCACGGACTTTCAGATAATTTTTAATGGTTTCCACAGCACCGTCTGTTCCAATGGCTGCTGTATTGATCATCAGGTCGTAATTTTCCGGAAATTCCCATTCTTTTCCTGTATAATAGCGGAAGTAATCACGGCGCTCCCTGTCGATGCGCTTGATATTTTTCTTTGCATCTTTTGCTGCGTAATATTCTTTTTCAATGGTGCGTTTTTCCCTGAAATCCATATCCGCATAGATAAATACACGTACCAGACCTTCCATGCCCTCTAAAACGTAATCTGCGCAGCGACCCATGATAATGCAGTCTTCTTCAGCTGCCAGTTTGCGGATCACCTCTGACTGGAAGCGGAACAGGTTGTCCGCAGATGTCAGGTCAGAACCAAAAGAGGGAGCTCCTTTTTCAGGAGTCAGGCTCTTGATGATCTTATAAAGCAGCTTATTTCCGGCTTTTTCGTCAGCCATATAGTAATAGCTTTCCTTGATGCCGCTTTCATCTGAGTTCATGCGCAGAATGTTCTTGTCATAAAAATCCAGTCCAAGTTCCTGGGCCAGTTTGGTTCCTACTTCGCAGCCGCCGCTGCCAAATTGTCTTCCGATGGTAATGACCAGTCTTTTTCCGTCTTTCATATGCCTGCCTCCCATTTTATTGTATTAGATGCATTTAGTATAGCATATGGAAGAGGCAAAAAACGTGTTTTTCTGTTAATTTGACAAAAAACTAATATTCTTAAGAAAACTTAGGCGTTATTTTTTGTATTTAATACCCCTGCTTCACATATTACAAAATCAATGGTCCGGTCGTGGGCCTCCATTGGGATCTCATCACACATAAGGGCAGTGCGGCAGAGGACTGCCTGGGTACCGGTGATCTGTTGTAAATACCGGTCATAATATCCGCCGCCGTATCCCAATCTTTCCCCTTTCATGCTGCAGGAAAGGCAGGGGATCAGTGCCAGATGGATGGCTTTCGGTGAGATTTTTTCACAGCCTTCTTTTGGCTCCAAAATTCCGTATTTTCCAGGTTCTAAGTCATCAAAAGAACGGATCTTATATACTTCCATAATGCCTTTGCTGATACATTTCGGTACACCCACCTGTTTTCCTCTTTTTAGAAGATCTTCCAGTACAGGCCTGGTATTGATCTCATCTTCTGTGCCTACAAAACAGAAAACAGTTTCAGCTTTTTGGTATACATCCCAGGAGGTGATGGCTTTAAAAATGGCAGTATCACTGGAACGGCAGGTATCCGGATCAAGAGCGTTCCTTTTTTCTTTTAATATTTTCCGGAGTTCTTTTTTCTGCAAGTCTAATGGTCTGTTCATAGTTGGTTTCCTTTCAGAATAGAATTTTTTAAAATGAAATTCAGTTATACAAAATAATCGCCATACTGTTCCCGTAAAAACCGGGTCAGTTCTCCTTCCGATTTTCCGGCTGCTTCCACAACAAAGCTGCTGGTCAGGAAACGGTGGGTCTGAGGAGAAAATCCTTTTTCCAGCAGGTGGTCAATGTCTGTATCCTTTACAAAAAAGTTCATACGGATCACAGGAAGTTTCCGGTTGTGAAGAATGTTGTAGATACGGGTGGAAAAGCAGAAAATATAATCGTATTCCAGCTGTTCCAACTGGTGGATCTCGTTGATATTTAAGGTGCTGATCCACTGAAAGGAGATATGTTCCCGCAGCTGTTCTAAAAAGAAGCTGACACGTTCAAAGTTAATGCTGGTCATAACAATGATCCGTTTTCTGTTTCTGGAAACGGTCTGGTTTCTTAAAATATGTTTCTGGAAAATAAGGGTCAACGTGGATAAATGTTCATCCAGAAACGTAAAGCCATAGGCAGCTTTAAAAATAATACTGTAACGCTTTAACTGCTCATATAAAACAGGAAAATGTCCTTTTGTATCCTCTACGGTCTTATCTACAAAAGTGCAGTGGAAATGGTCCAGATTGATCTCACGGTAGAAGTAGGCATATAGTTCCCTTAAAAATTCATCCTGGACCGGAAAGGGAGAAGGAAGTTCGCTTACGATCTGTTCTGTGAAATTTTCCGTTGCCTGCCAGAGCCTTGGATCAAAAGGAAGTTTTAAAGGCTGGGCGAAATTTAACATACTTAAGGCAACATTATAAAGCCGGTTCTGCCGGGGAGAGTCTGTAAAATGGATGTTTAAAGGAGCCAAAGGCAGTTTGTAAGAGTAGGCAGATGTATCTTTTACAGTCCGTGTTTTCATAATACAGATAAAAAGCAGCAGGAATTTTTTGGAGGGATAATTTAGGGACCAGCCTGTTTCTGAGAGAAAACGGGAAAGAATTTCGGTTGCTTCCTGAAAACTGCAGGAGAGATATTCCGTTGCCAGCTCATAGGTCTGCTTCTCCAGAGGCGTATTTGCAAAACGGGCAAGTACCTTATTTTCTGATGTAAATTCAAACAGAGGATGGAGGATGTCAATGACCAGAAAACGCAGCTGGAGCTCATCGCCCTGAATAGAAAGCCCTTTTTTCTTTTTTGTCACCAGTTCCAGGCCATAGCGCGTTAAAAATTGCCGCAGCAGTGCTGTGTCCTGTTTTTTCGTAGTAAGGGAAAGACCCCATTGTTCATAAAGCTTGGATGAGTTTACATAATTTTGAAAAAAGATGGCAGTGATCATCACCCGGATCCGTTCATCAGAGGAGCTGAGATAATCCTTTTGGTCCAGGTTGCGGATAAAGGAAACCAGGTCTTCATAGCTGATGCAGCTGTAGCAGATACTTTTTTCGATCCGGACCATAGGTTCACTGGAGTAAAGATTGATCTGTTCAATGGTACGGCGGATAGAACTTTCATTTTTCTGAAAATGCAGGGCTGTTTTGCTTAAGGGGATCATCTGCCGTTTCTGGATGTAGCGCAGCAGGGTCAGGTCATTATAACTTAAACTCATTTCATTCCTCCCAGAGTATATTCCCATGTTTTTGCAGGTACGTAATCTTAATACCATTATAAAATAAAGGTAAGTAAATGCAAGAATATATTGGATATTTTTTGCCTTGAAGCGTCTGTGTAAATCTGACATAATGAGGATAGTTCACAAGGCGCCTGAGAATAAAAAGTGACAAGTTATATCTTCTGTATGAAAGAAAAATTACAGATAATGCACAAAAGAATGTTTTGTGCGTGTATGGAGGGAAAACAGAATGAATAAGACAAAATCAAGTTGGAAGGATGGGATCCAGACCTTCGGACGTTCTCTGCTGCTGCCTATCGCTCTTCTTGCACCCATTGGTATGGTCATGGGTATCTGCAGTGCAATGACACAGTCCTATATGATCGCAAAATTTCCATTTTTAGGAAATGAAATAGTAAAGCTGATCTTTTCCAGTTTGCAGACGATCACCAATATCGTATTTAACAATATTCCCCTTCTGTTTGCTATGGGTGTTGCCCAGGGAATGGCAAAGAAGGAAAAAGGAATCGCTGTATTTGCAGCAACCGTTGGTTATCTGACGTTAAATGTTGTAATGAGCGTATATTTAAAAGCAACCGGTACTTTAGCTGATCCTGCTGTTGCAGCACAGGTAGGACAGGGTACAGTTCTTGGAATTCAGACTTTAAAGATCGAAGCTATGGGTGGTCTGATCGCCGGATTGGTAGCTGCTAAGGTTGCAGATAAGTTTTACCGTTTGGAACTTCCGTTGGCATTTGCATTCTTCGGCGGAAAGAAATCCATCCCGATCATCACATTTGCCTGCATGATCCCCATCGGCCTTGTTGTACCGATCATCTGGAATGCACTGACCAGCTTCCTGATCAGCATTTCTTTCATCTTCACAACACCATACATTGGAAGTGCTATTTATTATGCATTAAATCGTGCACTGATCCCATTTGGTCTGCACCATGTACTTGCTTCACTGGTACGTTTCACAGAGGCAGGCGGTACTTATATGATCAATGGACAGGAATTTGTAGGTATCTTAAATGCAACCAATGAGATCCTGTTTAACTTAGGACCTGACAGCGAATACTGGAGCCAGCTGATGCCAATATTAACCAGCTACCTTGGCGGTGCCCAGATGTTAACCACTCTGTTCCGTGTTCCGGCCATCGGACTTGCTATGTATCACACTGCTTATGCTAAGAACAAAAAGATCGCAAAGGGTGTTATCCTTACCTGCTGCCTGACTGCATTTTTAGGAAATATCACAGAGCCTCTGGAATTCTCCTTCCTGTTTATTTCACCGGCACTGTTTGTACTTTACTGTGTAATGTGTGGTATTGGCCTGCTGCCTTACCAGCTGTTCCATATCTGTATCGGTTATATCCGCGGAACTATTTTTGATTTTGGTATTTTCGGACTTCTGTACGAACATACACAGTGGATCTACCTGGTTCTGTTAGGTGCTGTAAACTTTGTTGTATTCTATTTTGTATTCAAATGGTTTATTGTAAAATTCGGACTGGAGACTCCAGGAAGAGAGGAATTTGAAGTAGAAGAATCAGCAAGCCAGCTGTTAAAAGAAAAGAACTGGCCAGCCATCGCAGCTCTTGTAGTAGAAGGACTTGGCGGAAAAGAGAACATTGTAAATGTTGAGAACTGTATTTCACGTCTGAGAGTGGATCTGAAGGATCCGAAGAAGGTAGATCAGGTCAAGATCAAAGACTCCGGCTGTGCAGGTATTTTCTTCCCGTCAGAAAAGCATATCCATGTAGTATTTGGACCTCATGTAGAGTTTGTACGCCATGCTGTAGATGACCTGCTGAAAAAATAAGAGGTGAAAAATGAGAGCTTTATATGATTCAAAAAGCAAGCTGGATGACAGAGGCATCAAATATCTTTTAAGCGAAGAGAACAAATATAAAACCTGGCTGAAAGTGGAAGGGGCGCTTGCCCTTTCCCAGGCCAAAGAAGGTTTTATCCCGAAAGAAGCAGCAGAAGAGATCGCGTCTGTTCCTTTTGAGACCCTTGATCTGGAAGAAATGGAAAAGATCAAGGCAAAGGTGGGACATGGTTTTGTTCCATTTGTGAAAGTGCTGGTAAAAGCCTGCAAGGGAGAGGGAAAGAAATACGTTCATTATGGTGTGACTACCCAGAATATCCAGCAGACCTCCCAGCTTTACATTACCAGACAGGTAACAGAGATCTATAAAAGTTTTCTGGCTGATATTTTAAAGAACCTGGCAGCCCTGGCAAGGGATAATGCAGATGCAGTTATGCCCGGAAGGACCCATGGAAAACATGCCATTCCTATTACCTATGGATACAAGGTGTCTGTATGGATCAGTGAACTGCTTACAGGCCTTGAAAGGCTGGAAGAAGCAGAAAAAAGGATCTTTACGGTTATGATGGGCGGTGCTGTAGGCGGCTTTAACGCTACCGGCCTTACAGGACGTAAAGTCCAGGATGATGTGGCAGAACTGCTTTCCATGAGTTCCATGGAAGTTCCAAGCCGCAATATGACCCAGATGAAGGTGGAATACCTGATGAACCTGTGCCTTTTATGCAATACCTTCCATAAAATGGCAGAGGAAGTGTATTACACTGGCATTGAGGAATTCGGGGAAGTCCATGAAGGATTTACACCTGGAACCATTGGAAGCTCTACCATGCCTCAGAAGATCAACCCGAAGTTAGCCAAGGGCATTATTGCCAATTCCCAGAAGCTTTATTCCCTTCCTGCAACCGGACTTTATTCCGGAGTCCGCATGTTTGAGGGAGACAGCAGTTCTTATATGCTTTTTGATGGACTGATGGAAGAGGGAATGGAACTGGCTACGGAAGTGATCATTCGCGCAGAGGAACTGACCCGTACTTTATATGTTAATAAAGAAAGACTTCTGAAAAATGCCAATATCAACGAGGGACTGGACAACAGCGAATACGTGATGATGAATGTAGCTGCAAAGTTAGGAAAAGACGCAGCCCATCAGCTTCTTTATGATAAGGCAATGAAAACAGAGCTGGAAGGAAAGAATTACCTTCAGGTGCTGTCAGATGATGAAGTTTTATCTTCTATGTTTACAAAGGAAGAACTGGAAAAAATGATCGCTCCTTCCAGTTATACAGGAATTTGCAGCGTTCTTGCCAGGGAATTAGCAGATAAAGCGGAAGCCAAGGCAAAAATGATGACAGAGAAATAAAGAAATAAGATAAAGGAATAAAGATGGAATGCCGGATCTGACCGGCAGGATAGAAGGAGAAAAAATGGGATTATTTGGAAAAAAGAAAGTAGATTTTGTGTCCCCGGCAGGAGGCAGACTGATGAATATTACAGAAGTGGCAGATCCTGCCTTTTCTTCTAAAATGCTGGGTGATGGATTTGCTGTGGATCTGACAGACGGAGAGATCGGTGCGCCTTTTGACGGGGAAGTAACAGCTGCGTTTCCTACAGGACATGCTTTTGGCTTAAAGAGAAAAGACGGATTAGAGTGCCTGATCCATGTAGGAATGGACACAGTCCAGTTAAATGGCAAAGGCTTTGACGTTAAGGTAAAACAGGGCCAGATGGTAAAGAAGGGAGATACCCTGGTAGTTGTTGATCTGGATGAGGTACGTGCTGCCGGAAAATCACTGGTAACACCGGTTATCTTCACAGACGGAACACCTGTGAAAATGTTAAAGAAGGATACACAGATCTCAAGGGGAGAAGAAGATATATTAAAGTTCTGATCAAAGAGAACCTATAAGCAGGAGGAGAAGTATGCGTAAACCACATATTATTACTATCGCGGGAGCAGGAAGCGCCCGCGTTCCTGCATTGGTGGGAACACTGGTGCAGTATAAAGAACGTTTTCCGGTATCTAAAATGATCTTTTATGATATTGACGGGGAACGTATGGGAAAGATGGAGGCCTATGACTGCCTGGTATTAAAATGTTTTTACCCGGAGTGTGATGTTGTATTTACAACGGATGAGGATGAAGCCTACAGCCATACAGATTTTATTTTCTGCCAGATGCGTGTAGGAAAAACAGAAATGCGCTCCCTGGATGAGAAAATTCCTCTTAAGTACGGTCTGATCGGACAGGAGACCTGCGGTCCGGGCGGATTTGCCTATGGAATGCGCTCTTTGGGAGCCATGAAACAGATGGTGGAAAAAGTACGTTCTTATTCCAAGGATACCTGGATCTTAAACTATACCAATCCGGCAGCTATCGTGGCCTTGGGACTGGACCAGATGTTCCCGGATGATAAGCGGATCTTAAATCTCTGCGATCAGCCATTTTCCATGATGAAAAGTTTTGCAAAGATCCTGGGAGTGCCTCAGGAGATCTTAAGGGCTAAATATTTTGGTTTAAACCATTTTGGATGGTTTACAGACCTGTATGGAACAGACGGAAAGAATTATTTTGACCAGTTAAGGACCTATCTGCGTGATCATGAATTTAAGCCTTATAATGCAGAGCAGAGATCCAAATCCTGGCTGGAGACCTATGTCCGTGTAAATAAATATATGCAGTATCTGGATGAGTACGTTCCAACTACCTATCTTCAGTATTACATGTTCCCGGATGAGATCGTAAAAGAAAGTGATCCTAACTATACCCGTGCAGATGAAGCAAAAGACTCCAGGGAAAAGGATGTATTTGAAACCTGCGCAAAGGCAGTAGGCAGAGATACCATGGATCCGTCAGAAATGCTTACAAACAGTGTGTTTGGAAATCTGATGGTGGAAGTGGCAGAGTCCATTGCCTATGACCTGAACAATGAATTTGTAGTCCTGGTGCGCAATGAAGGGATCATCCCCAACTTTGAAAGCAGGGCGATCATAGAAGTAGCGGGAACTATTGGAAAAGATGGTGCAAAGGGCTATCCTTATGGTGACATCGATCCTTATTATAAGGGACTGATGGAAGGACAGTATGCTTATGAACAGCTGACAGTAGAAGCATTCCGGGAAAAGAGTTATACGAAAGCCCTGAAAGCCCTGATCTTAAATCGATCTGTGATCGATCCTTCCAAGGCAGGAGCAGTTTTGGATGACCTGATGGAAGCCAACAAAGATTACTGGTATCTTACCTGATACAGAATGGAGTGACATGGTTCTTTATTCAAACTATATTGTACTGGAACACGGGATCTTTGAAGGGTTCCTGGAACTGGAAAATGGGAAGATAAAAGGGCTTTATGAAAAATGGCAGGGAGAATATAAAGATTATTCCGACAAGATCATTTTCCCCGGATTTATTGATATCCATGTTCACGGCTGGGCTACCGGTTCTTTCTGGTTTGAGAAAACATCCCAGTCTCTTCGGGAGATGTGCCGTACCCTGCCTTTTGCAGGTGTTACTTCTTATCTGGGAACCACAGGGGCAGATCCCATTGAGGAGATCAAGACCTGTATCCGGGCTGCAGATCAGGTCAGCGAAGAAGATCCTGAGGGAGCGCAGCTTTTAGGGGTTCATCTGGAAGGACCATTTATCAATCCTGTATACAAGGGAATGCAGAAAGAAGAATGTTGTCTGCTTCCGGATGTGACAGTGATGGAGGACCTTTATAATACCTTTAAAAATAAAAAACTGTGCCGCCATATGACCATAGCGCCGGAACGGCCGGGAGCAGATGCTGTTCTTAGATTTTGCCAGGAACACCAGATCCAGACAGCTGTGGGACACAGTGCAGCTACTTTTGAAGAGATCAAGAAAATGCGGGCCTATGGTCTTGGGGGATTTACCCACACATTCAGCGGAATGAAGGGATTTCACCACAGGGAACTTGGAACTGCAGGAGCAGCTTTGTATTTTGATGATATGATCTGTGAGTTTGCAAAGCAGACAGGAATGACGGTGTCCCATGAAGCTTTTGAGCTGGCTTACAGGATCAAGGGAAGCAGCCGTATTGTGCTGACAACAGACTGCTGTGGTCTTGCCCAGACCCAAAGCTGTTTTGATCATTACGTAAGAAAGATCCGGTTTGTAAAAGACCGGGATCAGGTGTGCTTAGAGCACTATGACGGAAAGAAAGAATGGATCGATCCAAGGGATTATCAGGCAGTAAAACAGGTGGAGATGAGTTATGCCCAGTCGGTGAAAAATATGGCAGATCACACAAAAGTGGGGCTTTACGATATCATGTTGATGACCAGCTTCAATCCGGCTCATTATATCCATGCAGATGACTGCAAAGGCAGCATCCGGCCTGGAATGGACGCAGATCTGACTATCATGGATCAGAACCTAGATCTGATCTGCGTTTACTGTCGAGGAAAGGAAATACGGGAATGAAATGTGCAGTCAGTGATTTTGACAGAACCTTATATGTGGAACGGATGATCGGTGAAGAGGATAAGAATGCGGTTTTAAACTGGCAGAAGTCCGGAAATCTCTTTGTGATCGCCACAGGAAGGAATTTAGGGACCATAAAGCCTATTTTTGAGTCTTATGGCTTTTCGCCGGATTTTTGGATCTTAAATAATGGTGCCATGATCGCAGACAGGGATGGAAAGATTCTGTTTACAAAGCTGATCCCAAGGGAAACGGCATTAGCAGTATTGCGCTATCTGCAAAGTATAAATGATGATGGAAGCGGTGTATCCCTTACAGACCGGAAAGTATGCCTCCTTTCTGAAAAAGGGACCAGTACCCAGAAAGCTTGTGATGGCGGAACGATCACAGCCGATCAGTTGGAAAGTCTGGATAATATTGTACAGATCCACAGAAGAAATCTGGACCTGAAGCATATAAAAGATCTTTGTAAAGACATTGAAGAGCGTTTTCCGAAAGTTTCTGCCTATGCAAATCTGTGGAATGGTGATATTGTAGCCAGAGGCGTAGATAAGGCAGTTGCTGTAAAATGGCTGAAAGAACATTTTCCGCAGATCGAAAAGATCCGTTGTATTGGAGACAGTGTCAATGATCTGGGAATGGTACGGGCCTACCAGGGAGCAGTTCCGGATGTAGCAGATCCCGAAATCAAAAAAGAGGCAACGCAGATCGTAAAGAGTGTAGCAGAGTTTCTTGAGAATTTTTAAATAAAGATCCTGATCAGAATTTCAGATCAAAGTTTAAACTAAAAAGCCGTTTCCGGGTTTGAAAGTAAAACCAGGGAAACGGCTTTTTGCTATGTTGTTTGTTATATTAGGAATACGTCACCGCCAGGTGACAGCTCCGTTGGAAACAGATCTTTATTTCGCTAACAGATTTTCTGCAACGACTTCCAGGTTCTTTCTGATGGCAATGTGCTGCGGGCATACAGACTCACATTTACCACACTTAATACACTGGTCAGCAGCTTTGCGTCCATGACCGCCTACCAGCCACTGTTCCTGATGAGCTGCCATTCCCTTATCTTTGTACAGGGTCAGGTAGTTCATAGCAGTGAAGGAGCCGGAGATACCGATATCCATTGGACAGACTTTTGCGCAGTAGTTACAGGTAGTACATGGGATCAGAGGGATGCGGGCTAATTCTTCCTGAGCCTTTTTAAGGGTATCTTTCTGAGCGTCAGTTAAGCCGGTGAAACTCTTCATATAAGAAAGGTTGTCAGCCATCTGTTCTACATTGCTCATACCGGAAAGGACAGTGATCACACCTTCCAGGTTGGCAGCAAAACGTACAGCCCAGGATGCTACGGAAGAGTCAGGTTCAGCAGCCTTTAAGATATTTGCAACAGACTCCGGAGGATTTGCCAACATTCCGCCTTTTACAGGTTCCATGATGATCACTGGTTTTCCGTGTTTTCTTGCTACTTCATAACATCTTCTGGACTGAACAGCCGGATTTTCCCAGTCAGCGTAGTTGATCTGCAGCTGTACAAATTCCATTTCAGGATGTTCTGTTAAGTTTCCGGTTTCTTTATGATATTTTTACCGTCCGGTCACTGCATCCAGGGAATTATCTGTATTAGAAGAGATAAAACGGATGCTCAGTTTATGAGGCAGGCATACGATGGGTTCCGGGCCATGGGAGTGGATCCCCTGTTTGACGCAGATCTGGTCTCTGCAGTCTGCTTCAATCACACCGATCCCTTTTGGGGAGATCTGGATGGTATTCTGTTCTCCAGGTTCTCCAAGGGTAAAGGTTTCCGTTTCCTTTACCGTACTTAAATCTACGGTGCGGATATCTTTTCCCTGGTAAGTGATAACGGCAACTGCAGCATCATTCTTTTGGTTTTGCCGGGCTGTCCAAAAACTGGCAAAAGCGGCACAAAGCAAAAGGACAATGACCAGAATAAGAGTCTTTTTATGGGATGGGTTCATTTTCATTCCTGTATCACCTCAACATTTCCGCCAGTAGTAACGCTGCAGTGGTCTGCAAGACCGGCGGTTACCATAACAGTACCATCATCTTTCATCATGATCGCATCAAAGGTGTCTCTGTGTTTTTTCCAGAAACTGGAAGCCTCTTCCGGCCCCATGATAAAAAGAGAGGTGGAAAGGGCATCTGCCAGAGTTCCGTCAGCGCTGATAATGGTAACGGAGATCAGTCCGTTTTCAGCAGGATATCCGGTCCGTGGGTCAATGATATGGTGGTAGGTCTGTCCATTTTCCTCAAAATAGCGCTGATAGCCGCCTGAGGTGATCACTGCCTGGTCAGCTACTTCCACTACAGCAAAGGTAGAGTTCAGATCATGTGGATCCTGAATGCCTACGCGCCACATATTTCCGTCCGGTTTGTGTCCTAAAGCCTGTACGTTTCCACCAAGGGAGATAATGCCGCTGGTAACACCATTTTTACGGAAAATATCCATTACACGGGAAGAAGTAAAACCTTTGGCAATACCTCCAAGATCCAGGCGGACATCTTCGGGAATGGTTACCGTAGAATTTTCCAGATTTACCTGTTTATAATCCACGTGGGATAAAAGTTCTTCCAGTTCTTCTTCAGAAGGGATACGGAAATTCTGGGTGGTAAAGCCCCAGGCTTCCATAACCGGTTCAATGGTACAGTCAAACAATCCGTCTGTCATCTGGGAAAGTTCCAGGGAACGACTAAGAAGAGCATTTACATCTTCTGAAACAGTTCCTTCTTTATCTGCATTGATCCGGTAGATCTCTCCCTTTTCACTGGAAATGGATAACAGACTGTCCAGGCGGTTGATCTCAGAGACAGAAGCCTCTAAGGCAGCAGAGGCGTTGGGACCATAGGCAGTCAGGTTCATAACGGTATCCATAGCATAAAGCTCGCGGGAAAGGCTTTCGTCTGCTGCCAGATCTTTGCTTTCCTCCTGTTTTGAAGCGGAAGCTTCAGAAACAGAAGTTTTGGAGCCGGAAGAGGGAGCAGAAGCAGGATGGCAGGCCGATAAAGCCAGGCAGACAGTTGTAAGCAGAATCAGATTTCGTTTTTTCACAGGTTGCACCTCATATCAGTATGTTAATTACATCTAAATCATAGATTTAACAAAGGTTAGAAAATGCTAATCTTTCTGTGTCACATCTTAACATTGAGCAAAATGGTTGTCAATTCATTACTTTGCAGGGACAGATACTTTTGGAGTCTTTAAAAACGGGAAAATCTGACTTTTTTTTTCAACAACTTTCTAATGAGAAAAAAATAACAATAAAGAGGGGCTGAAACGGGGACGAAAGATTGACTTGTATTAATAAAAAGTTTATTTTTTTGTAAGAAAGTTAGTGATAGCTAACTAAAACAGGCATGTTTTTATGCCGGGGAATGGAGGAACCTATGAAAAAGAACATTACGAAAAAAGCAGCCGTATTTCTGCTGTCTACCATCGTAGCAGCTCAGTCAGGACTGTCTGTACAGGCTGCAGCTTTAACAGAAGGAAGCTGGGAACAGACCAGTTCCGGATGGAAGTTTTTAAATCGTGACCGTCAGCCATATACAGGCTGGATCCACACAGCATCAGGCTGGTATTATCTGAATATGGAAGACGGAAGTCTGGTAACAGGCTGGAAGAATATCAATGGTCTGGATTATTATTTTACTCCGGCAAATGAGGGGATCGAAGGCCAGATGAAGGTAGGCTGGTATCAGTCACCACAGGGAGACTGGTATTTCTTCGATAATACCACAGATACTCATGAAGAAGGAAGCGCTGTCACAGGATGGAATTGGATCGACGGCTATTGCTATTATTTTGCCCGTACAGAAGCTGGAAAAGGAGCAAAAATGGCAGCCAACACTACTACACCAGACGGCTACAAAGTAAATGCAGATGGTCAGTGGGTAAATGAAGACGGCGTTGCACAGTACCGTCAGTCTGGCGGATACCGCACGAAAGCAAACAGTACAACCACGGTTACTTCCAAGAGTTCCGGATCAGGTTCCGGCTCCAGTTCAGGTTCCGACAGTGACTCCGGTTCTACTACGCCTGCTACACCGTCCACTCCGGATACCCCATCTACTCCAGACACCCCATCAACCCCGGATACTCCAGATGTAACAGAAGAATATCAGTATCTGTTGATGAACATTCCTTATGCAGACTTTTATGACAGTGAAGTAAAAGGAAACGATGAGGATGTAGATGCCGTTTCTTCTGCAACTTTAAATAAAACAAGAACAGGAAGCCTGGTTGGTGGTTCCTATCATGAAGACCCAGAAGGAAGCGAGATTCGCGGCGTTACATTCCCTGTAAGAGTAAAGAAAGGAACCGATCTTTCAAGTTTTAAGAAAGTAACGGATGAAGACTCTGTAGATATTACTGTTACAAACCGTGGACAGACAAACACTACAACTTACAAAGGAAAAGATGCTTTATTTGAAAACGAGGATTTTGCTTACTATGAATTAAATGAGGTTCCTTCCTATTACAAAGAACTGACAGTTTCCGGTGCTGTACTGACATTCAGCGAAGTAAAGGGTACGGCTAAAAATGTAAGCGGTGTAAGTGCAACTGTATCAGCCAGCAGCTCTTATGGCGATTATCAGCTGTATATGACCGGACTTCCGGAGTCTCTGTCTAATGACAGCACAACTGTATATGGCGTAGTGATCCATACAAAAGAAGGTACTGATTATGGTATGCGTCATCTGGAAAATATCTGGCGTAAGACCAATATTGCCTGGGCAAGCGGTTTTACAGAGACAACTCATGGCAATGAACTGTCACCATATCACTATGAGTCTATGATGGGACAGAACATTACAGGTGTTACATATTATACCAGTGAAGGAACAATGGAGATCACATTTACAGATGCTGTGTATGTACCTGTAAAATTTGAACAGGAAATCTCTGTAGCAGAAGGCGCAAAAACAGATGATATTGATGTAGCTGTAAATGGACTGGATGCCCTTCCTGTGGACTATGACGCAAGATATACTGTTTCCGGACAGGACAATGATGACAGTGTCATGTTTACAGTAGTAAATGGAAAGATGACATGGACCGGCAGCCCGGTTGCAGGAAAGTATACTTTGAAGATTGAAGATCAGTCCGGAAAATATGCATCTGTAGAAGTTTCTTTTGTTTTAAGCACAAGCAATGTTCCGGTTCAGGTTCAGGCAAATGAAGATGGAAGCTATCAGCTGGCTGCAACAGAAAATGTAAGTGAAAATCAGGTTAAAGCATATGTAAAATCGATTACAGCCGTGAAGGTAGGAGATACTACCTATGCAGCGACCGGAAGAGGAGCTGTTAAGATCATCAAAGATGACGGTACCATTGATCTGTCTGCAAAAGCAAATGGTAAATATATCTTTGAAAGTGAAAAAAATACCAACATTTCCATTACAGCAACAGGTTATCCACAGGTTGACGGAACGGTAACAGCGCCGATCCGTTATCAGTATGTACTGATGAACATTCCATATGCTGAGTTCTATGCAAATGAGTCAGAGAACAATACTATTGAGGCAGATGCAGTATCTTCTGCAACAAAGAAAAAGCCTTTAAATAAGAGTATGACAGCAGGAACCTACCATACAGAACTGGATGGAAG
>OLNK01001359.1_pt1 | contig 19023 bp, 43 predicted proteins | sample 1672791 | NCBI WGS metagenome assembly OLNK01 (sample SAMEA3136724, study PRJEB25190) | human gut metagenome | biome: human gut; feature: human-associated habitat; material: faeces | place: Austria | collected 2013 | reverse complement strand
CGTTCAAAATCCTACAAAAACGCCCCGTATCCGGTGCATCTGGAATTCTCCAGTACCCTATTTTTCAGGGCCTTCATCACCGCTCCTCCTCATGGGCATCACTATCGGTTTTCAGCTCCAGTTCCTCTAGATAGCACTCACATCCGCAGCTAAGGCATTTGAAGTGGCAATCCGGCAACTTTTTCCACTCCGTTTCCCCACACGCAGGACAGGCCGCGAGGATTTTCATGTCTGCACTACCTCCTCAATACTCAAAGTGTCTGGGTGTTGCCTTTACAGCTTTGGTGTTCACTGGCAACCAGCCTGTAATTCTTCCAAAAAGAACGACTCCGGGCATCCATTGTCAATCATTTCTCTCGGAACGATCTCTTCTGGATAGGCTTCCAGCTCGAATCCGTCCTCAAATTGGATGATCCACATTGGAAGGCACTCCAGGTCTCCACCGTTCGGGTGCAGCTCGTCGTAAACAGGGACTCTCCCGATCACCCTGAAGGGTTTCCCGCGCCTTTCCGCATAGTCGTCCCCAATGCTCCAGAATCTCTTAGCGAACCCTTCACCTTCATAGCACTCGAAGCAGTCGCCAACAAACTCCTTCTCCTGATCTTCGGTCATTTCGTCCCGATAAAGGTCGCTTGGGTACTTGATTTTCATTTCATCCCAATTCATGCCGCTTGCGCCTCCATCAATATTCAAAATGCCTTGGTGTTGGCTTAACCGCCGTTATGGAGCCGGAGCGCCCAGCTTTTTTCATCCACCGCTTCCCATCCTTGACGGCTTCCTTCTCGGTCTGGAAGATATCGCCGCTCTGGCAGAAGCAGAATGAATAGAGCTGACCGGTAAACGGATCTACGCAGTAAGCAGGATCGTTGCTGTCTGGGGTAAACCTCCACTCGAAGCCGGATTTCTGGGAGCCAACACAGCCCCAGCCGGTGCTCCTCATGCTTCCTTCAAACATTGTCCACCGCTCCTCCTCAATCTCCGATGCTGAAGTAGTTCGAGTAGACTGTATCGTCTTCCTCGCAGTAGTAGTAGGTGCGGTCGCCATAGGCTTCCTGGTCGTAGAAGAGATACACCAGCTTCTTCCCGGCCTGTTCTGCCTTATAAGCCGATGTGGAGCTGTACTTATGCTGCTTCAGGAACTCCTGGAGGGCTTCCCGGTTTGGAAGCCCATCCTTCGGGATGATGACGCTCATGGTCACCCCTCCTTCCCGACTATCAAGTCATACAGCTTTGCCTTGAGCCGAATTATCTCGGCCTCAGCTACCTCGGCCCTACACTCAGCATCATCTCTTAGACTGACCAGTTCGCTTTCCCTGTCGAGCAGATCGGCGATTTGAGCTTTGAGCCCGGCGTTCTCTTCGTTTGCCTGGCTGACGAGCAACTCTTTATCGCTGATCTGCTTTCTCATCCGGTCCATTCTCTCCGACAGTTCTTTCAACTGCTCCTGGAGTGCGGTCACATCTTTTTCGAGCCCAATAGCTCTGTGCTCTGCGCTTTGCCACCGCTGGCGGTTGCTTACTGCGAAGTCGTTCTCGATGTTCTCCTGGGCATCCTCGAAGCACCCGTCAAAGGCGGTGGCGATATAGCTGTCAGCTCCAAGGCTGTCCACGATCTTCTTGATCTGCTCCAGGGCCTTCCGTTCCTGTTCCTTCGACACCATATCTGCTACTCCTTTTCTTGTGACCGGGGGTTTTCCAGAACTGCTGCTCCGGCTACCTCCCGGCCGGTATTGATTTACCGTAACTTAACTATACATTACCATCTGGTAAAGTCAATATAAAATCGTGATATTTTCAAAAATTTTTCAAAATATTCGTATTCGTTTATAACATGCCGTAGAAGACTGTTAAATCAGTTGTGGCGGGTTTTCCGTCCGGTGGTATAAGTATATCTGGAGTTTCTAAAATGCCCGTGGGAACATTTTGTAGAGGCGGGCTTCCCATTTTTGTGCAGAATGTAGAGCTTATAGAAAAAAGCAAATCTCCCTCTCGGCCGTAGCCAAGAGGGAGTTCAGCAGATCATATTCAGTTCTGGCCGCTTTCTTCGGCAGCCTTCTGGCCACGGTGTAGATCGGTTCCGTACTTGTCGATGAAAACGGCCGCATCCCTGGCGGATACTGGCGTGATCCGATCCTTCACGCCTTCCCAATTCGTGTATTCGGCGAAGAAGTAACGGCCCTCATCGTCTACATACAGCTCCATAGCCTTCCCGTCGGTGTATTCGTTCATACCGTCGGCGTAGAAGTTGTTCGCAAGGGCGCTGGCGGCCTCAGTGTCGTACTTCACCTTATCCACCATGGCACGAACACGGCGGCCCGCACCGGCGATATGGGTCTTCAGGGCCTCCCCGCTCTCTCTCACGGTAAAGGCTACGTCGATCCCGATGGCGTCCATAAAGTCGAGGAATTCATCGGCCCTCATGGAGTTCCGTATAAGACGACCGCTCAGTTGCTGCGCCGACCAGCCGAGCCTAGTGGCCGCTTCGGCCTGCGTGGTCCCCGTCGCCTTCAATCCGGCGATGATGGCTTCCTTTGATGTCATTGATACACCTCCGTTCGATGCTGCATTTTCTGTATCATACACCGAAACGGAAATAAAATCAACAATTTCCTCGACATTGCCCATCCGTTTATTCCTCTCCCCCGTTTCCTGCAATCTTCGGAATCGCGCCTTTGTATAAGCCCATTATCTTGAGCTTTTTCAGGGTGGCGATCTGTCTCGCCGTCACCGCCGGGGCCTCGCATCCTCCGGTCCATACCGCAATGGCGCCGGACATCTTCAGTAGCCAGACCATGTAATCGAAGTAATACTCTCTCGGGCACATCGCCACAAGCTCATCCCGGGATAAGCCCTGCTTCTCGCAGGCCAAGGCGATGGCCTTCTCCTGGTGTGACGGAACGGCATATACAACCGTCCCATCCTCCAGAATCAGAACCTCCAGGTAGTTGATGTACTTGGCTTTATGCTTCTCGGCGTCGAACGGGCAGTAGATGTCATATTCATTCTCCGTTTTTAACGCCCCCCACCCGCAATTATCGCTGCATCTGCGAGCTTTTCTACGACTATTTCGTACATTTTTCGGTATGTATCCCTCTCCACCCGGAGAGCTATCATTTCTTCATTTTCCTTTTGCCTGTTGCCCATGGGAGGAACATAGGCCGGATTCGGCTTCGCGGTTTTATCCTCCTGAAGACCGAGAGATACCCGGATGCAGCGGTCGATTTCACACATTTCCTTTTCCGTGCAGCGCCCAATATAGTTCCCGAGGCGGCTGATGTCCACGGTGGTCACCTGCTCGCAGAGGGCCTTGCTCTCATACGGTGTGCTCAACACAGTCGTATGGGTCGGCAGGTTCGGCTTATACCGAGTGGTGCAGTACACGACCTCCACGGTCTCGCTATGAAGGTTGTTCTGGTCGTTCGATACGATGATGCCAGGCCGCCCAGCCCACTGCTCCCGGCCCGTAACGAACGTGGTCAAACCGACATAGAAGATGTCACCCCTCTCGATCCGCAGATCGCTCATTCTATCCGCTCCCCTCTCCAGATTGCGCTTCGCTCTTCAAGTTCCTCTTCACCGCTCGGCCAATTAGGGTCAAGGCCCCGGCGCCGGCGGCTTCTTTGCCACCCCTGGTAAACCTTCATGTCTCTCTCATCAATGCTGTACCCACATCCTCCAGATGTCCGGTCATATATGATGAGGGGCCGGGGATAGCCCTTCCGGCGTGCCCGCAGCACCTCATACTGCCCTATCGGCGTTTCCAGTATCCAACCGCTCTGCGTCAGGTATGCTTTCAGATCCCTGAGCATCCCATGGCGCACGGTGATTCTGTTCTTCATGCTTATCCCTCACCTTCGTCGAAGTAATCCTTGATGAAGTCGCCATATCCAAGATTCTCCAGATCTTTTCGGGTGAAGATGCCCGTCAAATCGCTGATAATCTCAACGTCATCATAGAAATTCTGCTGGGCCAACTCAATGTATGCAGAAATGAGACTACTTACTTTTTTAGCGCATTTCTTCATCATCCTGGCCGCCCTTCAGGTCTAACGCATCGGTCACGCATTGCGCCCTTTACCATCGGCATATCAGTCGTCCTCCAAATACTTTCGGGCGAGGTCATCCTTGCCCCGGTCGGTGAAATAGCCAAACAGGAACTCCTTCTGCGCCTTCGTGAGCCTCACGCCCTCCTCCGGGGTTATGAAGGCCACGCCCATGCCCGGGTTATGCAGAAGCACCCACCCCTTGCTTGCCAAGAAGTCCCCAGCGCCGTCAAATGGAACAGTCTTGCTCCAGGAACGGAAATCCTCAGCCCAATCTGGGCGGCTCTCTGTGATGTACCGGTGTGCCCATCCTTGATGTTCCGCAAATTCTACTGGATGAAATGTGCCATTCGGTTCCAACCATCCATAATTGTCTCGGTGCTCCCTTTCGATTTCTGCCTGGTCTAAGAAGCTCCTGAGCAGCGGGTTCATATCAGCTTCTGTCACGCGCCTTTCTTCAAGGAGCCATTCACAGTCTTCGTCAATGATCCGGTCCATCAGGTTCTCCATTCGGGTCTCCAGGTCCCGTCTCTCCGCCTTCTCGACCTCCAGCCTCTTCATCAGGTTTTCGGCCGCCACGATTGCATACTCCCCGTCATCCTCTACCATACAGTAGCTCCCGTCGGCGGTGTCCCCGGTGAATTTCGCCCTTCCAAGCACTACATCCCGGGCGAGCGTGACAAGCTCTTCCCGGCTCTTATCTGTTCCGCACATACAGGCCAAAAGGAATTCTTCGATCTTCTCCCAGGGCTTGTGCTCGTCCCAAAACCATTCCCTTGCGGTCTTGGTCACAAATGCTCCAGTTACTGTGAAGGACAATCGCTTGTCGCCCATTAAATCACCTCACTCATAATACCCGCACACCGAATCCTTGCAGTTGGCCGGCCGGTCGTGCTCCTCGCACCAGCCATCACCCTCTGTATCCTCGTCAACAAAACGCTGACAACTGCCACAAATCATGCACTCCGGTGAATCCAGGGCGCCCAGGGCCATCCAGATCGCCTCAATCTGCTCATCGGTCATGCTGTCACGGAAACCGTATGTATCTTTTTCCAGGATCTCATGGATGATTTTTACTGCATCAGACCTTTTCATTCTGCTCACCCTCCCTAATTGCGTATCTGAAAGCCCCTCTCTGAATCTGTTGTGCTACCCACCAAAATCTCCAAGATCCAAACCATCCGCAGTGGTATATCTTTCCGTAGAAGTAGATGTGCTCCTGGCGGGCCACCTCATCGAGGGATACGATTTGGCCTCCCGGCTTAAACTTCTGCTTCCCCATCGTAATGGTCCTCCAGCACCCACTCCATCTGGTATTTTTTGATTTCCTGCTCTGTAAGGCCGATTTCCTTGCGTAAAGCACGGCACAGCGTCGGCTTCGGCAGTGCATTGGTGAGATAGGTGAAGCAGGCGTTCAGCAGCTCGTGCTCCCGGTCTGTCGCTCCAAGGTCAGCGGTCAGATCCTCAATCAGTCGAGCCGCCGAGTGATACCCGTCCCGGTACAGAATCTCGACAACCTTCTGCGGCGGGAGCGAGGATCCGGTTCCCCACCCGGCTAGGTATCCATCCATCCGCAGCAGCATATTCTTGGATTCATCCAACTTCTGCGCCAGGGGCGAGTATGGATTAAGCGGCGCCCGCCGCTCGCTCAGAATACAGGCCGCAAACTTCAGGTTACTGGCCTCAGCCAGTTCCTTAATCGTCCACTTTTTCATTCCCTTCCTCCTTCATCTGCTTTCTCAGCTCATCCATGTTGATGCCGATGCAATGCGTTCGATTGTGGATAGTGTCAGCAAGGCTCTTCCCATGGTCGTCCAAGACCATGTAAATCGAATTTGCTGCGGTCCTCATGGCGGCTACTACAAACGGCAAGTCTGTGTAGTCATACCCATGTGCCACGTCCAGGAATTTTGTCACCATCTCTCCAATGCACTCAGCCGCAACTCGGTCAACCGCTTGACGATTCCCAGAAAGCATCGCAAGAGTCATTCTCAGCGAAAACGGTATTTTCGGTTTATTCTCCATCTTCATCGTCCTCCTTCGGATACCAATGGTAGTGGCAGTCCGGGTTCTCACACCGGCCATTCCACATCGTCTCCCCGCACAGCGGGCAGGTCTCTGCGTAGTACGGGCCGCCTCCTATGTAGCCCATTCAGTCGCCCTCCTGGTAGTCATAGTCAATACAGCCGTCGATGTCGTTGATGCGAGGCTTCCGCTCATGTATCAGAGCGAACCGGCACTCCCCGCTGTGGTTGAACTGGCAGGAGGACGATTCACACTCAAAGCAGAGCTGTTTCAGGTATAGAAGTTTCGCAGGCTCCGGGGTGCGATCAAAGCCATCACCGTACAGCAGGTAGGCAACGCCCTTGCTGTGCCTCTCATCAAACCAGTGCCAGATCTCCTCCCGGTGGATGCCAGGTCCCCAGCCCATGAATTTCTCTTCGATGCGCTCGGTTTCCGGGTTCATCGGAATGTCTCCAAACTGCTCCCACAGCTCTTCCAGTACTTCATCCCGATCCAGCAAGGTCTCAATGTCGTAGAGTCCGTCCATGATCGTGCAGTAGTCACTGTATGGGATGGTGCTGTGGAGCTCATTCAGGACCTTAATCGCTTCATGCTTTACATCATTCACGGCTTACTCCTCCCTGTCAGAGACGGGTAGACTCTCCTTTTGGGGCTCAATGTTTCGTCATCATTGCACTCATAGATTTCCAACACAGTTCCGCATCCATCAGCAAGAAAACCGGCAATAGCCTCTTCGTCTGATGAAAACTTTTCATATTCATTTTCGGTGTCTGCCCCTTCGTAGAAGGCCACATAGAAACAGCTCATCCGTAAATTACCTCCCCAAACAGCGCATACTGGACGATTTCATCGGCGCACCCGGCGTCGATGTTGCAGCAGTCTACCTCATGGCCCTGGACGGCCCCGTACTGGTCACCGCCGTTCTCGACCCAGAGCTTGAAGCCATTCAGGAACTTCTCCAGGTCCAGCCAATACTTGTCTCCGCTCTCAATATCGTAGAGCTTCAACATCCCGCCTCGGCTGATCTGCTCACTGGCATATTCACCCAAGTAGTCGCCGACGACCTCTGCCTTGAAGCACCAGTAGTCGATCCCGCCTTCCAGGGCCGCTACCATGATGTCGTCGATGTCCTGCTTGGTCAGCTTTACGTTGATCTCCGCTTTCACGGTGAAAACCTTCTCGTCCATAGTGCTGCACCTCCTCAGTACGAATACTCAACGTCGTCCTTGACCGGCCATTCTCTGTCTGAACCTGGCCGGCTCGGAATGTAGGTCTCCCCGTCCAGACTGAATTTCCCGATGTTGAATAGGTCCTGAATCAAGCCTTTCCCAACCGGGCCGCCCTTCTCGATTTCCGTAATCTCTCTTTCAGATAACATTACGGTAACACCCAGGCGCATCCATACCGCCTTCTTCACTGTGTTGACCTCCTATCTATCTTCTATGGTGGTGTTTTGATCTACAATCTTATCTTACAATGCCTATCGCCGTGGTCAATAGAGAAATACACGTTTTCGTTTATTTTTCTAAATGAGTGGGCCGCCTATGCTTTTTGACGAATTTCAAATGGGTGGTAGGTTGCTGCGGGCCGCTGGAAACGCTCCTATCTGGTCCGGCCCCAGTCATCAGGAATACCGGACTTCCCCAAATAGAGCAAACTGAACGATGCAGTCCGCATCAATCATGGTGACATCCTCTGGGGCCAGATGCCCGTCCTCTACCCGGACATGGAAGCCCTCCTCCAGATAGAGCCGAACTCCCTTTTCAAATTTCTCCGGCGTAAGGCTGTACGTTTCGCCGCCGACCCGGTCGTGAATCAGAACCCTCCCGCCAAGACCGACCTGCTCGCACACTCTTTCCCCGAGTTTCCTGCCGCTGGCCCAAATCTTATCTGCCCAGAGCGAAATCCCGCCGGCGTTGAATGCACTGAACAGGATGGAATCCATATCTTCCTTTCGGATGTTGACCTCAATCCTGGCTACCAATTTCATCACGCTCTCTTTCTCTTCTGATTGAAGCGGCAACTATCAGTCTCCCGGTCATAGTCACAGGGCAGCGCATCATCTGCGTGTTGGCACTCATCACAGAGCATGAGCCGCTTACCGCAGACCGGGCAAAACGCCTTGTAACCCCTGTCCTCGACGTTCCAGGTCATCTCGATCTCGCTTTCGCAATGTGGACACCATTCGGTGGCCGTGTACTCTTTGTTCATTCCTCATCCTCCTCATCCACAATCTCATCTACCGCTGACGACGGGTGCTGCCAGTCGCAGTACCAGAACAGGCGCTCGGCCAATTCAAGGTTCCCGCCGCATTCCTCGATGAAGTCGTTGCCGGTGTAGCAGTTCCCGACCACCTCTTCGATAGTTTCATCATCGGTGATACAGGTGCTGCGCGGGATCATATTCAGATACACGTCCGGGATATATATGATTTCATCTCCGGCCTGGAACTGATCCGCCTTAAAAATATCGCAATCCTGACCGGGGCTAAAGTCGAAGGCATCATCCATGAAATAGCCGGCCTTCAAATGGTCCCGCAGTTCCGCTTTTGTCATGCCGCATCACCTCTCAATTTCAGGCCATACACGGGGACCCGGTTCTTCACGGCTCCGATCTCCCACCAGGACCCGTCTCCGTAATAGTTCTCAGCGTAGACCGTCCGGCGGTCCGTGGTGACCAGGGCGCTGATCTGGCGCCCGGTGTAATCCCGGTATCTGAAGTTCTTCATGGCCGCCAGAATATCTACATCGTCGAGATCCGCACCCACGGCAGGCTCGACCTCCAGCGTCCCCAGGTAGAACCGCTCATTTTCCTGCCAGCCGCTTTCATCCAGGAACACGTCGAGCAGATACACCTCGAACTTCCGCTTCTTATCTTCGTTCATTGGCTCGCCTCCCTATCTCCGATAAGCCACTCCATACATTCCGTCCTGTCAGGGAACTCCTCCGTTCAGGCATCCCCGGTTTCGTTGTTGATCCCGATGACTTCAATGCCGGTGTCCAGCAGAAACAGTCCCCTCGGCTCCCGGGTATTGATGATGGCCTTTGCCTCCTCCTGGCTGATATTCCGATACCAGCTCCGGTCTTCATGGACTGCTCCGCACTTTTTGCAGGGCCAGAACGGGACACCCAACTCGTCGATCTGAATGTCCCGGATGGAGATCTCCCCGCAGTCTGGTCAGATAACCGCCTCCAGGATCATCCTGCTACCTCCTTCTGGTATTCCTCCTCTGCCTTTCGCAGTTCGGCGGCCAGCTCGAACACCATTTCCTTGATGGCATCCGCATCATCAATGAGGGTGCGGATACTATCCGGCACTCCCCTTTTCCCTCTGATTTCCACCCACATCTCAGCGTGCTCGTCTGGGTCGAAATCGTATGCGTATCCCCGGACCTGCTCTACCACACGGGCTTCATCGTTTCCCGTAATGGTGAAAAAGAAGTCCTCCCCGGCCGGACTGTACTTTTCAAACTCGATGTCGTCGTCGCTGATATGTACCGACCAGTCCAGAAGTTCAGCGGCATCAATGAGCGCATCCATTAACTTCGGCATGAACCTCACCTCCTTCGGGTTTGTAGAATTCTGCGGCCATATTATCGGCGCACATCCGGTCAATGCCCACCCGCTCAAACCGGCGGTAGGCCCGTTCTTTCTCCGCCCGGTCCCCGGCGGTCAGCAGCTCCATTATCAAATCGAACAGCATTTCCGAAACGCTCCCTTCTGATACCAAATGGTAATCTAACTATATCTTTACTTTACGACACCTACCGCCTAAGTCAATAGACTGGACAAAAGTTTTCAAAAATATTCGGAATCGTTTATCTTTTCATTCAAGCGTAGTCGGATGCAAAACGAGCAAGTTCTTCCGGGGAGCCAATCTCCTGACCAAACAGGTGATTCTTCGGCACCAGCTCCCACTCCCCCGTCTTCTGTTGGTGCAGGTAGATTGGGAACTCCTTCACGGCCTTCAGGATCTTCTCCATGCTTTTTGCGGAGAGATCTGCAAACACATCTTCCGACATCTGGAAGCCGTCTGGCTCCCCATCTCCGAAGTAACCGCTGCATTGCTGGAGGAATCGGTCTTTCCGGTGGTTCCTGGTGTGGCGCATGGCCTGTTCATAGCCGGTCACGCTGTCATCATCCCCATCGTCCCCTCCACCGCTCCAGATCCGCCGAGTCCGCCGGAACAGGTCTCACCTGCACCATCTCAACATCCTGCCAGTTCTTCTTCTCATCCAGACGGTGCCAGCCATTGAACATGAACAGTTTTCCGTCTTTCTCGAAAAACTTGTGGGTCACCGTGCTTACGTCCGGGGTAATATCCATGAACCCAGCCTCTTTGATGACAGTGACGGCATCTACATGGGTCCCGCTTCTCAGTACAATCACAAGGCTTCCTCCTACTCGATCTCTCCGCAGGCCATCAGCCGCCGGGTCTCCGCATCAGCCAGGTGGTAGCGCAGCCACCAATCCTCAAGCCGCTTCCGTTCTTTCTCCTGTTCCCGCTCAAATCCTTCCCGGTCTTTCCAGTCCATGGCGTAGACGTAACCTTCGAACTCTCCCTCAAAGCAGCACCAGTAGTCCGTCCAGATACCCTGGGTGTGCCAGAGCAGATTCAGGATGGCCGTCATCTCCTCGCGGCTTTCGCAGATGAACCGTGCCCGCCGGTATCCGAACTTGACATCCTGCCAGGTCAGATGCAGACCGTGCTTTCTGGCAAGCAGAGCCATCTGCTGTTCAAACTTTGAATTTTCCATAGCATCACCTTCTTTTACCATCTGGTAACAAACGGGCATAGTAAGCCCCTAGCAGGCCGCAGAAGGCCCGGTATCTTTGGGTATGAAATTATACCACCCACTCCCTGTTCCTCCGTTCCCGGCCTTTTTCCGGGATTTTGCAAGGTCATACGAAGTTGAGCTGGATTTCATCCAGCACTTCAATCACGTCCTTCGTCTCCCGGACCTTCTCGATGTGGTAGGTGAAACCGAGATCCGAGCCGTTACTGGATTCCTCTGTCACATATTCCCGATCCTTCTTGCAGAGGTCGATGGCCTCCTTTTTGGTCTTGCAGCCCTGCCGGTCTGACAGTTCCACATCTTCGTTGCAGTAAGCTCTCCATACGATCATTCCAAAAACGCTCCTTTCGTTTCTTCAGAAAACCGAATGATTCGGACCGGTGGGTGTTACGCTGCGAGTTCGACATTGAAGCGAACGCCCATCTTCTTCAGCTTCTCCTCGCCGTTATAGGCAATGCAGTCGTTGATAAGGCCGTCCACTTCCTCCTGGGTGTGGGCAAATCCCACCAGAACCCGGTGGCCCGACGGGTAAACAGCTACTACTGCGAACATCTTCTTCAACTCCTTCAGGTAGTTTGGATTTCCTACAATCTTATCTTAACAGACCTACCTGCGGTGTCAATATGTTTTCGATGATTTTATAAAATATTTTCTTATATATACGTTTTCAATATTATAGGTTGCTCGCACTCGCCGCAAGGGACCGCTTAATTTCAAGAAGCTCAAGCAGGATGCTGTCGATCCTCCTGCTGATGTCCTCCTTCTTTTGGACGGGGGCTTTCTTCTTTTCAACAATAGGCTCATCTTCTTGCGGTGCCCGACCGGCCTTGGTGGCACGATATGTAAGCACTTCTTCCAGAAGCCATTTCTTTGTCTCGTTTGGGCAGGTCGTGTACTTCACTAGCCGCTTTCCAACGCCGCCGGTCACGAAGTTCAGCTTTACCCGCCGGTATCCCTGCGTGGTCTTGACCGGGTACTCAAACTTCGCCGTAACGATGTCTGGCCGGTCGCTCGTATTCCGCTCCATCCACTTTGTCGGAGCCTTGATACCGCAGGCTTTCAGGATGTCAACGGCGGAAAAGAGCGTCTTATCTCCATGTATAAGCGTCCGAATCGTATGGGCGGTGCTACTGATCTCCAGCGCATTGTCGTTGATGTCGCTTCTCTCGATCATTTTTCTCCCCTCCTTTTTGCTTCGTTGGCTGCGATTACTGCGTCACAGACCTCCATGTGGCCGCTCAGTTCATCCAGTTCGACGATGATCTTCTGGAGCATATCACGGAGGCCGTAGAAGGCCATCGTCCCCAGCTCTCGCTCCCGTTCATCCGGGGCTTCATCTCCTACATCTACAAGGTGGAGGAAGCTACGCTCAAAAGCCTCCAGGAGAGCATCTGCTTTTGCTGCATCATTTCTAATTTTATCCGGCGTTACCATATACCTGTCACCCTTTCAAAAGTTCAGGAAATCATCGGTTTCTACCGATATTCATTTGATTTCCTGTAATCTTATCGTAATATACCGGGCGTCTAAGTCAATAGAGCCGGAAAATGTTTCCTCCGCGGTAATTTGCAGTACCATTTGGTAACCATACGACAAACGGAGCCGCAGGTCATTTCCTGCGGCTCCGTCTGTTTCGCTCTTCGGTTGCCCCAATGGCGGCCTTAATCATGGCCGTCATCATGCGGATCTGGCTCGGGGTGGCATTTTTCAGCAGGTCGGTCAGTTCATCTAAATCGGTAGCGCCAGACCCCTCCAGCACATCGGCAAGCAGGTAGCTCGGCGATACCCGTAGCTCTTTGCAGATCGTCACAAACACCGGCAAGCTAGGTATCTTAGCCCCAGATTCTATCTGCCGCATATTAAGTATCATTGATGTTGCACAGCTCAGACAGGCGTTCACTCGTTATGCCTCGATCCTTCCTTGCTGCGTTGATCCTCCGTCCAAGTAGCTTGTCGCCCACTCATAGCACCTCCTAACTGTAATCTAACAGTATATATTTCGTGCTCTTTTAGACTACAATCCGATTGACGGCCATAATAGCCACTGTTAGAATACGATATGTAAGCCTATGGACTGCACAACATGAACGGAGGTCAAATCTATGGGTTGGAGGTATAGAAAGAGCATCAACCTGGGAGGGGGATTCCGGGTTAATCTGAGCAAGAACGGCATAGGGTATAGCTGGGGCGTTAAGGGCTACCGGGTGACCAAGACCGCAGATGGCCGGACGCGGCAAACCGTATCCATCCCAGGCACCGGCATCAGCTATGTCGAAGAGCACGGGAAGCGGTCGTCGGGCCAGCAGGCGGGTGCTGCACAGCAGCAGCGAGATCCGATGGCGGACTACACCGGTGCTCAGAGGGTGACTTCTGCTGATGCCAACACACTCCGGTCCCCCGAGTACGATGAGCTGTTCAAGGAGGTCAAGAGGGTCAAGCTCCTGCGGACTGTACTGATCGTGCTGGCAATCCTGACTGTGGCGGCTACTCCGGTGTGCGTTCTCTGCCTGGTGGCGCTGGCAGCCCTCTTCATCAAGGGCCGCCCATCCATCATCTACGAGTTCGAGGATGATAAGCAGGTGAAGTGGGACCGGTTCTCCGCTGCCTGGAGAGCCGTGGCTGCCAGCCAGTCCTTGCAGGAAATCACCCTCACCGCCACCAGCAAAAACTCCAGGAAGACCGCCGGCATCAAGAACGCAGTTGATACCGTGAAGATCTCCGCCGGCGGCAAGCTCCCCTGGTATCTGAAAACGAACATCTCTCCGGTGGTATTCAAGCTCCAAAATCAGCAGATGGCCGTCATGCCGGACCGGCTCCTCATCTTCGGCAAAAAGCAGTTCGGCGCTTTGGATTACAGCGAGGTCAAGTTTGACATCTCCGCTTTTGGGTTTCTGGAGGGCGGCCAAGCTCCTACCGATTCCGAGGTGGTGAAGATGGTATGGGCCTATTCCAATAACGACGGCTCCCCGGACCGCCGCTACGCCAATAACAAGCAATATCCCGTTCTGAAGTACGGCAAGATCATCGTCACGTCCCAATCCGGCTTGAACATTCAAATCATCTGCTCAAACGAATCGGCATCCGACGCACTGAACACCATCATCAACGGCCCGGAGGAATGAGCGCATGGATATGAAACACAAGGTCCTGAGTGGCGGCGAGCTTTTCGAGTTTGGAGGCTCCCCGCTTCCGACATCCATCGAAGATTTCTGGGCGTGGTCGATGTCCAGGCTCATCGCAGACGGTCCCCGGGGCGACCTGGCCGAGCTCATCGTCAACACCGCTCTGAGCATGGACATGAGCGAACCGAAGCGTGGCTGGGGCGAGTGCGACATTCTGTATCCGCACGAAGGCAGAACTATTCGCATCGAGGTCAAATGCTCCACACTCCTTCAGGCATGGGAACGGCCCTCTCCCCCAAAGCCGGTGTTCTCCATCGCCAAAACGCTCAACTGCGACATCGAGGACACCGGAGACGGATACCGGTACATCGGCCGTGACGGTTCTCCGCCCATCCGGCGGTCCGACATCTATGTGTTCTGCCTTTTTTTCGAGCAGGACCGCAGCGTAGCAAATCCCATGGTGCTGGATCAGTGGCGCTTCTACATCGTCCCGACCAGGACCATCGACGAGCAGCTTGGCGACCAGCGCAAGATCTCCCTGCAAGGTCTGAACCGTATCGGTGCCGTAGAGTGCGATTACGGCGGTATCAGGCCGACAGTAGACCGCATGGCCGACAACATCAAAGCATAGAGAAAAAGCGCAGAGGCATTGCCCCTGCGCTTTCTTTATTTCCATAGCCTATTCCGAATGTCATCCAATTCCTGTGCAAGCGCATCGCGCCGACTCCAATATTCTTCTTCACCAATTTCACCCATGCGATAGGCTGACCGGAGTATTCGCGTGTCTTCTGGGATGGCCCGGTATCTGGTAAGCAGTTTCTCCCGTTCGCCGCTTCTTTTCTTCAGTTCATTAGTCCACTTCTTCCAGAGGGGTGGCCGAAATTCCTTCCATTCAAGTGGAGGCAGCTCCACCGTCGGGAAGTCCCTAGTCTTATCGTCCACATTGAGCGGTGGGTGCTCCTTCAGAATGTAATAGATTTCGTACAGGTTCATATCGGCTTCCGTTTTGAGCTCTGCATATTCTATCTTTGACACCTGTGATATGTCGATGCTTCTGTGCATCGGTTTCTTGAACAGATGTCCCCTTATGCGATTCTGGAGGGGCTGCTTCGTTCTTCCGACGTAAACAACACAGTCTCCGTAGTAAAACCTGTATAACAAAAATCCTTGTACTTTCACTTTTGCCTCCTATTGCCCACCTAAAACCGCTGGAATGAGGTCAAATGATGAAATGGTAGCTACGATCCACTGGAATCGCTCCTATCTGGTCTGTTCCACTTCATTCAAAACCCATCCAAGATAATCTCGGCATACGCCAGACAGGTTAATGACGCGCACCTCTTGCCGGCCCGGCCTGCCGATCAGGTGCTTCCAGTGCTTTTCACAATTTTCAACGGGCAACTCCTTTCAGCGCAAAACAGTTCATTTTCCATTTTGGCCTCCTCAGTCATCCAACCATCGGTTCTCCAGATAGAAGAATCCGACCACGGCTCCCCCGGTCAGCAGCACCCATACCACCCAGAAGATGATAACAGGGATCTTCTGGCCGCTTACCTGATCTTCCACCACTTCTGCCGGGGTCAGCCCCTGGAACACCTCCACGCCCTGCCCAATATCTCCACCCCGCAGATCTGCATGGATCGTGGCGTCAAAGACCGCCGGCAGGCCCGTGAAATAGTACCGCACATGGGAGGTTTCGTACAGATACCTGCTTCTATCCTTCAGTTCGAGGGTGTCCTGGCCCGGCAAATTGAACTGGCTCGTTGCGAACTCTGCTCCCAGGAACTCCACGGTATCGCTCGCCCATCTCTCCTCACCGTCGTAGTCCCAGGTCCAATAGGTTTCTGTCCTGGTGTGGCTGCGCCCATTCGAGTCGGTGTAGGTGACCGTGCGGGTGTGCATGGTGTACCGCTCCTCCACCATCGAGATCTCCAGGTACTCCCCCTCCAACTCGGGGTATGTAACTGGCTGCCCAGCCTGGAGCGTTCCATAGACCAGGGCGTTTCCGAAGTCCGTGCTCATCCCGTAGGAGAACTGGCCGGCGTCTTCAATCCTGACCGCCGTGGTGTACTTCTCTGCCTTACTCTGAGCATACTCCTTGATGGCCCCGGAGATACCGAAGCCTATGGCAAGCATCACAAGCACGATGATAACAGCGAACAGGATCTCTCTTTTCTTGATCTCCATGTCATTCTCCAAACAGGTCAGTGGGTGCGTCCTCCGGCGCATCGTAATCGGTGTACTGCGTCTCGATGGGGGCATAGCCCATAATCCCAAGGACAATGCTGTTCGGGAACTGCCGGACGAATTTATTGTACGCCTTCACCTGCTCATTGTAGTTGTTCCGGTATTGTGCGATGGAGTTCTCAGTCAAAGCCAGCTCCGTCATAAGCTGTTGGTAATTTTCGTTGGCCTTCAGCCCCGGGTACTGTTCCGACACAGCGTTCAGTACGGTCATGGCCCCATCGGTGTCGCCGGCCTGGGCCGCAGCCCGAGCTTCTGTGACGGCAAGCATCGTCTCGCCTTCATACTCCTGATAGGCCGTCACGGTGTCCACCAGATTGTAGATGAGGTCCACCCGGCGCTTCTCAGCCACGTTGATCTGGGCCTCCGCACCACTGATCTGCTCCTCCAGGGAGATGGCCCGGTTATTGATGCCGGCCACCATTACCACAATCAGGAGGATGGCGGCGGCTACAATGCCGGCCGCGATAAAGGCGCTTTTCTTCATGGATTCGATCTCCTTTCAAACTTCGTCGCTTACGACTTATTCTCCGCTTCCCAGCATCAATCGGCCGGACTGGAACGCATCGTATAGTGTCCGCTCATTCTGATCCACCAGCTTCGGTAAGAACAGCTCATCCATGGTGGCCTGCTCAGTCTCCACCAAGGCGATTTGCGCCGCAATCCAGTCTTTGACGTTTCTCCAGGCAATGCGCTCTGCCTGCTCTTGGTCGCACTTTGTTCTTTCTTTCGCCATCACGGACATCACTCCATCCGGCTTTGCCTCCAGGCGGAAGCCCCGCAACATACCGCAGCAGTCAAGGGCGAAGGTGACGGCAAGTACCTTGCCGTCATCTCCATAATCCATCATCACCTTCCTCGCGCCATGGGCTGCCAGAAGCCCCTGAATCTCTCCAACAGTCTGAACCGCCGGAACCTTTGTGGTGTAGTTCTTTATAGGCATTTCACTCCACCTCCTCCTTACACCATGAGGCGAAGGAAGCCAGGGTCATGTTGTGCTGCTCTCCGGCGGTTCGGTTCTTCTTGCTTCCGTCGTTGATGACCTCATACCTCATGTTCTCATCGCACCCCTGCCCATCGTAGAGCTTGTACTGCGGCCCGATGTCAATGACCTTTCGGAGCCGCCCCTTCCTGTTGGAGTAGATATGCCCGATCTTGATTTCAGACTTTTTCATGCTCAATCTCCTTTTCAAAACGCTCCTTCAGGTCGAAGACGCTTTTTCCGGCGCCCTTCATCGGCCGCTCGGTCCTCTCCTGAAGCCCCTCAAGCCGCCGCCAGTAGTCAGGTAGATACCGGTAGACGTTCCGTAGCTCCTTCAGATTTTTGTTGGCGCAGCACCAGCATGATACGCGATCTAAGATGTCGTAGAGGCGAACCGGGCCAGCCTCCGTCCTCTCTTCCCAGAAGAACCCTCTATCATAGCAGAATCGGAGGCAGTCAGCTTCCGTCATCCCCGTCTCGGCGAGGGGGAACACCTTCAGGCCCTTTCTTTCCTTTTCAAGCCTCGGCTTTTCGTCTGCCGCAATGCCCACATACTCACACGAGCCCCGGCTGTACCTCTCCACCGTCACTATCTTGTCCGTGGTCCCCCACCTGCATCTTCCGCCACACCATGAATACCCGAGATGGAATCCATTTCTCCCGTTGACCGGCTTCTCGAACATCTTCCACTCAAATCCGTAGTCCGGCTTCAATTCGGTGTAGGTAATCCCTTTCTGGGCCAAGAGGGGGAGCACCCTGTCCCTGATGTCGTATATTGCCCGGAACTCCATCCCGGTATCATAGAACACAACCTCATCAAGCGGCCATCCTTTTTCCATGAGCAACAACAGCATAGCCAGGCTGTCCTTGCCAAAACTCACACTTGCGATATGCTTCACACCGACCACAAACCAAGCTGGTTGCGGTCAACGGCCTAATCCTCCCATGCTATCGGCCCCCTGGGCCCTCACGCTGTAACAGGCGGTTTTACACCGGACTTATCAATCTTCCGGCAACCTGGTCTACCAGGATTGGTGTTAGCTCCTTTCGTCCATTCTTGCAGTACACTCCGGGCAATGCTTGTAGAGGCTGGCTTTCGCCTCTTCCTCGCTTGAGGCGAGCGGGATTTCAAACCCACAGACGCTGCATCGCTGGTACGGCGCCCAATGCTCAAAATGAATCTCCCAGTGACCGTGCCGCTCCGGCTCTCCTGCATCAGAGCCGGTGATTCTGAACGGCTCCATGTCCCCATTCCTGGGATTCAGACAGGCTCTCTCCGCTTCGTCCCGGCGGGCAAACAAGGCCCGGTGCCGATTGCTGGAAGCCCAATAGGTGTAGACCGGCTCCTTCGTATCAATCTTCCGAAGGCCCCAAAGCTCATGTCTCATGTTCTCGGTGCCTCCCTGTCCAGAAACCGCACGGTTTCTGCCGGGCAGCTTACGATCCTGCCATCCTCCAGTTCGATAATGGCAGTGGTGAAGACTCCGGGTCCGCTGTCAAATTCCTCATAGTTATTGCCCCAGCAGTGGTATCTGCCGACTACGTCCACCGCTTCTCCCTTCTCGTAGACAACCGCTTTACATGGACGCAGCCCCTTCACCGGTTCGTCGTTTCTCGTCGGACCCTCCAGCCAGCTATGAAAATTCGTAATCTGATCCACCAGCTTTTCAGGGTGTCCATCAAATCGTATGGCTCGGTCGTCGATGTAGCAGATCGCCGGAGGCTTCTCCATCATCACGTCATCAACAATGATCCCGTTGTCCCGGAGAAAACGTCGGACAGCCCCCATTCCTTCGGCGGTTGAACACCGGGTC
>OLNK01001340.1_pt1 | contig 19374 bp, 12 predicted proteins | sample 1672791 | NCBI WGS metagenome assembly OLNK01 (sample SAMEA3136724, study PRJEB25190) | human gut metagenome | biome: human gut; feature: human-associated habitat; material: faeces | place: Austria | collected 2013 | reverse complement strand
GAGCGATTGCGAACTTCCTGTCAGTCATCGGACTGCCACACTCTCTTGTATTTACGCTGATCAATCTGGCAGTATCCGCATTTGCACTGACTTCTCTGGATTCCGTAGCCAGAGTAGGCCGGCTGTCATTCCAGGAATTCTTCCTCGATGATGATGTAGATCAGGATAACATGAGTCCATTCTTAAAAGTGGTAACGAATAAATACTTTGCAACGGTTATTACACTGGTACTTGCATATTTCCTGACAAAAGTCGGTTATGCAGAGATCTGGCCTTTATTCGGTTCAGCCAACCAGCTGTTATCTGTACTGGCACTGGTAGCTTGTGCGGTATTCCTTAAGAAAACGAAGCGCAAGGGATTCATGCTCTGGGGACCAATGGTATTTATGATGGCAGTTACATTTACGGCACTTGGAATGACAATTGTAAAACTTACAAAGGCATTCATGACAACAGGACTGGATTTTGGAAATACATTGCAGCTTATCTTTGCAGTACTTCTGTTAATCCTTGGAGTGCTTGTAGCAATTCAGGGAATTAAGAAACTTCTTGAGAAGTCGGAAGATAAAAAAGTGACAGTCTAGGAAAATAATTCATAAAATGATAAAAGAATAAAATGGGAGTATAAAAAGCTCTCGGATTAAGAAACGCCAGTTCCGACAAATGTCGGTTCTGGCGTTTTTTGAAGATTACGAAATAGAAACACAGTACCGGATACGGTGTTTTTATGTTATACTGTAGGAAAACATGGAAAGAATTTATTATATAGCAGAGAGGAGTGTGCAGATATGGGGATGTTTGTGAATCCTGGAAATTCAGCATTTCAAGTTGCACTTAATTCTGAAATTTATGTTGATAAGACAGGATTGCTGGAATATACAAACAAAGTTATGAATACGTTACAAGGCTATATCTGCAATAGCCGCCCGCGAAGATTCGGAAAGTCAATTACCGCTAATATGCTTACGGCGTATTATAGCAAAGGGTGCGATTCGAAAGAAATGTTTTCAAATTTGGAGATCAGTAAAACGCCAGATTTTGAGAAACGTTTAAATAAATATGATGTGATTCACGTGGACATTCAATGGTGCATGGAACCTGCAGGAGGAGCAGATCATATTGTATCCTATATATCAGAAAAGACAATTTCTGAATTAAAAGAATATTATCCTGATGTGCTGACAGAGAATCTTGTATCATTACCAGAGGTATTATCGAAAATCAATACAGAGACCGGAACAAAATTTATTGTAATTATTGATGAATGGGATGTCCTGATTCGTGACAAAGCGGCCGATCAAAAAATTCAAGATGAATATATAGGGTTTTTACGAGGACTCTTTAAAGGGACAGAGCCTACAAAATATATTCAATTGGCTTATCTGACAGGTATTTTGCCGATAAAAAAAGAAAAGACGCAATCTGCATTGAATAATTTTGATGAATTTACAATGTTAAGTCCGGGTAAGCTTGCACAATACATTGGATTTACAGAAGAAGAGGTAAGAGAACTTTCAGGATCATATCATCAGGAATTTGAAAAAGTAAAAAGATGGTATGACGGTTATCTGTTGAGAGATTATCAGGTCTACAATCCGAGAGCTGTTGTAAGTGTCATGTTGAATAGTGAATATAAAAGTTACTGGTCTGAAACAGCTTCTTATGAAGCGATTGTTCCACTGATCAATATGAATTATGATGGTCTGAAAACGGCAATTATTGAGATGATTTCCGGGACAGCAGTCAAGGTTAACACAGCAACATTTAAAAATGATACGGTAAATATCCAGAGTAAAGACGATGTGTTGACCTACATGATTCATTTGGGGTATCTGGGATATGACCAGGTAAAGAAAATGGCTTTTGTTCCGAATGAAGAAATTCGTCAGGAGCTTATTACGGCAGTCAATTGTAAACCATGGAATGAGATGCTCATGTTCCAGCAGGAATCAGAAAATCTGCTGGAGGCAACATTGGATATGGATAGTGTTGCAGTCGCGAACCAAATTGAAACAATTCATAATGAATACGCATCAGTAATTCAGTATCACAATGAAAATTCATTGAGTAGTGTGCTGACAATTGCATATTTAAGTGCGATGCAGTATTATTTTAAACCAGTACGGGAACTGCCAACGGGGCGTGGTTTTGCAGATTTTGTGTTTATTCCTAAACCAGAATATAAAAATGATTATCCGGCATTAATTGTTGAATTAAAATGGAATCAAAATGCTCAGACAGCAATGGAGCAGATAAAAGAGAAGAAATATCCGTCTTCGGTTTTGGATTACACAGGGAATATTTTACTTGTAGCAATCAATTACGATAAAGCTACTAAAGAACATCAGTGCATCATTGAAGAATATGAGAAAGCTGAAAGCTTATAAGAACAGTGCAGGTACAGATGAATATCGAGCATGAAGGAAAGTGTTTATTTTACAGGGAAATCAAAATAACAACAAGTCGGATTTTAAGGAATTCGGCTTGTTGTTATTTTAGACAAAAATCGGACTTGTATTTATTCAAAAAACGATGAAAATTGACAAAAATGCTGAAAAGTTGTAAAAATATGAAAGTATATTGACATAAATAACCGACATGTATAAAATAAACGCAACAAGAAATAATACAAGCTGTACTATCAAGATGTATCTGAAAGGAGCAAAGAAACATGGAATTAAGAGATAAAATTGCAGGAGCATTATATGGAATGGCACTTGGTGATGCGATGGGAATGCCGGCAGAATTGTGGGGCAGAGAAAGGGCAAGAAAATTCTTTGGTGGAAAAATCACAGAATTCATTGACGGACCAAAAGAGAATGATGTTGCATTTAATTATAATAAAGCTCAGTTCACGGATGATACTGGACAGGCAATGGTTCTATTGGATTCATTGAAGGCAACTGGTTATGAGCCAAATGCTTCAGATATAGCAAAGCGTATGCTGGAATGGGCTGAAAAAGAGAATGCATTTGAAAATAATATTTTAGGACCGACCTCTAAGCTTGCACTGGCGAATTTCCGAGACGGAGTAGATGCAAGTGCGATAACGAACAAAGCTTTATCCAATGGAAGTTCTATGAGAATTGCACCAATCGGCTGCCTCTTTACACCAGATCAGAGAAAAGAACTGATAGATTATGTGTACGGAGTTTCCAAGGCAACACATACAAGTGATGTTACAATCGCCGGAGCAGCTATGATTGCAGAAGGTGTTGCATCTGCAATTGTCAATGATGATTTCGAGCAGGTGTTAAGTGATATTCTTTCTGTAGAAGAAGCCGGATACGAAAAAGGTTGTGAGACATTCAGCCCGAGACTTGCAGAGAGAGTAAAGATTGGTATTCAGATTGCAAAAGAATATGCAGACGATGAAGATGCATTTTCTAAGAAAATCTATGATGTAATTGGAGCAGGAGTTGGAATTATTGAATCTGTTCCGGCAGCGGTTTCCATTGCATATTACACACAGGATCCAAATAAATGTTGTCTGATGTGTGCAAATCTTGGCGGTGACACAGATACAATCGGAGCGATGGCAACAGCTATATGTGGGGCATTTGTTGGTTATTCAAAGATTAATCCAGAGTACACAGAACTTTTAAGAGTTCAAAACCCGGAGACTGATTTTGAGGAGTATATCAATATTCTTGAAAAAGGAAGGGAGTTATTAGGATGCGAACGCTTGTAGTTGGGGCTGCAATTGTTGATTTGATGATGAAGATCGATCGTCTCCCGAAGAGTGGAGAAGATATTCCGTGTAAAGAGACGAAGACGGTAGTTGGCGGATGCGCGTACAATGTGGCCAACACATTGAGAAATCTGAATTGTGAACATGATTTATGCGTGCCGGTCGGAAGCGGTTCATTTGCAGATATCATCCGCAGAGGAATGAAAGAAAAAGGATACGAGCTGCTCATTGAAGAACCGGGAGAGGACAACGGTTACTGCCTGAGTCTTGTCGAAGCTGATGGAGAGAGAACATTTATCACGGTGCAGGGAGCGGAATGCCACTTCAAAAAAGAGTGGTTTAACCGGATTGATATGGACAGATATGAAAATATCTACATCGCAGGCTATCAGGTTTGTGGAAAAAGTGGTGAAATCATTTCACAGTGGTTGAAAACTGTGCCTAATGTGGAAGAAAAGCATATCTTTTTTGCACCGGGACCGATGATTACGTCAATCGAATCAGAGACAATGGATAACCTCTTTGCATTAAAGCCAATCTTACATATTAATGAAGCAGAAGCAAAGGGTTATACACAGCGGGAAAATGTAGAAGAAGCAGTGAAAACTCTTTATGAAAAGAGTGGCAATCTTGTATTTGTTACGCTTGGGGCAGAAGGAACATTGTTTTATGAGGGAAAAGAAATGAGAAGGGTCGCATCTGTTAGGACCAATGTTGTGGACACTGTAGGAGCCGGAGACAGTCATATTGGGGCAATAATTGCAGGAATGTCAAAGGGAATGAAAGTAGAAGATGCCGTATTACTTGCAAATCGTACGGCAGCGGCAATTGTAGGAACGTCCGGACCGGTTATGGACCTGGAGGAATTTCAGAAAATTTCGGAGGAATGGGAAAATGAATAAAATAAAAGAATTTTTTGCAGATTGGAGCTGGAAAGAAAAAACATGGCTTGCATTTGTACTGATTGTACAGACGGCAGCCTGGGCAATTCAGAAAGAAAGCCTGTTTATGTTAGTTATGACACTGACAAGCAGTCTGAACCTGGTGCTTGGAGCAAAAGGTAAAGTTGCCGGTCTGTATTTTGCAATTATCAACAGTGCATTATATGCGATTAACTGTATGGGTATTCCGCTTTACGGTGAGGTCATGTACAACTTGATTTACTCAATTCCGGTCAGTGCGATTGCAATCTTCACATGGAAGAAGAACATGACAAAGGGGGGAGAAGTAAAATTCCGTACGATGACACCAAAGATTATGCTCACAACAGCAGCAGTGACAATTATTGGAGTACTCGGATACATGCAGATTCTGAAATGGATGGGTGGAAATCTTCCATTTATGGATTCTCTGACAACGGTCGTATCGGTTGTGGCAAGTTTCCTGTATCTGCTTCGTTTCTCAGAGCAGTGGGCAATGTGGGCAATTGTAAATGCACTTTCCATTGTGATGTGGATCATGGTATTTATGCAGGGAGATTCCTCGGCACTGCTGATTATCATTATGAAGACAATCAACTTCATCAACTCCACATACGGTTTCCTGAACTGGAGAAAAATTGCAAAAGAAACTGCATAATAACGGACAAAAATAAAGGATTTTATGTTAAAATAATAAAAGATCAACAAGGCCATGGATTTCATGTGAGTATGAGATCTATGGCTTTTTTCGTTATAACGATAAGCCAAAGTTATATCAGCTGGGAGATGACTCCCACCTCTATAGGTGGTAAGAAACAAGAATGCCTCGGCATTCTTGAATTATGGCAAGCAGGTGGAAAGTAAGATGACCAAATACGAAATAATCAAGCAAGAGATAAAAGAACAGATCGAAGATAATATTTTAAAACCCAATCAGGTAATCAAATCTGAGAATGAAATGTGCCAGTGTTATAAAGTCAGTCGTGTGACGGTGAGAAAAGCAATTGACGAATTGTGTGCAGAAGGGATCTTGTACCGGATCAAGGGAAAGGGCTGCTTTGTGAGAGAACAGACAGATCAGAAAAGATCAAGAATCTATAGTTTTACAGAGGCTGTAAGGAACGAAGGAAAGTTGCCGGGCAAGAAGCAGTTGTCTTTAGAAAAAAAAGAAGCAGATGCGTATCTGGCAGATAAACTTCAGATAGAAGAAGGAGAAGAGGTTTTTGAAATCCAAAGCCTTTATTATGCAGATGGTATTCCGTATAGTTTAAATACAGCAGTATTACCGGCAAAAAGATTTGAAAAGTTAGATTTTTTTGACTTCAATAACCGGTCTTTATATGAAGTGCTTGGTTCATTCTATGGGACATATATGTACCGGGTGAGACAGACACTGGAAGCTACAACAGCAGATGTGTCGGTGAGCCGGTTACTGGAACGGGACGAAAGCCAGCCTTTATTGAGAATTAAAGCGATTTCCTATTGTCTGGAAGACAATCAGGAGATTCCGGTAGAATATTATGAGGCGTATATTTTAACAGATATACAGAATTATTATGTAGAAAAGTTTCATTGATAAAGGCCATATTGACAGAAAATATAATTTTATAAGAAGTGGTGAAAGAAATGAAAATATCTGACAGAGTCATCCTTCCTTTGGTTGGAAGTGCATTTCAACCGGGAAAGGCTGCAGAAGCAATTGAGAAAATAGAAGATAAGGAACTGGCACAGATTGCACAGGGAGAATATTATTTCTTCTCAGCTCAGGCAGAAAGATGTGTGGAGACGATAAAAGATTATCTGGATCACGATGATGTGATGCTCCGGCTATCGGCAGATATGCTTTACACATTTGCGAATCTTACACTTGGAGATTCTCAGGCAGCACAGCATACAAGGGAAGATGTACATCAGTGTCTGACACGGGCAATGCAGGAGGACACGCCTGTGAATGTAAAGGCGGCGTGTCTGTTCGCATTTTATGTAATCAGCACATTTCTTCATATACCGCCGGAGGAAGGAACACCGTCGCTTCAGCAGTACATTCCGTATCTTCCAATTGGGCAACGATTATTTGCAGTAAGTCTTTTAGCACATGAGATTTATCTGAGACAGGATTATGCAAAGGCAAAAGGTGTTGTACAGGGGGCATTTCTGATGGCAGACGGAGTTTATCCGATTTCCATGATTTATCTGGGGTGCGTACAGGCAGTGTGTCAGATTAATCTGAAAGAACAAGAAGAAGCAATTCAGACGGTGACCCGGGCATGGGAGAGGGCAAGAGCGGACAAATTCATGGAACCATTTATCGAGTATCATGGTCTGCTTCAGGGGACTATGGAAGTCTGTATCCGGAAAAAGGAGCCGGAAATGTACAAGAAGCTGGTGGATGGCGTACTTGCATTTAGCCGTGGCTGGATGAAAATTCACAATCCCAAGACGCAAAAGGCAGTGACGGATCTTTTGACTCCGCTGGAATATTCTATAGCCATGCTGGCGTGCAGGGATTGGACGAATCAGGAAATCGCAGAACATATGGGAATGTCAGTGAATACGGTCAAGCACTATGTCTCCGGAATTCTGGAAAAACTACAGATTGATAAACGCGATAAGATTAAAGAATTCGTAAATCAATAGAATAACAGGATACGAAAAAGTGTCTGTTTTACAAAAAAAATTGTAAAATAGGCACTTTTTGGGCTTTCAACGGGCATGTGAGGAATGTATTTTTTTTGATACAATATGTATAGAGACTTATTTTTGAGAAAAAAATGAGGAGGGATAATACATATGAAGAAACGTCTGGTCAGTATGATTTTGAGTGCGGTGCTGTTTGCAACATCAGTGCCGGTCGCAGCATTTGCTGAAGATGCGAATACGCAGAATCCGGTTGTGCATTCGGAGGAAGGAACGTCTCAGGGTTCGAATGTGCGGAAGGAATCCGGCATTGACTATAAGAAAAATGGAGGAACGTTTGCAGAAGGTTACACGGCTCCGTCTAATTACGATGAGCCGGTGACAGAGCTTCCGGGAGCGGAGCAGATCACAAAAGCGGGATATGAATTTGCCGGCTGGTATGATAATGAGGAGTTTAACGGAGAGCCGGTTACTTCGCTTAGCACTGCGGATCATTCCGGCAGTGTTGTCCTCTATGCAAAGTGGACGGAACGCTACTACTATGTGGATATTCCACAGACGGTCAATGCGGATGGGGATAAGCTTACGATAAAAGCGGATGCAGGTGGATTATATGACAAGGATCATGTGAGCGTGACAGTCCAGTCTGAAAATGACTGGAAATTAAAGAGTGGATTACATAGTCTTGCATATGAACTGAGAAATCCGCAGAGTGGTTCGGCACTGGAAAATGGTTCGGTTGTTGCAAGTCTTACGAAAGATGAGAGCCATAAGCAGCAGGAATATAACTGCAACATTCTGGACAAACCGAACTATACAGGTGATTATACAGATCACCTGACTTTTGACATTGCATTTCAGGATACAGCGTACAACATTACATATGAGACAAATGGCGGGACTATCACGAAGAAGAATCCGCAGCAGGCAGATCAGATGATCACAGTAACACAGGAGCAGTACCAGGCAGGAACCGTTCTGAAAGATCTGCCGGCACCGGTGAAAAAGTCCAGTACATTTCTTGGCTGGTGTTACGATGAAGCATGCACCAGATATGTGGACAGTAAGGACCGTCTTCTGAGTGATGTGACATTGTATGCCTCTTATGCAGACAACCAGCCGATGGAAGAGGTGTCCATGGCGACTTATGCCAGAGCAAATGATGTGGCAGCAGATTTTACGATTCCGATGACGGATACAAGTGCTGCCATGACGCCTGACCAGGTGCGGAAAAATTTCACGATAAAAAACGTGACAGATTCTTCCGAAACGGTTACGGTAGATGTGACCGAAGGAGCAGACCATACATTTACGATCAGCAATCCGAACGGATGGACACCGGGGGCAGCCTATAAGCTGGAGCTTCAGGAAAAGGCGTTATATTTTACAGGATTTGACTCGACGATCCGTGTCTATGATTTTACGGTCTACCGCGAAGAAGTCAAAAATGTAGAGTTAAATAAAGAGATCAAGTATATTCATAAGAAAGAGCTTTCCAATCTGACTGTAAATGGAAAGAAAGTAGAGGAAGTTTCAATCGCGGCAATGACGATTGGAACAGACGGTTCCCTGACCGAAGAAGGCAGTGATACGACCGGAACATTTACTTATAAGAAGCAGTTAGAAGTCGGCGACCAGGTCGCAATTTATTCCGGTGATGTGATACCGACCATGGATATGTCCTCTGGTGACAACAGTGATGTGTCATTTATCGAGATTACAGGAGCGGACGGGGACAAGTATACATATCGAGGCTCCAGACCGGAAGACGTGCTCTTTATGCCGGATGTGCTGCCGCTTTCTATGGACAAAGATCAGGACGGTGACCCGGATAATAACAGTGTAACGATTAATGTCAGCGACCTGACCTTTGGTGATGATGCTATGAGCCGGGCTATGGATCTGGACAGTGAGACAACCGTAGATGAGGGCGATTATCTGGCACTTTACACAGGTACAATGGGAGAAAATGGAAGCGGAACCGTGTCTCTCTATGGAGAGATTACGAATGTTCTGTTATCAGGAGAAAGATACATAGTAAGCTATATGCCTGTGAGCGAAGAAGATATGCGCCAGACTATGGACGTGTACCAAAAGGAAAATGTAGAAGGGGAGGACCTTCTGGAAGATACCGATGTGCAGGCGCTGGAAGAGGATATTGAGACACAGGCAGTAGACAGCGGATTTGCATCCGAAGTGGCAGAAAGAGTTGCCGATGCGGCAATGGAGACAGAATCTTTTGAGGAGCTTCAGGAATCTCTCAAGGAAGATATGAATGCAGACATCATGGTTCAGAGCCAGGGCTATGGCCAGTTGAGAAAGGCAAGAGCCGCAGGCGGGGCAGGTGGTTCCCGTGTGGAATTAGGAGTACCGACGGTAAAAGCAAATCTCGGCACGACACTAAAACATTTTGACGGAGATGTGAGTGGACTAAGGCTTGCACTGGAGATCGGCGTGCCGATTACAGTTCATGTGAACCGGGGCGCAGACATCGAGATCATGATCACGGCGACATTTGAACAGGAAGTGCGAGTATCCATCGATGTGGACGGTTCAGCCGTGTGGAAAACATGGGGATTTATTCCGTACATTGCAGATTACCGCGTAACGGCATCTTTGGAATTATATGAATACACAGGAATCGGACTGAATGTCAACTTCAAGACTGCAGAAACCGGAAACCCAGTATCTGATTCCAGTTCGAAATTACGAAAAGGTGTCAACAAGATTACCGAAGAGCTGAAGAATATGATGGAGAATGGCGAAGATTATCTAAATTCTGCATCAGGTCTCGTCAGTGGCGGAGATGAAATATCCGTATCCAAGTCTCTGGCAGAGAGGTACTCGGAACTTCTGGCAGACGAGGCAGACTGGGTGGAAATCTACAAGCGTCCGCTGGTAGACCAGCATTTCCGTGTGCTTCTGATCATTGATATTCAGGTGAAGCTGGAATTCGTTGTTTCCGCAAATGTGAACATTTCCATCGGAATGACGTACTGGTATAAGAATGCGAAAGAGTATGTCTTCTGTGTACGGGTCAAAGAGCGGACGGCGACCAATGATACGATAGATCTGGTAGAGGAGCAGTATGAATTTACGGCATATGCTATGGGAACTCTTGGCATCAAAGCCGGTGTGAGACTGACGGTGCGTGTGGGATTATTATCAACGTCCATCGCCAGTGTCGGTATCTCGGCGGATGTGGGCGGTTATGCACAGGTCTGGGGTTACCTCTACTACGAATTGAAGTATACGGCATCGGCAGGACGAAGCAGCCGTGCTATGGGAGCTATGTATCTGGAAATCGGTATTTATCTGGAAGTGAAGTTCGAGGCACAGGCACTGTCCAATGCATTTACCTATAATCCGACACTTTACGAAAATGAGTGGCCGCTTTATAAGGTAGGTGTTCTGGAAAATGTACTGGATTTTGCTTATACCCAGGATAAGGTTGCCGAGATTAATATGAAGCGAGAGATTCAGTCGGTTCAGATCCCGGATGAATATTTCAAGATGCAGTACATGGATATGAAGACCGGACTGGACGACGGAAAATATTACGAGAAGATTTACGAAGATGATACAAAGTATTTCAACATTTCCATGACGAACAGTGCGTTTAGGTATGATCCGGCGACCAATATTATCCGTGTAAATCCAGGTGATGAGCCGGAGCAGGACGGTGAGATGATCATTACATGGAAAAACCAGGAAGGTACCTTTAATACAAAGCCATGTGCAAGAAAGATCAAGCTTCACTGGGACCGCCTGCGAGATGGTTACTATATTGCATTCCAGAGTAATGGCGGATCTTTCGTCGATGCAATTACCGGAAAATATAACGCAGAGATCAAGAAGCCGGAAGATCCGGTAAGACTCGGATACACATTTGCCGGCTGGTATGAGGACATGGATCTTACCATTCCATACACAATTCCGGAAACCATGCCGGAAGAAGACAGACTTGTCTATGCAAAATGGGAAGCAGCCGATGTGGGTTATACAGTCGTAGATTATATAGAAGGAACGAATGGAACCTATGAAGCACAGACTCCGGTCAAAATGAGTGGCAGGACGGAAGAGGAAGTAAGCCCGGTTCCAAAAGAGCGGGAGGGATTTGTAACACCGCCGCAGCTTACGGAGACTGTAAAAGCAGACGGCAGCCTGGTCATCAATTACTATTATGCAAGAAATAAATATACACAGACATTCAAGTCCGAAAAAGAGACGGAGAATGGAACGGAGACAGAAGTGATCGCAGACGGAAATTACCGGTATGGAACCATGATGCCGACACCGGCAGTCTACAGACCGGGATATGAATTCCTTGGCTGGGAGGACGAAGAAGGCGCTGGGGTTCCAAAGAAAGTTCCATCTGAGAATAAGACCTACATTGCAAAATGGAAAGCACTGGAAGGCATTACTTATACCGTGAAATACTACGTGCAGAATACGGATAACAGCGGATACAGCTTAAGTGAGACTGCAGCTCTGACCGGACAGATGGGAGAGGAAGTCACAGCAAAAGCAGCAGATTTTGACGAGAAAGTCTATCACTTAAAAGGTGAACTGCCGAAGGGAACGATCAAGGCATATGGCAGTCTTGTACTGAAAGTGTACTATGATCTGAATGAGTACAAACTGACCTTCGATGCAAAAGGCGGAGAATCAGACCAGACAGAAGTGACGGCAAGATATGGTGACAAGATTGCATCACCGATGCCGACAAGAAAAGGCTATGTATTTGAAGGATGGTATACAGACGAGGCATGTGAGAACGCATTTGGCCAGACGATGCCGGCAAAAGATATGACGGTCTATGCAAAATGGGAGAAGCAGAAAGTCAACTATACAGTCCGGCATCTAATGGAAAAATTACCAGATGCAGAAAAAGAAAATCCGGGTGGAGATAAAGAAGAGTATCCGGACTTAGATAAACCGGTTGAGGAAGAAAATTCATATATCTTATATGAAGAGGAAGTCTTTGCGGCATATCCGGAAGATAAAGTGACGCCGGACGTGAAGCGTTACGAAGGCTTTACTTCACCGGAAACACAGACCGTGGCAGTGGACGGAAACGGTAACACAGTTATTGAATACAAGTATGCGAGAAATATCCATAAGCTGAAGCTGGTAGACCGCGGGGTCGATGAAAATAATATGGAAGGATTCGGAATGCCATTTGGTGCGGCAATTACAGAAGTAGCGATCCGGGAAGGATATCTCTTTGAAGGCTGGTATACAGATAAGGATTTCAAGAATCGATTCGATGGAACCATGCCGGACAAAGATCTGACGCTCTATGCAAAACAGACACCGGTGATGAGCAGCTATACTGTCTATCATTATAAAGAATCTGTAGATGGTTCTTACTTTGGACTAACGGACGAAGAAGTATTAAGCGGCCTGACAGAATCAGAAGTGACTCCGCAGCCAAAACAGTATGAAGGCTTTACTTCACCGGAGGCTCAAACAGGACAGGTAAATGGCTGGGGCGGACCGGATATCCAGTATTACTATATGCGGAACAGCTACAATCTGACTTATGTCCTGAACAATGGAGAAGATAACAAGACTTCAAAAGTCCGCTATGAGGCAGATATTACAAATACTCCGTCGCGGACAGGCTATGCATTTGCAGGCTGGTACACGGATGAAGCACTGACACAGCCGTACGTACAGACGACCATGCCGGCACATGACCTGACACTCTATGCAAAATGGGAAGCCGGAATGAAGACTTATCAGGTGAGACATTATCAACAGTCCATTGACAATTCAGAGCAGTATGATCTGGCAGAGACAGAAAATGTCACAGCTAAAACAGGAGAACATCTTACGCTGGCAGTAAAAGCGTATGAAGGATTTACAGCACCAAAGCCGGTTAGCTATGATGTGGTAGACGATGGAGAGGTTACGTATGTAGATTACAAATATACGCGTGACCGTCATCAGGTAACGATCCATTACAATAACGGTAATGACAGCGAGACAAAAGAACTTGCATATGGTGAGAAATGGGAGGAAAAACCATATCGTGCCGGTTATGCATTTGCAGGCTGGTATACAGACGCAGAGTTTAAAAAAGCATTTGACGGAGTGGTTCCGGCACGTGACATCACACTTTATACAAAATGGGATGTGCAGAGTGTAAACTACACAGTCAAGCATTGTCTACAAAATGCTAATGATGACGTATATTCGCTGGGAGCACAGGAGAACTTCAGCGCTGATACGGATACGGTTGTCACACCAAAAGTAAAGAACTTTGATGGATTTACAGCACCGGAGAAGCAGCAGGTGACAGTCGAAGGTGATGGAACAACTACAGTCATTTATCGTTACACAAGAAATGTGCATACGCTGACGCTTAAGAACTACGATGGTAAGACAGATAAGACGGTAGAAGCAAGATATGAGATGTCCATACCGAAGCCGACAAGAGCCGGTTATGCATTTGCAGGCTGGTATACAGATGCAAAATGTACGAAAGAGTACAAAGCGAATATGCCGGATCAGAATCTGACACTCTATGCAAAATGGGAAGCAAACATCGTCAACTATGTAGTAGAACATTATCAGCAAAATGCACAAGGTGACGGTTATACGCTGAAAGAAAGCAGTCATGCACGGGCGGCTGTGGATAGCGAAGTGACACCAGAAGTCATGAAATATAAAGGCTTCGAGGAACCAAAGACAGAGAAAGTTAGCATTTCCGGAGACGGGCAGACGACAGTGAAGTACTACTATAAGAGAAAGGTACATACAGTCACATTTGACGCAGATTCCGGAACATTCGCTGCAGAAAAGGGTGAGGACGACAGTAAGATCGTCGTGACCGGACGCTATGGTGCAAATATCACAGTGCCGAAAGCGCCGACAAGAACCGGATACCAGTTCCTTGGCTGGGACGAAGACGTTGAAATGACGATACCGGATAAAGACCTTACCTATAAGGCACAGTGGCTGAAGATGGAATACACCCTTCAGTTCAAGACGGGAGAAGGAACGTCTGTTTCACCAATCAAAGGAAATTACGGCGACAAGATAAATGCACCAGAAAATCCGACAAGAAAAGGATACATTTTCAAAAACTGGAGTGAGAATGGCAAGAAAGTCGATAACCTTCCGACGACTATGCCGGCAGAAAGTCATATTTACACAGCAATATGGGAGCGGAAGACATACCAGATTACTTATGACTTAAATGGCGGAAGCATGAAGTCCGGGGAGAAGAATCCGACGACTTACAACGTGGATACCACTGTATTCAAACTGAAAAATCCAGTCCGCGCCGGATATACATTTACAGGCTGGAGTGGAACCAAAATTACAGGAGTAAGTGACAATGTGTCTGTAAAACAGGGTTCTACAGATAACCGGACCTATAAGGCGAACTGGAGAGAGAATACCTATCAGATTACATTTATCTTAAGCGGTACGGAGGCAAAAGGCTCCATGGCAGCAAAGACGGTCAATTACACGGAAAATGTAACACTTCCAAAATGCGGATTTACATGCAAAGGCCACTCCTTTAAGAGATGGTACACCGTGGATAAGAAGGGCAAGAAGACTTATTACTCTGACCGACAGAAGGTGTCGAAGCTGACCGATGTGAATGGAGGCGTTGTGACACTCTATCCGGAATGGGAGGCAAATGTGTACAATGTTACATTTGACTACGGTGACGGAAGAGCGAAGACGGTAAGAAAGACCAAATACGGTGATAAGTACCAGTTCCCGTCAGATCCGACCCGTTATGGCTGGGAGTTCAAAGGCTGGAAAAAAGAAGGATCCAACACAACATTTGACATGAGTACGAAAGAGCTGCAGCTTCAGGACGCAAAAAATATTACCTTATATGCAAGCTGGAAAGCAAACTATTATTATAATTATACACCATCAGATAGAAACCATACCTACCGGGTGACTGATGAACATGAACTTACAATATTTACATTTTATGTAGACGGAAATCAGACAAAAGTGCCGACGACCGGAGATACCGGACAGAATCCGGCAAGATATCATATGAATATGACGAATCTTTCCTATGACGCAGTACATCAGAATTATTCGCATATGACGGTAACGATTGTGTATCATACTAAAAAAGTCAAAGATGGTTATGGTGATCTGAGAATTTCTTACCACACAAGGTCTGATAATAAAGATCATACAAACTGGCAGGTTAGTACGATAGATCTGGACAAGAGAGATGATAAGGGGAACATAGTAGAATATACCCTCGATTCCGGAAGTAAAATTGATGTGGACAGTCTGACACTGGAATTTGATGCTCACGGAAAAAATGCAGATGAGTACGATCTTAGCAATCTAAATGTCAGGGTAAAATTTTGGTAGGGGGGAGAGCAGATGAGAGAAAAGGCAGGAAAAAATAAAATACTTATCATCATTATCATTTGTCTGTGTGCAGTCATCATTGCAGGATTAATTTATTTCCTGAAATGGAAAGGAGGTTCAGATTCGGCTTTTACGCCGGATCTGGATCCAAATGCGAAGACCCAGACGGCAGACGATACCGGGGAAAAGCCGACAGGAATCCGGATACCGGGCTATCCGTCCATTACGATCGAGGCAGACAAAAAAGACGTGCAGATGAACCTGATGAATCCGGAAGGAAACCCATGTTACTTTACATTTGAAATCGTGCTTAACGACACAGATGAGACGATTTACACATCGAAGATGGTGGAGCCGGGGAAGGCGATTACAGAGGTGGCATTAGAGAAGGCGCTTGCAGCGGGAGAATATCCGGCGACCATCAAGATTACGACCGCGTCACTCACTGACGGCTCTGCCATGAACGGGGTAAATGTAGAGACTACATTAATTGCACAGTAACAGGAGGGGAGAATGATGAAAAAGAGAAGTATAAGAACAGGAATTCTTTTCGCACTATTGACTCCGGTGCTGTTAATATGTGCAGAAAATCCAATCTATGCAGCCACCACCCAGACGGCAGGAAGTGCGACAGTCAGTTATCATGTGGACCCGGCTTACCAGGTGACGATTCCGGTAGATACAAGCATGCGGTTTAATGAGACAGAAACCTCTTACGGGAATATTGTAGTAGAGCAGGCGCAGATTGAGGATGGAAAATGTATCCAGGTGTCATTGCTATCTGATCTTAACTTAAAGAATTCCAAGGCAGTGATTCCTTATCAGATTCTGGCGCAGGATGAGGCGGGAAGCCGGCCATTTACATCAGCACAGTATACAAAAGCCGGGGAAGAGACCCCTCTTACTATCGCGATTAAAAAAGAAGACTGGAAGAAGGCGGCGGCCGGAGAGTACGCAGATACGGTGACATTTACTATATCATACGTGGACAAAAGTGAGTAAGGGGGCGTGCATATGAGGAAAAAGACAGAAAATATGGATATCATTGTGGATAAAAAGACTGTCCGCGTTACAACGGCAGTGTTTGTGACAGTGATGACTATGCTGCCTGCAATCGCAGCGATGTTTTTTATGACCATGTCCGTTCTGGCAGCAGATGCAGGAAGCTCATCGAATTCCCAGAGCACCATCCGTACAACCGTGCCGGACTCCCATAATATCCGTGTGGAAAAAAGTCACGCAGATGTAGTGATAGAAGGGGAAGAAGATCAGATAGAAGGCAACATAGATAACTTTGTTGTGGATCGTTTTGCCGAGCCGAAGATACGGATCACACCGGAAGAAGGATGGAAGGTTTCAAGGATTCTTCTGAACGGGGAAGACGTTACGGAACAGTTCCAGGACGGATATCTGACACTGGAAGAAGTCTGCGAGGATACGACACTGGTCATTGAGACAGCAGAAGATACCAGCGGCGGCGAAAGCAAAGACCCGGACAAAGATAAGGATAAAGGAACACCGGGCGGTGGAAACGGACAGGACTCGGGCAAGAAAACTCCGATGAATAAGCTGAAGAACCGGATGGCAGCAGTCACAGGAGATGAAGCAAGACCGATGCTTTATGTGCTGGCAGCAATTGCAGCGGTAGTTGTAATCAGTGTGACGGTTATAAGAAGAAAAAATAAATAACAAAAGGGCATATCGGTACAGATATCAAAAGATTTTATCCCCCCTCTCAGATGTCACGCATCTGGGAGGGGGAATTTTATAACCACATATGTATTAAATTAATTTCTATATCACCTGAAAAAATATGGAAAATAATATAGTTTTTAAGGTTTAACCTTAAAAACTGTTGAATACATAATGGAATTTAGGTAATATATAATATAGAAACATTAAACATGGAAAAAGGAGGCGTTCTATGATTTACAGACCAGATTATATGGATGCATTAAAAGCGTTTAAAGATAAACCTCTTGTAAAAATACTGACAGGTGTGCGGCGTTGTGGAAAATCTACAATTTTTCAAATGTTTAAAGAAGAACTTATAAGAGAGGGTGTCTCACAAGATCATATTATAGAGAAACGGTATACGGATATGGATATACCGGAGAGTATAACTGCAAAGCAGATGTATGATGAATTGGCAGAAGATATAGGTGTGAAGGAATACTGTTATCTTCTGTTAGATGAAATACAAGAAGTACCAGGCTGGGAGAAGGCAATTAATAATTTATTAGAAGCCGGAAAGGCAGATATTTATATAACCGGTTCTAATTCCAAGTTAATGTCAAGTGAGATTTCGACCTATCTGACTGGACGTTATATACAAATTCCGGTTTTTACCTTATCTTATAAAGAGTATCTGGAATTTAAAAAAGAAAGTGACAAGTCAAAAACAGAGCTGCTGGAAGAGTATATTCGCTTTGGAGGATTTCCGATCATTGCACTTGGAGAATATGAATCGCAGCAGGCGTATCAGATAGTAAATGGAATTTATTACACGGTGGTTTCCCGCGATATTGTGAAACGCCATCGGATCAACAAACAGGATCTATTTGACAGAGTAGTAAAATATATTATTGAAAATGTAGGAAAAACATTTTCAGCAAACTCGATTTCCAATTTTTTGAAAAGTGAGCATCGGAAAATTTCTGTAGAAAGCGTTTACAATTATTTACGCTGGCTGGAACAGGCATTTATTATATATCCGTGTGCCCGTTATGACTTACAAGGGAAAAATATTTTAAAAACCCAAGAGAAGTATTATCTTTCCGATGTTTCTTTGAAGTATTCGCTTCTTGGTTACAATCGAAAAATGTTAGATGGGGTAATGGAAAATCTTGTTTTTCTTGAATTAAAACGACGCGGATACGAAGTATTTGTAGGAAAAAATGATACGAAAGAAATTGATTTTGTGGCGATTCGGAGAGAAGAAAAAATATATGTTCAAGTGTGTGTGCAGATTCCACAGAATTCAGACAGAGAAGTGGGAAACTTGATGGCAATCCGAGATCATTATCCGAAATATGTGGTAACTTTAAATGAGATGGATAAGGGAATTGAAAATGGAATTAAGATTGTACATCTTTCCGATTTTTTATTGTCTGATTCTTTCTAATAAAAGCAAAACACATTTTCAAGCCATTAGAAGCCATGAGATGGTGAAATCTTGTTTGAAAAGATTACGGAACATGTGGTAAAATAATAAAAAAAGATAAGAATTACGAGAGGTAAAAGGGGACGGAATTTTGGAATTTCGTCTTTTTATAAAAAACATGAACAAAAATTTTATCATTTATCTTTGTGTTATAAATATCATTACATTTCTGGCATTTGGTCAGGACAAATGGAAAGCGAAGAATGACGAGTGGCGTACCAGTGAGAAGACACTTCTTGGGTTCGCATGCATTGGCGGCTCGATTGGAGCGTGGATTGGAATGCATGTATTCCACCACAAAACGAGAAAGAATGAATTCCGATACGGGATTCCGGCGATTTTTGCAGTGCAGGTGATTCTTACACTGATCCGATATTCGGGAATCTTGAGATGATGAAATATACCATTACAGATGGAAAAAGTTATGGTATATTTTTTCGAAAAGATTCGCTTGTTATCCTGCGCTTACAGTGGTATGATAAGTCTAATATGTGAATATCATAGTAAATTATATAAAAAAGAAGGGAACTAAAAAACGTGACCTACAAAGAAGCAAGGGTATATTTGGACGAAATGACGAAATACGGAAGTGTACTTGG
>OLNK01001339.1_pt1 | contig 19417 bp, 26 predicted proteins | sample 1672791 | NCBI WGS metagenome assembly OLNK01 (sample SAMEA3136724, study PRJEB25190) | human gut metagenome | biome: human gut; feature: human-associated habitat; material: faeces | place: Austria | collected 2013 | reverse complement strand
CGGACGCAAAATTCTTTAACGGACATCCCGCAGGTTCCGGCTGGCCTGAAGCACCCCCTTTACCCCGAAGGTGATAAAGCTGGAGTCTGTGATGTTGGTATGTCCGTTAAAGAATTTTGCGTCCGGCCCCTTGCACATGGAGTGAAGACCAAGGAGGATATTCTGCAACTGCTCCTCCGTGTAAAGCTGACGTTTTTTGCTGTCATAGCTTTTGTATTCCGCCTCAATAAAGTCATACAGCTCTGACATTACCGGATAATCCTTTGCCCCCAGTTCATGGAAGTTGGCATCATCGGTGATTCCAAAGCTCCCGTACATCCGCTGGAGCATGATCTCCAGCACATCCTTTTCCCGGTCCGAAAAGTCCTTATAGGTCCCAAAGAAATCCTTTAAAAAGCTGATATGCTGGCTCAGCCGGCTGCGGATCCGGAATGCCTCCGGCGCATCTAAGTCTCCCGGTTCCTCCCCCTCATTCCACATCTTGGGTTCTAAGGGGTTAATTAAAAAACGGCCGCCCATCAAATCGATGAAACAGCCGCCCGTATTGTTCGTCAGGTCTTCGTATTCCATTTCCGGATCCAGGCAGATCACGTTCATTCCTGCCTCCCGCAGGTTGCAGAGAATCAGCTTTAACAGATAAGATTTTCCCTGCCCGCTGTTGCCCAGAATCAGGATGGAGCCATTGGTCTTGTCATCCGCTCTATGGTTAAAATCTACTAGCACGTTGCTGCCAAATTTATCGCGGCCGATATAGAAGCCATGAGGATCCGTCTTGCCGCTGTAGTTAAACGGATACAGGTTTGCCACACTGCTGGCGGGCAGTACCCGTTCAAACTGGTCTTTAAACACGTTGCGGCCGCTGGGCATAACAGACTGAAATCCCTGCTGCTGGCGCAGCAGGAGCCGGTCCACATTTAACTTCGCCCGGATTAACTCGGTCAGCACCTCCGTCTGCAACAGCTTCAGCCGGTCATACTCCGGGGCCGTAAGCTCCAGATAGACCGCCGTATGCAGAAGCGGCTCCCGGTTCCGGTGGGTCCGGGCCACGATGGCCGCCACATCCTGCAGGTTGCTTTCCGCCAGCACGGTCTGCTGCAGATCATTGGGATTGGACTGGTTCATCCGATTCTTGCTGGTCGCATTGCTGATAATCTTCCGCTCCTCCGCCGCATTCACATGGCGGGTGTAGATCTTTAATGTGACGCCGTCCTTCTCGCCAAGGTGCTGCAAAATTGCCTGCTCCTCCGTAGAGGTTGGGTATTCCCGAAGCGCCCAGACACAGCGGAATGTATTTCCGCAGATAAAGTAATCCGTATAGAATTGAATCACCGATGGGGCGATCATGTCCAGGAATTCCTGAACACGAGGCTCCCCATGTGTTTCCATTGTCTCCTGTCTTTTTACTCTCAAAGTTTCTCCTCCTGCTAAATTTAGACATAAAAAAGGCGCCGGAAGTTTAAATCCGACGCCAGGTGTCCTCTCTATTCGTTTTATTGGATGCTGTAAAAATCGTTTTTAGGGAAACCTGCTAATAAAGTTCGCATTCACCGGTTCCATCAAAGCTCGGTTCTGCTTTATAGGCAGGGGCGCAATACTCCCTGATATATTGTGCCGCATGCTGTTCAGCATATTTCGCATTCAGTACTCACCAAAGAAATGTAATCACTCCTTCTGTTGTTTCTCCGTTTTTCAATATATCTGTATTAAAATATTCGTGAATACGATTAAATGAGCAGGACGATAACCACTATACACGGGCTTTACTCATGTCAGAGTAATATTCGCTCTTATATCCGGTTTTGGAACTATCATACTATTTCCCCCACAATTTCAAATTTTCAGATCTATATGCTGGGAATTGTATATATGTCAAAAATTAAATTGCGGATAAACATCATATTCTTCCGGTAATTCATAATCGTAAAAGTCAAGCTGTTCAATAAGCATTGAGCGTTGTTCTGGGAAAAGCCACTCATTTAAATAATCAATAAAATCAGGAGCACCATAAACTGCAACCATTAGTCCGTCAATATTTTTTAACAGCTTTGCCCCTTCTGGATTTTTCCAAATCCAATTTGAGGCAAAATCCAAACAATATTCGTCTAAATGGTCTGCTACTTCATCAGGAACAGAATACATCAAAACCTTGTCATCGTGGCTGAGTAAAACTTTCTTCATTTGTTTATCTCCCCAACTTCCCATTTTCCGAAACAAATCTCAATTCCTAACTTGCCAGAAAAACATTCCCTCCGACACCGCCAGCTCTGATAGAATCTTCTGAATTTCTGGCCCAGGATTATATACCGTTAAGTTCAAAGAATCCCCCTCTAAGCAAAGAAGTACATTTTCTTCCGGAAACAGGAAATGAATATTCCCCTTCTTTTTCAGAACAATCTGCTCAATATAGGCCGCCAGTTCACGGATTTCCATATGCTCCATCCACTGTCCGCTGTATATTTCAAGATGATAATAACATTGCAGCTTCAAAATAATCCGAACAAACCGCTTTGCCATCCTTTTTAACTCTTTGCCATCCAAGAAATACTGCTCGACCTCAAAAAATCGTCCGGGCGAATCCCCCCGCACCTGCCGGGGCAAAAAGTCAATTACAAAGCCTGGCTTTTCCAAAAGTGTCTCCATCTGGCAATCCCGATCCATCATTCCCCGGCACCTGTTTCCTTCCTCTCGTCTACATTTGCGGCTCCTGCCCCATCTGTTTCCCCTGCTCAATCATACCGATATAACGATCCAGCTGCTGTTCCTCCAGTTCTGCTATCATATCGGCAAATGGGGACAGATTCCCTTCCACCGCATAGGCTTCCAGGGTATTAAAATAATCCAGGCGATTCTCCTTGGCGATGGAGATCGGCAGAAATCCCTTTGCCATCAGCTGATAGTTCATGATCAGCCGAGAGGTGCGGCCGTTGCCATCCGGGTACGGATGGATTTTTACAAACTCCGCATGGGTCCACGCCGACCAAAAACGCCCACGCGCAGTCCCGCACCACGGGCGACGGCGGCGACGTGCAGGTGCTGACCCAGTGCCGCGACCACATCATCCGCATAAAAATTCTTCACCTGCCGGTACATTTCATTGGGAGAAGGAGGCGTATGCCGGGCACCGGAAATATAAACATCCACATTCCGGTAAACTCCGCCAATTATGATATTGCTCATCAACAGGGCGTGAAGCTCCTTCACAATCTTCTCATCCAGAGCCAGGCCGTTCGCGATACAGTCCTTCACGTATCGGAATGCCTTCTGGTGATTCACCTGTTCATAAATCTCCCGCAGCTGCTTCCCGCCAACGGAGATTCCATCCTCTAGCACCAGCTTAGTCTCAATTAAGGTCAGTGTATTGCCCTCGATGGCGGTGGAGTTGTGGGTATATTCTATCTCGAATGCCTGCTCATAGCTGGCAACGGTTATCTGTGGAATGTATTCTTTTCCCTGCTGGTAAAGCTCTTTCTTCTTCGACAATCGTTCAAAATCCATGACTACCATTCCTTCCTGCATCTATTATTCAGAGTATACCACACTTTGTCCACCGGGTAACGGATTTTTTTCAAGCCTCTCTCGTCCGTTAAGCATAAAAACATTGGACTCTTTTATCACTCCAGAGAGTGGTTTCCCATCACCGGGTGGTTTTTTTCTTCATTCATATGCTGCAAAGGAACCAGCTCCATACAGTTTTCCCCAGAAGATAGGAGCTCATCAAGACGGCTGACCAGCTTTTCCATATGGTTCTGCCAGCCAATCCAGTTCTTTTTTTCGAACCATCCACCCCAATTATTTCCCTTTACTGCGTTCTCCCTCGCGTACTTCAATGAGTCTGAAATATAATCCCGAAGCCATTGAAGGGATTCTCTGGACGCGGTAAACGAGGTAATATTCCCAAACTTACGCTCCGGCATGTCATCCCAGCCGTCATCCATCCCCTCCCTATCCCCATCAAGAAATTTCACGATTATTTCTGCCAGCGCCATCGGACTGGTATGGGGTACGCCCTCAGAAGCCTCCGGCGGCGCATACCACTCTTCCTTCTGTATGGCCTTAATGATTTCCCCCAACTCCATACTGCCATCCTTTAACATCGTTTCTCGGATAAACCCTACAGCGTCCAACCCTGCGTCTGATTCAAATGCGGTTATTCCCCAGCATCCCATGATTCGCTTCCTCCTAACATGACATTCTTTTTCATGAATTAATCATCTGGTATGATCCACCGCTGCCCGTCATAGTCCTCAAACTTTTCACTGGTCACATTCTGTTCATAGTACACAGCCAGAATCCGTTTGATATCCTCCTCTCCCGCCCGTTTCACCTCGAACCCCTGCTCCTTCAGGGACTTTTCGATGCGGTCTAAAAAGGAGAACATCTCTTTTCCCTTTTCCTCCCGCAGCCGGATCAGGATTAAAAATTCACGGGCCGTAGCCATCTGAATCTGAATTCGGTCCAGAAATACCTGGTCCTGTTCCAGCAGTCTCCGGATTACCGGGTTGCGCTCTTCTTCCGCCCGTTTCCGCAGAAAACTTTTGTTCTCCTCAAAATTTTCACGGCTGTTTAAACAGAGGATCTCAATCTGTGCCACCCCTTTCAGCACATTCATCAGCCAATAGATTCCGGCTCCCACACTGGCATCCGATAGAACCGACAGATTGGTAGGGCGAATCATAAAATACACCAGCTGCTCCCCCTGATACGTCTCCAGGCTGTACTCCGTGATTGCCTTTGTGTTGATCAGCTGCCGTGTGGACTGTTTTTTCCTGGCTTCCTTTCTACAGTCTGGCTGCATTTTTCTCTCTCTGCTCATCTTGATATCCTCCACTCAAAGAATTGCTGCCTGAAAAAATAGGCACAGGCATAGCTGATAAAATCCAGGATGCTGGTGTCCTCATAGCGGATTGTCAAAAATGCATACACGGCTGTCAGAATAAACGCAACCAAGCTCCCGGTCTGGGCCGCCGCGAAGACAGAAAATAACACACCAATCCCCACAAGGGTCAGATCTTTAAGCTGCCAAAGCCACATGGTCGCCTTCGCTTTCAAGTGCTCCGGATAAATATACATACTTCCACCTCCTACATTTCCATGGACATCCCAGACATTTTCTCTGTTTCGCAGTTTTTCTCACGTTTAAACTCCTGTTGGGAAACCATCAGGCTTCCTTTGATCTGTGCCAGTTTTTCCAGCACCTCCCGGCCTACCTTCTGCATCTGCATGGAGGTCTCCTCTCCCATCTCCCGGTCCAGGCCCACATAGAAACTGCCTGCAATCTCCCGTTCCGCCCGCGCTACAATCCGGGCTGCTTTTTCATATGGGGTAGGCCTTTCCTTCTTACATGCCTCCGGCGCTCCTTTTTGGTAAATTCCACGACGGGTCCGGCAGTAGCCGCTCCCGTCCGTGTGGGCCAGACGCCAGACCGCAGAAGAGATAACGGTTGCACGCATCGGCTCCCCCATGACCATATGCCCCTTGCATCGTTCCATCACGTAGTCATAAATCTCCGACATGGAGTGCTCTTCCTCATCACTTAACAGGTCTTTGGCAAAATATAAAGCCATCTCTGTATTGGTATGAAAATACAACGGTAACATCCACCTCCTGTCCCCCTATTTCGCCACTGCCTGGACGACCGTCCGGGTCAGGTTGACCGCACTCTGTGCGGCATACACACTGCTCATCAGATTCGCCCTAGTGCTGGTATCAAGACCAAACTGTCCGGCAATCCGCGGCACTTCCCCCGCTGAAAGCATCAATCCCATTCCCAGAAGTGCATTCGTGCTGAGCACCATCAACCCGGCAATCAGAATGGTCGCCTGCAAGAAAGCTGTCAGGCACGTTCCAATGATCTGCTTGCACCAGGAAGTAAAACCATCCACATAGCCTCGCGGGACACTGAACATATAGAGGCTTCCCACCGCAATCTGAATCAGCAGGATTCCTCCACGTTTCAGGTTAGCAAAGAATACTTTAATCGTGGCATAGCCCATCATAATCAGGATAAAAATCATCAAAAATGGATTGGTAATGCTGTTAATTCCTCCAAAGGCACCGCTTATCATCGCATCCTGTAGGGAACCCGCATTGACCAGCGTGTCGATGATGTTCCCGGCCACCGAGCCAAAGTCGCCGCCGAGCCCAGCGATTCCGTCACTCACCCTTCCCTGCAGAGACACACTGAACTTATATAATTCGACCGGAACCGTTGAAAACAAGCCCACCGCCATGAAACCTTTGACGGCATTCATCGCCGTATCCCGGATACTTCCTCGGCCCGACTGGTATTCTATCGCGCATTCAAACACAGCCACCACCAGACCGACCGCATAAAGCGCCCAGGCCAGATGGGAAAAAAACAGGACAAGGGCCTGTACCCAATCCAGCTCAAAAAGCTCCGCTCCCATCTGGCCCATCATGGAGAAAAAGTTTCCTAAAAATCCAATGATTTGTCCGTAAACCCAGTCTACGATTTGCCCCAGAACTGTGTCGGCAACAAAGTCCCAGATAAACATCCATATATCACCTCCTTGAGCGGCAGCACCACATGATTAGCGCTGCCGTTTTGCAGTCCTCTCTCCAGATTCCCGCACCTTAAACAACGGTTTAAATCATTTCCATATCTCCTGCAATTGCTTCCTGACTCCGATATAAAATGCTCTTACCCATATCCAAATCCGTGCTTGGATTCTGAAAGCATTCATTTCTCTCACAGGATACCGTCTGAATATCCAAGGCTCCCATACAGAACAGGGAAAATTCCGCTCCCTTCAGCTCTCTTTTCTCACTGCCTTCCCCTTTATGCTCATAACACTCAACGACCAGCTCCAGCTTTTCTGCATGACGGTAATCATTTTCTACCCCCTGCACAAACTCTGTTTCCCTTGCTTCCAACCAGGTTAAATGACGCGGTTGCAGGGAAGCGCCAATCCACCGGTCATCGGCTATCACAGACACCCTGGCGTACTGGAGCGTTGCCTGATCCTCTGGAACATATCTTGGATTATCCGTCCGGTATGGATCATACGCTGCAATGTATTCTCGTAGTGTTTTCATTCTTTTCCTTTCGATTGTTACATAAATCCATTCTTGTATGACTGGTATTCACAGGCACCCTATTTTCCAATTTAGATTCCTACAATCTGCCAGATATAGAGCGGTGCTGTAATCATAAACACCAGGCCGGCAAACAGGATTGCTGCTGGAGCCCACTCAATCTGTCCATGTTTCCGGTAGTCCATATAGGCCGTCCCCACCTTGACAAAAAACAGTACGGCCAGCACCAAGTCGATGGCTGGAAAGACCACGTTGTTGACGACTGTTTTAATCTGATCCGAGGCTGCCGTCCAGGTTCCCTCAATGGCCCCTGCCACATTTCCGTTTCCGGTGGCAAATGCCGTCATCCCAAAGGCACAGATAAACATAGCCGTCATGAAAAACAGCACCATCCTCTTTACTCTTCTCATAAAATCATCCTCTCTTTCCTTTTTACATAGACAATCCCGGTTGCTGATCTGGCTGGGAAAGCAGCTGCGCCACCTCCATTACCACTGGCTCCTCCCAAAATTTCAGATCTCCCCGGTAGCCAATATTTCGGTTGCTAAACACACGGGCCGCCTCCACCAAATCTGACGAGGCCCCGGGCGGCAGCTCGTAATTCCAGCGGACCCATTCCCCGCTTTGATAGCGCGGCCTTAACTCCAAAACGACATAGTCCTCCGGAACAAACTTGGGATAATGCTTTAAAATTCCCCCCACCGCATAGTACGGCTTCCCCTCTTTCATCACGGTGTTCTTCATCTGAGCCAACGTATCCTCCAACGAGGCACAAAACCAACATTCCGTATCCATAAAACGGCGGATGCGCCCATCACGCAGAATACGGTCCAGGTTTTCTTTTCTGGTGTAATGATAGAGCCTCACCTGCGGTTTATCGATTCGCTCATATGCCATTTCTCCACCTCCTTAATCCGGCTTCTGCGGTGCGATATGCCAATCCTGCCAGAGGTTTCCTCTAATTCGGACACTGTCGGTCAAGTTCATAGAAAGCATCCCCACCGGCGTCCAGCAATCCAGCAGCCAGGTATAGGGCGTATAACTGCCATCCGGGTACCAGATAGGTGAAAAATGGGTACGTCTCCCATAGGTACTATAGGGATTTTCTTCAAACTCAAACCGGGTACTGTACCCACCGCTCATACGCTCTAAAAGACGCCAATATCCCTTGTATTTAAACTCCGGGAAATAGGTGACCGCATTCTGTGCTCCCGTAACGGAAGCGCTCTGGTTGGTACTGACCCGAGAGGTAATCTCCTCCTGAATACCATAACCGGATTTCATTGTATCCCCGGATGCGGTCGGTGATTTTCCATCTGGATGAATCCTCATGGTTCCTGAAAGGCTGGCCTGATAACGGTCCAGATCAAACTCCCACCAGCCGTGATCACACCAATATCCGTCATCATCCTCGTCACCGCTGTGCCATACCCAGTATTCATACCACCACGGTCTCCACACGCCCCAGCTTGCGGATGTCACCTGGGCATTTGACGGAATAGCCGCTGGTGTAAAACCATCATTCCGGTCATCTGCATTGGGATCCGGCGGCGGGTTCTCTCCCAGATCCACTATGTTTGCCGTAATCGTCCCCTTATCGGCCCGGCCCCCGCCAGATACCGTCACCCGGATGGTCATCTTCTGCGGTGTAGACGGTGTGGTCCATCGAATCCATGCAATCTGACTGTCCCAGCTGGGGTAATACACACCGTTGACCCGCATTGTCTTACTTCCGACTCGGAACGTCACCGACACCGGGTGATCCGGATCGGACTGACCTCCACTCACCGTTACCGCTGTTATCACTTCCGTATTTACCCGGTATTCATAATCATATGCGGTGACTTCCGGAGGTGTTGTCACCTCGTTAAAACGAACAATCCCAAGCCCCAGGGAACTGATAATTTCCTGATTGCTACGCACACCAGTTTTAGGGCCGCTCCAGGCCGGGTATCCCAAGTCTGCCTCCTCCAAAAACATGGACAGAGGAAGATTCTGAAATCCCACCGTGGGGAGAACCAGACGCACAGCGCCTCCTGTAAGCTGATCGTAGAGTGCCGCTTCCGTAGCTGTCATGGCAATAAAAACTCCCTGATAGGTCAGATACACAATCGGCTCTAATAAGAGCTTATAATCCCCGCCTGTCAACACCTCAAAGTCCATTCCCGTCAGGTTAGCAATGCTTCTAATTACCTGCTCATCCGTGAAATAACTTTTGATCGCCTCGATGCTGGCTGCGCCAAGACTCTGGGAACTGATGATTCTTGGTAGTGATTGGGCGGGATTCACATATTCATAAGGTTCTGTATGAACTGTCAGTGCAGTTCCTCCTGCATAGGAAATCTTACTTATCTTTCCAAATGAATACCGAACCTGGTTTGGACGCTTATTTGTAAAATCAATCGGCTGCGTCACTGTAGCGCGGTCGGATGCCCGGATCACGGTTACCCGTACTCCCTCATTTCCTGGAGACCAGCTATTCTGCGTTGTCCCTTGACCCATACCACCGCCTCCGTTATTGATGTTTCCGTCTCCTATCGCAAATACGTTTCCGGCAGGCAGTATCACACATGCCAAGATAAGCGCAAGCAGCCTTCTGTATCGTTGATTCATAGGGTTTCCTCCCAAAAACAAAAAGTACCGCCGAAGCGATACTCTTGTCTCTTTGTTTAATTCATAATTCCGATTTTATTTCCATTTTCATACATATCTTCAGCAACTGTCCCGGAACCACCACCGCCATGATCCTCTACCCAGCCAAATCCCGGCACATAAATCTGCCCGTTTTTTGTATCGCCAGCCTGCGGTTCTCCTGCCTGGGTTGGTGGTTCGCTCGGCCGTTCAACATTTTCATGTTCTACCGCTTCCACTGTTCCGGCTACCGTTTCACCATTGGGTTTTACTTCCGGATTCTCCAGCACTTCCTTGGGAGGAGCCGTTGGCTTTTCGGGAGCCGGTTGGATTGCTTGTTCCTCTCGATTTGTCTGTACCGGCACAGTTGTCTTCGTCTCTTCTTTTTCTGTCTTACTCACTCCCACGGTTTCCTTTTGAACTTCCACTTCGATAGTTGGTTTGACAATGATTTCCTTGGTAGCCGGCTCCGTCTCTATAGCCGGTTCCGTCTTTACCACCAGGCTTTCACTGACCGCCAGGCTTTCTTTGCCCACCGGAAGAGTCTCCGCCGGCCCCTTAAAACGCCCACCGATCGCGGTGAGTAACACAGCACATACAATCACTCCACCGGTAAGTGCCAGAATCCGTTTTGTCCGCTCACTGATTTTCATCGTATCCTGCCTCCTCTTCTTGAGCTCTCTCTTTTTACGACATAACATACCGTAACCGTTTCCGAAAGTCCAGCGATTTCAGAAAACTTCCCTCTTTTTTCCCTAATATACGCAATCGTTCAGACGGCTCACCGTCTTAATTGTTACTAGAATACTTCGATATAGCCCGCCTGGACTTTTAGCCTCATTTTCATTGCCGGCAGTGTCTTTCCGGCAAACCGGACCGGAACTTCCAGCCAGATTTCCGCATCTGCCTTAAACCTCTGGGCATTCTGCGGGTCGGAAGGGGCCAGCGGGGCATTGCGAATCTCCACATCCAGTCCTGTGATGCGGTATTCCAGCACTCCCTCCGCATACTTGACACGGGTTCCATTTTCTGAGCGAGTTCCGAGCGTCTCGTCCAGATGATAATAAATATCTCCCGTATCAACCGCTTCTTCAAATCCGTATCCTTCCGTATAATATCCCCCGGAATATCCCTCCCGGACACCATGGTACACATTGGCATAATTATCATTGACCACCGTAACCACCGCATCCTGCAGGGCTTCCTTCACGCCGGAAGCGATTAAGCTCAGGCGGAAGAACTCCATCAGAACACAGAGAAGCAGAAGTAATGCCAGCGTCACGGCGATGACCAGAGGAAATGCCATTCCTCTCCGGTCTCTCACACAGCGAATCACCTTTCTCATTTCCAATACACCTCTGACTTTCCGGACGCCACTGCCTTAAGTGTGATGGGAAAGGAACCAAAACCACCAAACAAGCCCAGATTATAGCGGTAAGTCAGCCGGACCGTGATCTCCTCATTGAGCTGGATTCTTCCGCTGTCGGACCAGTCTATCTCCGGTGACAGCCCTGTTTTTTCCCGCAAGACGGCAGCCCTCCGGCTGGTCTCACTGCTCACTCGCCCGCATAGCTCCGCTTCCCGGCACAGCTCCGTTGCAAAGGTATCCAGCTGCTGTTTACAGATAAATACCGGGAGAATCTTCACAGACAGAGCCAGCACCAACATGACACACAGTACCAACACCGCCACATCAATATAGCCTTCTCCCTGCTTACTTTTTAAAGTTTCCTTTATCGCTTCCATCCGGCGTCTCCTCCTGAATTGCTCTCTTAACACATCTTTTCCACCCCTTTCTCAAAGTGACAGTCCGTCCAGTCCCACATTCTCCTCCTGTTCCATTCCTTCCCCCAGTTTCTTTTCCTGCTTTAATTCTTCAAGCAGTTCATAATAAATCGCCATTGTGTCATAACACTCGGTTTGGAAATCAAATCCCTGCAAACTTGGATACCGCGGAACTTCTATTTTCTGGTCCTGCACCTTCTTTAGCTGAGCCTGTCCGTATTGTTTTCGCACCTCAATCCCGAACAGAATCTTACCATCAACTGGATAGGCTGTACGCCTCTCTCCCTGCATTCCCCGCAAAGCCTCAAACAGGTCAGCGCATTGATGTCTGGATTTATAGGTGTATACCGTACCTGCCGTAATCCCAAACTTATAGACAAATTCATATACGGTTTTGTAGTTTTCTCCCCGCACCCTGCAGCGTGGGATGTAGTTCATTGCTTCGTCCTGCGGGATGTTTACACGCTCCTTCAATCTGCATAGTATCTCAAAGGATTCCATAAATGTGATTGGATTGGTATCTAACTGCTCATAGACACAATTGGCGGACAATCCATATTCCCTGCATAGGGCAACCTTGCTGGGATAGGTTTTGCCCCGGTATTCTACCGGCTCCCCGTGCTTTACCTCCTTAACTGGTCTCGTCACTGCCTCTTCTAGGGACATGCCATACCGTAAACGCTCATACGCATTGCTTGGCTGGATTTTGTAAGCAGCGCAAAGATCCACAAAGTTTTGATAGACCTCCCCATAAAGGGTAATCGGTTCTTTTGAGAGGGCATCCTTCACAACATCTTCTAATTCATTTCCCTCCCGCACCCTCTGAAGTACAACACTCCCATTTAGTCCGAATGCTAATGCAACCTGTGAGTAGCTCGCGTAAACCTTTCCCCACAGCACGACTTCCCGTTCCGGCATCTCCATGCAGCGTTCTACCGCTTTTTCAATATCCTGCAGCCGGCCATAGAGATGGCTCAGAGACCAATATGGCAATTCCAGTGCATTGGATAGGGCTTTTACGGAAGGGAACGAGGTTCCCTGATAGACAACCGAATTTCCCTCCCTCACCTTTTCCCTTAACCCCGTTTCTATTGCCTGTTTTACAGTCCATCCCCGGTACAATCGGGCCTGGAATAACTGCCGGTCAACTTCAAACGCCTCACACAGCGCCTTTCTGGAGGGATAGATAACTCCGCCATATTCAATCGGTTTCTCCTTCATCCTTCACTTCCATTCTAAAACATACTCCCCATCGATTTGAGAATCTCCACCGCGATAATCGCCAGGTATGTGAATAAAAAGCACATCAACATCAAAAAGCTGAACACCCGGATTTTCGGCGGTATCTTCTGGGCCTCCTTTTTCAACCGCTGTAATTCCATCTGCTTAAAGTCGTGGGACAACATCTGGAAATACATGGCCCCATCATCTCCCCGGAGCACTCCGATTAATCCCCGCACCACATCCGACAGCATTGGGGAATTCATTCTGGCCTCAAATCGGGTCAACGCGGCCTCATAACTGGAGGAACGCATATCGGCTATCAGGATTTCCAGCTCACCGGCAAAGGATTCCCCTGCATTCCTTTTATAATTTTCCACAATCGACAGGACGTCCCGGCTGTTTTTAAGCTCCTGCTCCACCGTTGACACAAAACGGGGCAGTTCCGCCTCCAGCTCGCCCCTCTTTTTTGACAGCAGTTGATCCGCCCGCTCCTGTTCCTTAAAAAAGACCATTACCGAGAGTACCATCACAATAACGGACAGCAGGGGAAACACCAGCAGACAGGGAAGGATACCCACCATAACTATTCCTGCTTTGACAACGGCATATGCCTGATAAACCTCCGGTTCTAGATTCAGACCACTGGCTTTTAAGATATTCTTCTGTCTTCCCCTCTTATACTCATCCATGTGGATGTGGGGAGCCAAACGCACCGCCAGGGATAAGAGGTACACTTCCAGGCTCTTCGCTGCCCGCTTCCGCTCTCTGGCTGTATTAATCATGGCCCTCGAGGTTCTTACATACGGCAGCCGGAGCAGATCGGCAGCCAAAAAGAACAGACCGGCAGCCAGTAAACTTCCAAAACAAATAAGCAGCAGCATCTGTCTCACCTCCTATACTCTAGCGGCTTCGTCAGACGGATCACACACGCAGTGCTGACAAAAATAAGGGCTGCCGAGACAGCCAGTATTATCTGCCCCATAGCCGTAAACATTAGCGTCTCATACCAGCTTTTGTTTAAGAAATACATGAGCGGGATATTTCCGATTACCAGGATCACCATCGTAATAAATTCCTTCCTTGGCTCCGTCACCAGAAGCTCCAGCTCTGCATTCACAATCCGCATATCCGACAGCTTACTCACAATGGGCGTCAGGGTGGTCTTCAGACTGCGGTCATACAGACAGTCACAGAGCGCATCGCACCACTCTTCAAACACATCATTTTCAATCCGGCCCTTTAATACTTTCAACCCTACTTCTACATCCGGATTTACCACCCGGACCTGGGTTGTAAACTCCTGGAACACGTTGCGGACCGGGGGATTTAAGTAGTGCAGGTTCTCCTCCACCGCGGTCAGGATGTCCTCATTTCTGAGGTAAGCAGTCGTAATGATGGAAAGTGCTGTCTCCAGCTCTGCCGCCACATTCTTTTTGTAGTGACCGGCCGTAAGCCGCACATACCAGAATGGGAAAAACAGAAAACCAACCGCCATCACAGGAGCCAGAAAGTAATTCCCCAGAAGCAGCGCCAGGGAACCTCCCACACAGAACAAAGCCAGGCTGGCCGCACAGATCAGGGAAAACCGTTTCTCCCGGCCGGTCATGGTAAGGATGTCCTGGGCCTCCCTGATTTCTCTGCGAAATACTCCTATTTTCTTTCTGTGTGTCGCTTCATTAATCTCATCCTTCAAGGTCTTGGGCCTGCGAAGGAGAAAGGCAAACAAACCATCCGTGAATTCCATCGGCTTTAAGCCGAGAATTAGAAAAGCACCGGCAATCATACCGGCGCAGGCCAACAACTGCATCCCCGTCAAGCGCAAACACCTCCTCTCAATCGTTCCAGAGTCTCTCCCGGCATCCCATTCTCAAGCAGGCGCTTTGCCAGGCTGTCCGAAATAGGGTGAACCGTTTCATGATGTCCTTCTATCACAAACTTCCCCTCCTCCATGCGGTTTTCCGTAATCCGGTACTGGAACAGCGGGCGGTAGGTCCGGCTCCCATCCGGCTCAATCACACACTCCATGATTTCCATCAGCCGCCGTTCCCGGTTCTCCAGCTGCTTGCAGAAGGCAACAATGGGGTAGGCTTCCGTGACATAAGCCATCAGCGTTTCATCACTCATGTCCACCGCCCGCTTACATAAGGAGACCATACGACGGTATGTGGCCTCACAGCTGTTGGAATGGATGGTAGTCACCACCGCCACGCCGGTTCTGGCCGCTTCCTGGGCGGCATTTGCCTCCGGCCCGCGCATCTCCCCCACTACAATAATGTCCGGGTTAAAACGCAGCGCCATGTCTAATAAGGCAATCTGGTCCACTCGCTGCCGTTCATTTTCACTGTCTCTTGTCAAGGTATGAATCACAGAATTCGTTACCTTTCCTTCCTTTTCCCGCACCAGCGCCAGCTCCCTGGAGCCGTTTTCAATGGTATAGATTCTCTTGTTGTCCGGAATGGTAGTGAGCAGCCAGCCGAGCAAGGTGGTTTTTCCAGAGCTGGTTGCCCCTGCCACACAGACGGATATTCCATAACGCACGCATTCCGTCAGAAATTCCAGCATGGGACCGGTGGCGGTTCCTCCGGCGATGAAATCCTCCTTTTTCATGGACTGTGGATTCACAATTCGAATGGAAGCTGCAATCCCCACATCTTCATCTACCAGAGGCGTCTTCATTGCTGCGATACGGATGTTTTTAGACAGATGCCCCAGCACGGCCGGACTTGCATTGTCTAACACCATTCCCGATGCATGAAGCATACGGCGCACAACATTAATGGCATGCTGCGGACTCTCAAACCGCTCCGTCAGCTTCCTTGTGACGCCTCCTGCATACTGGACTTCAATATCCCGCCAACTGTTAATGTCGATCTCCTCAATCCCAGTCCCAAACACATATTTTGTCAGGAAGGAGAACTCCGCCATCTCTGTATAGATGGCATCCACCAGCTCCTGTCCGCTCATTCCCGTCACTGCAATCCGGTAGTCCTGGATGTACTTCGTAATATAGCGCTTGATCTGCTCCTTTACTTCTTCATTCCCCTGTTCCACAATCAAGGTAGAGTATTTACTGGAAATGTACTCCTGGACCTCCTTCAGCACGGAAGAAAAATCACGGCTGTCATCCTGTGGGGTGAAAAACAGGTCACGGCTGCGCGGTGCATGGTTCTCCTGATGGAGTGGTCCACGAACTGGCCCCTCCTCCCAATCCATAACAGGTGGCCCAGATTCCGTGCCTGGCACTTCTGGGTGTGTTACCTTCTGTGGTATCTCTACTGATGGCGTTACCTTCCGTGGCTGCTCCGCCGACGATGCCTCCTCCCCGTGAAACACTGCCGGCGGTGTTTCTTTTGATGGAATCTCTTCCTTTGATTTCTCTGTTTCCCCCATTTTTTCTTTCTGCCCTAAGCTTAATTGTCCGGTTAAAAACTCACTTTCACCAGTTCCCGTCTCTTCCCTCTCCCTCGCACACTTCGACTCCTTTATGCCAGGCACTTCACGCGCCCCGAACAGATCCGCGGATCTCCGTTCTCCTAACACCCAAACACCTCCTTGCTGATTGCCTCAATCCCCTTGCGAAATCCCCGGCTCTCCCGCAGGGATAGGTCCGACAGCAGATCCCCTGCCAGCCCCTGCGCCGCCAATTCGGCTGAATACGGGAGCCGGAAGGTCACCGTCCCAAGCACCTGCTCCACATGTTCGCTCGCCTCGCTGGGCTTGATGTTGCTGGCTACCTTATACTGCTTATCTGCGTCCCATTTATTGTCCCGCAGCAGCGGAAGCTGGCTGGAAAGGTAGCTGATGCTTTTTAAATCACAGTTCACCAGGCGGAGGACCGCATCCGACTCCATCAGTGCGATGGCTGACAGAATGTCGTTGGCAATATAGCTTCCGCAGTCAATAATGATATAGGGTGCAATTCCTCGAAGACACGCAATTAACTCTGTGGCCTGCTTCGCATGATAGGGCGGATAGGTATACTCGTTTTCTCCTCGCAGCATCCCTAACAGGGTCAAATGGTCATACCGCTTATGGGTGATGAGGTTATGACGGACCAGGGATTCTGTCACCTGAGCTGCCGCCAGGATGCTCCCTAGCGAATGTTCACATTCCAGATCTCCCGGCGGACAAATGCATGGCAGCATGGGGGCCGTCATGTCACAGGTCACAAGAACCACATTTCTTTTTTTGCCGGCCAGATATTTCGCCAGCTTGACCGCAGCCGTTGTCTTTCCGCTTCCCGGGCTTCCCCAGATAGCCAGGACCTGCGCCCCAGGTTCCTGCGTCCCTTCCTCCTCCATTTTTGCAGAACGGTCAAAAATACTTCCTTTCTTGAAATTCAGCATTTACTCCACCCCGTTCTCACTCTCAGCGGTTGTCTCCTCCATTGCTTCTGGAGTGTTTTCCGTCTCTCCGGAAGCAATGCTCTCCTCTTCCTCTGTCTCATCGGGTGAATATAGCTCAGACAGTACCTTCTCCTGCGCACGGATAAACTGCTCTGCCTGCTCCTTCGCTCCCCGGTACACCAATGCAAGATGAAGTTTCCCATCTGCCTCCAGTTCCGCCAATGCCCTCCCCTGTTCCGGGGTCACCAAAAGTGTCACCGTTCCGGGAAGTTCCTTCTCTGTCTCCCCATCCTGCTCTCCCGTGTTGGCATCGTACCCACTGTTGGCCGTTACCGCGATGACCTCCACATACTGAAGTTCCGGCAAAGTCACGGTTGAACCCTGCTTTCTGTAATCCGGGGCAATGACTGAAACAATATCACCGCTCATAAGTTTTCCAGAAAGCCCATTGGCAAATGCCTTCACGCTCACCGAGATTGCCTGCTTCTCCCCATTCAGGTTATAGAGATAGGCATTCTCTGCAGCCGGCTCCTCCGCCACCTTGGAACGAATGATGTAATCGCCCGGCACCAAATCCGCCGAGGCATATCTTCCTACCACCTCCTCCACGCTCCGGGCTACACCCTCCGGCATGTTGTAGCCGCCGACTTCAACGGCCTTCACCATGTCGTTTGTGATTTCATCTCCGATTCGAATGTCCTTCGTCACACGCACAATTTCTGTCTTCTGACTGATGGTACGGTTAAACATCGGCGTTATGGCGAAACAGATCACCAGAGACAAAAGTATGCAGAGTACACCGATTACCGTCCGATTTTTTATAAAATTCATTTGCTGATCCTCCTACATCTGAGCGGACACCGCTCATTTTCCAAACCGTTTTCCCCTAACCGTGACGCACCGCCGTAAACTTGGACTTCTGATACTTTCTAATAAAATGTACCAGCACCACAACCCCGGCCAGAGAGCCGGCTCTTACCATCCACTTTTTCATCCGATCTGTCCTCCTGATTTCAAATAATAAGCGGCCATATATCCCAGCGCCAAACATGGAGCCAGCGGATAGACAGCCGCAGCTTTCTTCTTATAAAATACCGATATAGCACTTGCTGCGCAATGAAACAACAGCAGCAGGGAGAGGCCCAGTATTGTTCCAGCCAGGGCAGCCGGTAGCCCCAGCACAAGGCCACAGGCTGCCACCAGTTTCACATCCCCTCCTCCGATTCCCCCCTTCATGGCTCCGGCCAGAAAAAAGAGGGACGGTATCACGCCCCACAGATTTACCGGTTGAAAGCACAGGAGAGAAGCAACAGCAATTGCTCCGTTTACCCAATCTGGAATCTCCCGTTTGCGCAAATCACACACAGAGGCAATCAACAACAGAAACACAAAAAGGACCGCCTGCATATCACATCTGCGGCTCCTGCTGTCCTACCGCCTGCACCGGTGTATCCACCTCCGGGCGGGCATTGGATACCTGCTGTGCCACGGACTGCTCCAAAGCCTGATGATAGGCATTCAGGATGCTCTCGTGGAGCTGTTCCCTGAATTCTGCTGTTACAGGAAAACAAATGTCCTTATAGCCATCGGTTGTTTTCCGGCTGGGCATGGAAACAAACAGACCATGCTCCCCTCCCTCTACGATTTTGATTCCGCGGATTCCAAAACAGCCGTCGATGGTCGCCGATGCATATCCCCGGATACTGCCTTCCTGGCTGGGCGGGTACATGGATGTAATTCTTACGTCTATGGTAGGCATATGAGATTCCTCCTTCTTTCTTCCTTTTCTTTGTCTTTTTCGGTTCCTTATCCTGCATAGTTGAACATCTCGGAAATACGGCGGGTTAAAGTCGGCAACACATTGTCCTCAAATAATGTATACAGGCCGGCAAGCAGCAACGCGCCGATGACCACAGCCATTAAAATCTTGATGGCACTATCTACGAAGCCTTCCCCGGACTGATTTTTTAACGCCATACCAGCCTTCCAGATTTTCCACTCCACTGCATGTTTCACATTTTCAATTTTCACTCTCATTGCCAAATTCCTCCTCATAAAAAATAAAAGACAGCAGGATTGTTGCTGTCTTTCTTCCCTATAACTGCATCATCTGCGACTGCTCCGGTTCTTCCTTTTCAAATGCAATCGCTTGAAATACCTTTGCGTCCACATAAAAAAATTCACTGCCTTCTCCATCATACAATTCGATGACATCGGAAACAGCAATGGGGTGGCCCACAAAACCGGGAACCGCCTGCCCTGCGTCAAACTTCTCAAGAATCTGCTCCAGGTCGTTGGTTTCAATCTCCCCATCGTAGGCAATCCCCACCACGTTCGGACAATATGAGATTCCGGTTCGTATTCTTCTCCTCGTT
>OLNK01001325.1_pt1 | contig 19596 bp, 18 predicted proteins | sample 1672791 | NCBI WGS metagenome assembly OLNK01 (sample SAMEA3136724, study PRJEB25190) | human gut metagenome | biome: human gut; feature: human-associated habitat; material: faeces | place: Austria | collected 2013 | reverse complement strand
CCAAACCCCCCTTGCAAACAGGGACGTCTCCAAGCGGAAGGGGCCGTCTTGCGTCTTTGGGCCGGACACTTAGGGGACTAGCGCTATCTGTCTGAATCGCGTTTCACTTGTGCATGGTTGAGCGGTGCGGTGGCGTCCTGCTACGCTATGCAGCGCAAAACGCAAAGGCGAGCCGCCTAAAGGAAGGAGCTCATCGTGCAGGAAGTGCTGTTTATCGAGTACCCGAAGTGCTCAACGTGCAAGAAGGCCAAGGCATGGTTGGATGCGCATGGCGTGGCGTATGCGGATCGCGACATTGTGGCGGATAATCCCAAGGCGGCTGAGCTGGCCGAATGGCACGCGAAAAGCGAGCTGCCGCTGCGCCGGTTCTTCAACACCAGCGGGCAGCTGTATCGCCAACATAATGTAAAAGCCCAGCTAGATGCAGGCATGTCGGACGCGGAAGCTTATGACCTGCTGGCTACCAACGGCATGCTGGTAAAACGTCCCATCGTCGTTGGCCCCGATTTCGTGCTAACCGGCTTCAAAGAAGCCGACTGGGAAGCTGCACTGCTATAGGCTTTTCGCATAGGCGTTTTGCGCTTCCGCTAGACAAATAGGAAAGAATAGGAAAAAAGGAAACCGTCGAAAATCAATTGGCGGCTGAGCTAGAGGCGCTTAGGCAGATTTTTCAGCTTCTTAACCCGATACGCGTCAAGGTCGGAATCGATGGATTAAAAAGCCCCGCATTGTGCGGGGCTTTTTTGCGTTTACGTGAGCTTGCGCTCACGTCCACGAAGTGGGTTGCGGTGCTTTGCGCGCTCAATGAGCTATCGGGACGGTTCTCGGCCAACCTTTTTATGCCAGCTGCTCGATGAAATCGCTGGGCTCGATGGCGCACATGCGCTTGCCGTCTTGCAGGCGGATGCGGCCGATGTGCAGCTTCATGACGCCGGCGGTTTCCAGGCTGGTGGTGGTGAAGCGGGAAATCACCAGCTGCTCGCTTGCCTTTCCTGCCATGGCATACACGCGGCGCGCGTCCTTCGCGTGCTCCTTCTCCTGCTTGTCCAAGGGCATCTCGGCGCTGTCGAAGTATTCGCGGCAGGGGATGAACCCGTTCACGAAACCGCTGATGATCAGCACCTTCGGCGAAAGCCCCGCGACTTGGTCGTAGGGAACCACCTGGACCGCGCTTGCGGAATCGATGCGGGGCGCCAGCAGGCGGTTGCGGAAACGCTCGGCCATGGCCGCCGCCGAGTTATCCTGCTCGCCCAGGCACAGCGTGCTCACGATGCCCGGCGCCGTTGCGCCTTCCTGGCCCGTGACCAGCTCGGCAAGCTTATCCAGCAGCGCCATGCCTTCGAGCCCGGCTGCGGATTCGATGAGTGCGAGGCCCGCTTCGTACGCGGCGCCGACGCGCTGGGCGCCCACGATGTGATCGGCATCGCCCTCGTTCGCGGCCAGTGCGCCATTCTGCGCGTCGCGCAGGGCTTCCACCAGGCCCTTATCGTGCTCATCGGCATATGCGCGCAGATTCGCCAGGGCGGAGCTGTTGGCCAGCCAGTCGCCGTATCCGCACCAGCAGCGCCATGCAAGCGCGTTTTCGGGATCGGCCACCAGGTCCAGCGCCGTCAGCACGTGGGCGGGCACGCAGCGCTCGTTGTCGCGGATGTCGCCGCGCACCGGCTGGCGATCGGTCAGCGCCTGGGCGGGAACCTTCGCGGCCAGCAGGGCCTTCACCATGTTGCGGCTCCACACGCCGTTAGGCGTCGCAACCACGATGCTGGCGGGGTTCGTTCCGGCCGACACGGCTTCGGCAGCGAAGCGCGCAACGGCGTCGAATTCGTCTTCGGGCAGCGGGCTTTCCAGCACAACTGTCTGACCTGCGATGATGTCTTCCGCTGCATGGAACGCAATCGACTGCATGGCGGGGTCGGCAAGCAATTTGGACGCAGCTGCAGCCCCGGCTGCGCAAGCGTGGCACGCGGACAGCTCGATATCCTCCGCTCCTTCGTGCGCGTCCATGAACTCGTCCAAGCCTGCGGCATAGGGGTAGCTGTCATAGACCTGCACGCAGGCGGTGCGGTCGCCGGCGATGGTGAGCGTTTCGGTCGCCATCAGGCCGGCAAGCAGCTGTGACGCCTTGCTGATGCGCTGATAGTCGTCTACAAGCACGTGGGCGAACGAATGGGCGGCAACCGCGCCGGCGTGGCTTCGCAGGTAATTCACCGCCAGATTGCCCGCTTCGGGCTCGACGATGCTGCGCGTGAGGGCCAGGTTGTCCTTCAGCAGCGTGTGCACGTTGGACTCCTCACCGGGCAAAAGCCAGTTAGGGTCGTCGTCGGCAAGCTCGGTCCAGCTGCGGTAGAAGAACTTCAGCATCTCGCGCAGGCGCTTGGGGCGCAGGCCGCTCACCTTCATATCTTCGAGCAGGAACAGCTCCTCGTAGGCGGCGAGCAGACGCGGCTCGCGGCCTGACCAGCGCACCGCTTCGGCATCCGAGAGCACCTCGAGCGCTAGGGCGCGCGGCGTGGTCACCGCGACCTCGTCGGCGTTCACGCCGGCTTCTTCGGCGGCGGCGTTCAGGCGCAGCGTGAACGACTCGCATGCCTGCGGCGTGGCGCACAGCACCAGCACGTTCCCTGCCTTTTCGCCGCCCGAAAGCAGCGAGCATACGCGCTCGATCAGCTGCTGTGTTTTGCCGCAGCCCACGCCGCCGACGATGCGCGTTGCCTTGATGTGCGAAATATCCTGGATCATATCCGACCTCCCAGCCGTTATCTCTTACCTATTTATATATGTGCTCGCGATCTTGCCCGCCAAGCGGGGTGGAGCGCGCTGCCGTCGACGATACGCCGACGGGTCGTTGCCGTTCCCGGGCCCCTTCCGTCAGCTCGTTGGACGGCGAGGGGGTTTGCACCGAAGCGGGTGAGGAGGTTGCCCGCTTCGGCTTCTCAGGTTGAAAGAGGGAGTGGCGGCATCTTCTGAAGTGGGGAGGGAGGGGAGGGCGAAGAAGCGCCGCTCCCGGGCAGAAGGTGGTCTATCCCCAAAACCCTTGCTAGGCCACCCTCTGCCCGGGAGACCGGGCGCGATGCGCGCCCGGCTGTTCCCGTGTTGCGTTTCCTGCGCCGCAACGTGCGCGTTTGCCGTATCTGCTTGCCGGCTACTTCTCGTTTTCCACCAGCGAAACGGGTTCGCCCTTCTTGGCGATCAGCGGCATGCTGATCGCGTGCGCCGGGCAGGCGTCCACGCACGAGCGGCACTTCGTGCACTCGCTCCATGCGGCCTCGGAAAGCTCGGGATGGCGCGGATCGATGCCTTCCTCGCAGGCGCGTCCGCAGGCGCCGCACTTCTTGCCCTGGGCGGTTTCCAGGCACTTCGCGTTGTCGATGGTGGGCTTGAACGTGCGGTTCAGCTTGGCGATCAGGCTCATGAACGCCGAAAGCGGGCACAGCTTATGGCACCACTTCTTGAACAGCAGCACCTCGGCGATCAAGATGGCGGGCACCACGATGAGCGACCACGTCACGTCGCCTTGCGCGAACAGGTTCACCAGCAGCAGGATGGTGGCGAAGGTCAGCCCGATGGGGCATACCAGGCAAAACACCGGGAAGCCGAAGATGAAGGTGGACAGCAGCGCACCGCCCAGCACGAAGTGACGGGCGTCTACGGCCTCGCCGCGCTTCTTCGCGCAGCTTGCGCAGCCGGCCAGGCCCTTCAAGTCCTTTTCGCAGCCGCTGGCCAGCGCCGCCTTCTCGTCCTCGGTTAGCGGCGCGATGCCGGCTGCGGCGGTCTTGGCGGGCTCGCCCTCGGCCGGCTTCTCGGCCTTCGTCTGCTTCTCGGGCTTGGTGAATATGCCGCGAAGTTTCTGCACCAGGGGAACGGGGCACATCCAGCCGCAGAACGCGCGGGCGAACACGATGATGAGCACCACCATGATGACCAGAGACACCACGGCGCGCGGCACCATCATCTTGCTGGCCAGCATGGTGCCCAGCGCTCCCAGCGGGCAGAGGATGGAGATATCCCAGATGCCCGGTGCCGAAATGGTGCCGATGCCCAGGTTCGTCAAAAAGCCTACGAACACGATGGCCACGATGGAGAGCGCGGTTATGGTGCGCAGCGTTTTGGAATTGCGTTTCATGACCGCACCTTACCTTTCTACCTGGTCAAGCGGCTTGATGGTGATGGCGCGCGAAGTGGCGCCCTCGGAAATGGAACCGTTTTGCAGTGATACGCACACGCTTTCGCAGGCTCCGCAGCCGTTGCACTTGTTGTCCAGCACCACGGGACGGTTCTCGTCGTCAAGCGTGATGGCCTCGTACGGGCATGCGTCGTAGCAGAACCGGCAGCCGATCAGCTTGTATGCCAGGCACCAGTCGGTGTTGATGACGGCTTTGCCGATGATGGTGTTCTCCTTCGTGGCGCCCGCCGGCAGCTCCAGCGCGCGCGTGGGACAGGCCGAGACGCACAGCGGCGTGCCGCCGTTCTCCTCGGTGCACCAATCGCAGTAGCTGTCGCTGAAATCGAACGTCGGCGTGCGCATGTTCAGGATGCCGTTCTCGATGTGCGCCGGGCGGATAACGTCGCGCGGGCAGATCTCGTAGCATTTCTCGCAGCGGATGCAGGCGCCGATCAGGCGGTCCTCATCTTGTCCTCCCGGAGGGCGGATGATCGCCTGCGAGTTCGCCAGCTTCAGCCCGCCCAGGCCCAGCATTACCGCGGCGCCGCCGATGCCCAGACACAGCGTGCGGCGCGTCATGCCGCCGGTCTTCGCCTGCTTTCCCGCGGCGGCCTGCGTTTGCGTCTCGTCGGCCGCTCTCCTCGTCTGTTCCGCGCGGCCTTCGGGCAGGTTCGTGCGGTTGTCCGTGTTGTCCATCTCTCCTTCTTTCGCTCGCGCCCGATGCTGGCCTCCCCGTATCCGACGCCCTCCACGCCGGGAAGCCTGGCGGTGCAAAATCGCCGACGCGCTGGCTTCGAAGCGCGTCGGCGGGCGATGCCCGTTACTCGTCTTCGGTCAAAACGTCGTCCAAAAACGCCTTATCGGTGTTCAGGAACCCATCGGTGAGGTAGGCCAGGCCTTGATACAGGTCGGTTTTCGCGAAGCGCTTCATGTCGGCGGTCATCATGGGAACCCAAGACAGCAGATGGTCTTCCAGGAAGTTTCTCTGCGTGGTCAGCAGCGCGGCGGCTTCCTCCTCGTCGCCCTTGCGCAGCGCCTCTGCGGTGCGGTTGGCAAGCACCTGTTCGAATTCCAGCTCCAGAGCCACGTGGTCCTCGCCTTCCTTCCAGCTGTTCTTCTTGTCAAGGCCGGCGGAACGGTAGATGGCCAGCACCTCGTCGCGGGCATCCTGCATGAGCAGGCGCTTCTCGGAGGTGTACACGCTTTCGAACGGGTAGGCGGCGCTGTAGGCGTCCACGCCGTGGCCGATGAACACCCGGGTGTAGTCCACGGCCAGGTCGGTCAGGCTGTTCTCCCAGGTGTTGGACAGGTACTTCGCCAGGCGCAGGTAGCCCTCGTCCACGTCGGCATTGCCCGTGGAGGCGGGGAAGCGCATGCCGTGCAGCTCGTCAAGCAGCTGTTGGTCGATTTCCACGCGGAACAGGCGGCTGAGCAGGCTGTATGTTGCGGCGCGTTGCTCGATCAGCTTGATCAGCTCGTCCATGGAAGCCTGCTCTGCGGCGGTGTTGGCGTTCTTAGTCATGGTTAGTCCTCCTTGGAATCGGTCGCGGACTCGTCCACGACATCTGCCAGCATTTCCAGGCCCTGCTTTCCCGTTTCGGTGGTGAACCAGGCCTTGCGCCATTCCAGCGCGTCGCATTGCTCCAGCTTGTCCACGAAATGCGGGGCGTACAGGCGGGGCTTTTGCACCAGCGGGTCGTTGTCGACCTTGCCGTTGATGGTCGGGGTGGCGGCGCCGTTTTCGGCTGCGCACAGCGTGAGGATGCGCTTGTAGATGACCGCGTACGCCGCGTCCTCCTCAAGCAGGGCGCGCAGGCGCTCGATCGGTTTGTCGGAATCAAGTTTTGCCTGACCAGGCTCGGTGATGCGCCAGAACACCTCAACAGGCTCGGTGGCTTCAAGATACTCCACGCCGTCCACGACCACGGTCTTAGGCTCGTTTGCCGTGTCATCGGCGGGCTGGCCGTCGGCGGTGATGCGCTCGATGGCGCCGGCGCGTTCGAGCAGGTTGCACAGGTTGGCGGCGGTGTAGACGCTGAAGTTGTCCTGCTGCAGCTTATCGACGTGGGCGTTCACGGCCTCGGCGCTTTGCGGTTCTTGCACGAAGGACAGGATGCCCAGCAGCACCTTTCGGCGCGGGGCCATGGATTTGAACAGGTCGTCGATGCGCTCGGCAGGCGTGCGATCATCGGTTTTCGCTTCGGATTGCTGTGCGGGTGCATCGGTTGCCGAGCTGATGGCGGTGTAATCGCCGCCCTCGCTATCATCGTCGTCCGCGCCGGTGTCCTCCAGCGGGTCGAACTCGTCAAGCTCGGATTCAAAGGATAGATCGAAAGTGGAATCAGACATGCTCCGCCCCTCCCAGACATTGCCAACAACAAAACAAGCGCCTGCCTTCTGGCATGACGCTACAGTGCCGGCCCGTAAGACCGACTCCGGGAACTTCACCCCTGAAGTTCCGACTTTTTGCAAACAATGTCTGCCGCACGCATCTGGTGCGTCGGCGGACTCCCCGCGACGATGATATGCGCGCCACGTCGACGATGTCAAGGTCTGACTTTCCGCCTTATATTATTCGACTTTGGGGATAGTCGTTTTCGCGTTTGACAATGCGCGGAGGGTTGCGCCATACTGCGCGGCGGGGTTTGGGGAAGAATGCAAGTGGACGACGGACCTGGCCGCGTGGGGACGTGCGCCGGCCCGCTTTGGTTTGGAGAAAGGAAGCTGAAGCCATGACCGCTTTTATTCGACCCTCTTTGATTCTTCGCATGGACCTGGACGAACGTTTATTCAACGACGAGTGCGTCTCCGATATCAAACGCTCGTACTCCTATGTGGCGCCGTCGCTTGTGCAAGCGCACAAGCCGGTAGACGGGCAGCGCCCGGAGAACGTGATGCGCTTCATGATCAAGCTGCATCGTGCCTACTGGGACAAGTCCGACGAGGCAGCGCAGCAGCTGTGGGAGGGCGTCATGCCCAAGTGGCTGCACAACATGTTCTCGAAGGTGTCCAACACCATCACTGCCGCCAACAACGTTCGCGCCGAAAACGGCCAGCCGGCGTTTCCGTATCACTGGCTTGAGCTGGAGTTCGGCGACAATGCGCTCATCGCGGTGAAGACGGGTTCCGATTCGTCGTTTCCCGCCGATGGGGTGGACATGGTGGAGCGCGTGCGCGACCTCATGAACGCCGGTGCGCTGGGGCAGGATATCGCTTGCGTGCGCATCCCGTCGCGCGCCAGCTACGAGGCGCAGCTTGCAGCCGCCGAGCAGGCGCAGGCGGAAGCCGTCGTTGCCGCCGAACAAGGCGACTCCGCAGGTCAAGTGGCCGAGCAGGCTGAGCTCGCCAGCGTCACCGCCGAGCAGGCCGTCGATGTTGCCGGCACCGCCGCCGAGGGGCAGGCCGATTCCGCCGACCCCGTCGAGCCTGCCTTCGCCATTCCCGAGCTGCCCGCGTTCGACGTGGACTACGGCACCTGGGGCATCGAGTACGTCGACGGCTCCGTGCGCGAGTTCAACGTCGCCGCCGGTGCGTTCTCGTAGGCGAACGGCTATACTAACCAATTGCAAGGGGGGTAGACGAGAAAGGGGCAGCAATGCCAAGTGCCAAGAATTTCCTCGGTCTGCTCGAAAAACTTCAGAGCGCCGATATCACGGTTCACCAGAACCGCTGCGCCGTCGTGCGCAATCGCAACGCCACGTGCATGAAATGCGCGGAGGTGTGCACATCGGGCTGCATCTCCTATAACGACAACGAGCTGATCATCTCGCCGGAGAAGTGCATCGGCTGCGGCACGTGCGCAACCGTGTGCCCCACGTGCGCGCTCGAGGCCCATCGTCCCAACGACGCCGAGCTGCTGCATCGTTGCATCCAGGCCATGCGCGCCGCCGACGGCGAGGTCGTCATCGCGTGCGAGCAGATCGTGAACGCTGCAGAAGGCCTGCTTGACCTGGAGAAAGTCGTGTCCGTCACGTGCCTTGGGCGCGTGGAGGAAAGCTTGCTCGTCACCCTGGCCGTCGCCGGCGCAAAACACGTCAGCCTGGTCGAGGGCAAGTGCGCCTCCTGCGAGCACGCCACCGGGCTCCACATGGCCGAGCAGGTGCGCGACACCGCCAACACACTGCTGGAAACATGGAACAGCGACATGCGCGTCGACCTGGTGAAGAAGTTCCCGCACCAGGTGCGCCTTGAGGGCAAATCCAGCTTCGATGCCGGCAAGCGCAGGTTCTTCGCGGAGGTGGGCTCCGAGGCGAAAGCCGCCGCCGGCACCACCGCCGACTACGCCGTGAAGGAAACGCTCGGTATCGAGGAGAAGCCCGAATCGCGCTTCCAAAAGGTGATGGAGGACGGCACGCTGCCGCACTTCATCCCTGATCGCCGCGAGCTTCTGCTGAACAGCCTGTCAAGCCTAGGCGAGCCGAAGGACGTCATGATCGAGACGCGCCTGTGGGGCCATGTCATCATCGACCCGGAAAAATGCAGCAGCTGCCAGATGTGCGCGACGTTCTGTCCGACCGGCGCCATCAGCAAGTTCACCGACAAGGACGGCACGTTCGGCGTGGAACATTTCCCCGGCGATTGCGTGAAATGCCGCTGCTGCACGGATATTTGCCCGCAGCAGGCGCTCACGCTCTCCGACGAGGTGTTCGCCGTCGACCTGCTCTCGGGCGCGGTGGAGCGCTACGAGATGAAGCCGCCTGCGCATCCTGTGGACGACCCGCACCAGATCTGGCGCACCATGAAGGACCTGCTCGGCTGCGATCAGGTTTACGAGCGCTAAATCCGCTTCCATAGCTTCCGCACGCGGGGCCGTCCTTCGGGGCGGCCCCGTTCTTTAAGCCCGCTTTCAGGCTGCGCCGTATACTGTTGATTGAAAGAATGCACGCCTGTGCCCTGCGGTGCGGGTTCGGGAATCGACGGAAGGCACACCATGCAGATCCTCATCGTGGAAGACGATGTGCGGCTTGCCCGCGCGCTGGCGCACATCCTGGAGGAGAACGGCTACGGCACCGATGTGGTGCACAACGGCGCCGACGGGCTTGCCTATGCCGAAAGCGGCATCTATGACGTGGTCATCTTGGATGTCATGCTTCCCAAAATGGACGGTTTCACGGTAGTGGCCGAATTGCGCCGCAAGAACGTGAGCACGCCGGTGCTGCTGCTCACCGCGCGCGACGCCGTGCCCGACAAGATCACCGGTTTGGATAGCGGCGCCGATGACTACATGACCAAGCCCTTCAGCCCCGCCGAGCTGCTGGCGCACCTGCGCGCCCTCACGCGCCGCCAGGGCGAGGTGATCTTCGAGAAGCTCGACGCAGGCGACCTCTCGCTGAACCTGGAAAGCTACGACCTGACGTGCGGGCAGAAGGCCATCCACCTGTCGTTCAAGGAGTTTTCCCTGGCGAAGGTGCTCATGAGCAACGCCGGTCAGGTGGTGTCGAAGGAGCTGCTCATCGAGCGCGTGTGGGGCGTGGAATCCAGCGCCGAGGACAACAACGTCGAGGCCTACGTCAGCTTCCTGCGCAAGAAGATGCGTTTTTTGGGCTCGAAAGCGTGCATCGAGACCATCCGCAAAGCGGGCTACCGTTTCGCCGCCGATGGCGCCGCGGCCTAAGGCGGTCATCCCATGCTGAAAAAGCTCCGCATCAAGTTCATAGCGCTGAACATGGCCACCGTCGCCGTTGTGCTGACGGTGGTCTTCGCGGCCATCTGCGTGGTGAACCATCGGCAAAGCGTCGCCACGGTCGACGGTGCGCTCAACCAGGCCATCGCGCAGGCCTCGGAGCATCAGGGCAGGCAGATGGGGAAGGACTCGCTGGGCGAAGGCCAGCCGGAATCCGGCAACGGCCAAGCGGCGCCCGATGACGGCGAGGCAGGCGATTCGCAAGCATCCGACGGCCGGGAATCTCCGGCTCAGACAGCCGAGCAGGCGGGATCCGTCGTCGACGCCTCCTCCGGCGTTGCGGCGCCGCCGACCATCGGCGGGCGCGAGCGCAGCGGGGAGCAGGTCATCCCCGTGGCGTTGTTCTCCATGTCCTTGGATGGCGATATGACCGCGCTCAGCCGCTTCAATACGGCGTCCATCAGCCAAGACGTGCTCGAGCAGGCGGGCGAGCAGCTCGCCGGCGCCGACGAGGGCTTCGGCAGCTTGTCCGACCTGGGCCTGTTCTACGTGAAGCGCCAGGCGGGCGGCGTCATGTACCTGGCGTTCGCCGACATGGGAAGCGCGAGCGGCTGGCGCAGCCTGGCGGCCACGCTCGCCGTGGTGGAGGTCGCGGCGCTGGCCGTGTTCTTCGTCATCAGCCTGTTCTTCAGCCGCTGGGCGCTGCGCCCCGTCGCCCGCGCCTGGACGCAGCAGCGCCGCTTCGTTGCCGACGCCTCGCACGACCTGAAAACCCCGCTTACCGTCATCCTGACCAACACGTCCATCGCGCTTGAGCATCCCGAGCGCAGCGTGGCAAGCCAAAGCCAATGGCTCGAGAGCACGCAGCACGAGGCAGAGGCCATGCAGAGCCTGGTGGGCGACTTGCTCGCGTTGGCGAAGATGGACGAGGAGGAGGCGGCCGCGCAATCCGGCGCCGCGCGCCTGGCCCTCGAGGAGGTCGACCTGTCCGACGTCATCGAAGGCGAGGTCCTGCAGTTCGAATCGGTGGCGTTCGAGCGCGGCGTGAAGCTGGGATCGCAGGTGGAGCCGGGCATCAAGCTGCGCGGCAACGAGCAGCGGCTGCGCCGCTTGGCGGGCACGCTCATCGACAATGCCTGCAAATACGTCGACGATGGGGGAGCGGTCGACGTGGCGCTTTCGCGCGTGGGCAAGCAGGCGAAACTCGAGGTGCGCAACACCGGCGCGCCCATATCCCCCGAGGACCTTCCCCATGTGTTCGACCGTTTCTACCGCGCGGACAAGGCGCGCACGGGCGGCGCCGGCGGGCACGGCCTGGGGCTTGCCATCGCGCGGGCCATCGCCGAGGAGCACGGCGGCACGCTGACGGCTTCCAGCACGCAGGCCGAAGGCACCGCGTTCACCGCAACGTTGCCGCTGAAGTAAGCGGGCGAGCGCCCCTCCCCGCGCCGCTCGCCGCGTTGCTTTCGTGGAAGCTCCGCCGGGGCGCTCATCGGTGCTATCATACGTGTTTACTTGCAAATCACGGAACAAGCGAGGCAGCCCATGCTTTTGTGCGCGCAGTACGTGCTTCCCATCACGTCGGAACCCATCCACAACGGTGCGGTGCTCGTTCGCAACGGCGCCATCCGCGACGTCGGCGACGCCGCCATGCTCAAGTTGCGCTATCCCGATGAAGAGGTCTCCGATTTCGGCCAGGCGGCGATCCTGCCCGGCTTCGTCGACCTGCACACCCACCTGGAGAACGCGGTCATGCGCGGCATCGTCCACGATGTCCCCTACGCCACCTGGATCATGACCATGCGCGAGCTGTCCGCTAAGATGGACGTGGCCGATTGGTATGATTCGGCCATCCTGGGCGGCCTCGAGTCGCTGTCCAGCGGCATCACCACCGTGGCCGACATCACCACCTCGGGCGCCAGCTGCACCGCCATGCAGAAGCTGGGCATGCGCGGTGTCGTATATCGCGAGGTGGGCGCCATGGACCGCCGTCGCGTCGACTTCGCCATGCATCAGGCCGAGAGCGACCTGGCCCATTGGCAGGAAGAGGTCGATTCCGACCGTCTTACCGTCGGCCTGGCCCCGTCGTCGCTGTTCACCTGCAATCCGGAGATCTTCCGCAAGGTCGCCCAGCTCGCCTCCAAGGAGAACCTCCCCGTGGCGCTGCGCCTGGCCGGCGACCGCGAGGAGTGCGATTTCGTGCGCTACGGCTCCTCGCCCTTCTCCGTCCACTCCATGGACACCACGCGCTGCTACGTGGAGGTCCCGCCGTGGCTGCCCACGGGCACCACGCCGGTCAACTACGTGCTGAACTGGGGCGCGTTCGAGAGCGACAACGTCATGATGGTGCACGGCGTCTACGTCGACGACCATGATGTGGCAAAGCTCAAGGAGTATGACGTCTCCGTTGCCAGCTGCCCGCGCATCAACGCCCAGCTGGGCATGGGCGTGGCCCCGCTCGCCGAGTTCCTGAATAACGGCCTGCGCGTGGGCCTGGGCACCGACAGCCCCGCCGCCACCGGCTCCACCGACATGATCTCGGAGATGCACATCGGCATGCTCATCCAGCGCGCCGTGAACCCGCGCAGCTTCATGAAGTCCTCCACCATGCTGGAGATGGCCACCATCGGCGGCGCCCGCGCGCTGCGCATGGACGACAAGGTGGGCAGCCTGGAAGTGGGCAAGCTGGCCGACGTCATCGCCGTCGACCTGTCCGGCTCGCACCAAACGCCGGCCACCGACCCGGTTTCGGCCGTGGTCAACGCCTGCAACGGCTCCGACGTGCTCATGACCATGGTGGGCGGCAACGTGCTGTATGAGAAGAGCAGCTGGCATGTGGGCGTGGAAGTGGCTCGCAGCATCGCCCGCGTCATCGAGATCCGCAGCAAGCTGAGGTAGCGCGCCATGGGAACGAATCAGAAGCTCACGGCTAAGCAGAAGGCCGAACGCATCAAGGCGGCGCAGGAGCGCGAGGCGCGCGAGAAGGCGCGCCGCGAGGCGGCGGCCCGCACTAAGAAGATCTTCACCGTGGTGGTGTGCGTCATCCTGGTGCTGGCGCTCGGTATCCCCACCATCGCGCTTTCCGTGCTGTCCATGTAGCAACCCTTGGCAACGGATAACGCCCCGGTCCCCGAACGCGGCTTCCCGAGCAGAACTTTTCTGTAAAGGAAGTGCGCGCGAAGGGGGTCGGGGCGTTTGTGTTACCATGAATGGCTGTCGCGCGCAAGCGTGAAAAGAGTAAAGGGAACGCACGCAAAGGGGAATGCTTTGTTTGGTATCGGTGGATTTGAGCTCTTTCTCATTCTGCTGTTCGGTTTCCTGCTGTTCGGCCCCGACAAGCTGCCCGCAATGGCGAAAACGCTTGGCAAGGCCATCGGCAAGTTCCGCAACGCGCAAGAGGAGATGAACAAGGTTATTAAGAACGAGGTGTACGACCCCGATTCCGACGAGCCGTTCAAGAACCCGCTCGACGTCATGGAGAAGGCCGCCGATGCCGGCAAGAAGGCCGCCAACGGCGCCAGCAAGGCCGTGAGCAGCGCAAGCAAGGCCGTGTCCTCGCATAGCTCCTCCACCACGGCGCCCAAGCCGCGCCCGGCGGGGCAGCAGGAAAGCTTCAGCGAGCGCAAGGCCCGCTACGATCGCGAGCGCGCCGCCAAGCAGGCCGCCGAAGCCGAAAGGGCCGAGGCCGCCAAGCAGGCCGCGCTGGCCGCCGCCGACGCCAAGTCGACCGAGGCCGCAGCTCCCGAAACCGCCGCGCAAGCGGCTCCCGCGGCGCCTGCCGCACCGGCAGCGCCCGCTGCCCAGTCTTCCGAAACCGAAACGAAGGGGGAGTAACCGATGCCTATCGGACCGGCGCGAATGCCCCTATTCGATCATCTGGGCGAGCTGCGCATGCGCTTGGTGCGCATCGTCGTGTGCCTGCTCGTCGGCGTGTGCGTGTTCTACTTCGCCACGCCCACCATGGGCCAGTTCCTGATGATCCCCATTGCCGAGTACCTGCCGAAGGGCCCCGACGGCCTGCCGTCGTTCATGGCCATCGACCCGTTCGAGGCGTTCTCCACCCGCTTCAAGATCTCCATCTGGGCGGCCATCGTGGCTTGCTCGCCGGTTATCCTGTGGCAGCTGCTGGCGTTTTTCCTGCCGGCGCTCAAGCCCAACGAGCGCAAGTGGTTCATCCCCACGTTCGTCGCGGCAGTGGTGCTGTTCATCGTGGGCACCATCTTCTGCTACTGCATCATCCTGAACCCGGCGTTCCAGTGGCTCACCGACCAGGCCATGGGCTTGGGCACCGTCACGCCTCGCATGGCCAGCTACGTGGACATCATCATCAAGTTCGAGCTGGGCTTTGGCGTGGCCTTCGAGCTGCCGCTGGTCATCTTCTACCTGGTGGTGTTCAACGTGGTGCCGTACAAGAAGCTGCGCAATAGCTGGCGCGGCATCTACGTCGGCCTGCTGGTGTTCTGCGCCATCGTCACGCCCGACGCATCGCCGGTCACCATGGCGCTCATGTTCGCCGCGCTGATCGTGCTGTACGAGGTGTCGCTGCTGCTGGCCCGCATCGTGCTTGCCGGCCGTATCAAGAAGCAGAACCAGGAGCTTGCGAAGGAGGAGGGCGCTGCTCAGGCGGCCGCTCCCAAGACCAAGAAGCTCAAAGCCGTGAAGCGCAAGTAGCTTCGCCGGCAAACATATATGGTTAACCTGAAGGCCCGCTGCATGCGGGCCTTCTTGGGATAGTATGGGGTTCGTACCAATGGCGTGCGGCGCGGGCGCCGTACGGTTTCGCGGATCGAAGGAGCTGCATGCACGAGCTAGGTATCATGACCGGCGTCATGGAGGCGGTGGAGAAGTCCGCCGTGCAGGCGGGCGCCACGAAGGTGCTCAAGGTCACGTTGTCCATCGGCGAGATGACCGAGGCCATCGAGGACTCGCTGCGCTTCGCGTTCGAGGTGCTCACGGAGGGCACCATGAGCGAAGGCGCGGAGCTTGAGATCAACATGGTGGCGCCCCGAAGCCTTTGCTTGGACTGCGGCGCCGAGTACGAGCACGACCGTTTCCATATGGTGTGCCCCGAGTGCGGCGGCTACAACACGAAGCTTTTAGCCGGTCGTGAACTGCAGATCGATTCCATCGAGGTCGACCTGCCCGACGACTAACGAGCGTCAGCGCGTCGCTGTGCCGGCGAAGCCGCGGCCGTGCGCGGGGAGGCGCTTCCCTATAGGGCGCAGCCAGAAGGCAACGTGCATTCGCCGCGCCTTTCCAATCCGGTTCATAACTGAAACCGCTGCTTGATCAATAGGAGGATTCAGCATGCAAATCGATATGAAGCAACCCATCCTTGACAAGAACGATCAGCTGGCGGCGCAGCTGCGTAAGCGCTTCGCCGACAACCACGTGTTCGTGCTCGACCTGCTTGCCAGCCCCGGCTCGGGCAAGACGTCCACCATCCTTGCCACCATCGAGGCGCTGCGTGACGAGTTCAACATCGCCGTCATCGAGGGCGACATCGCCAGCAACGTGGACGCCGAGAAGATCAAGGCTCAGGGCATTGCGGCCGTGCAGATCAACACGGGCGGTGCGTGCCACCTGGAGTCCAACATGATCAGCCGTGCCATCGACGTGCTCGACCTGGAGCGCCTGGACCTGATCATCGTGGAGAACGTGGGCAACCTGGTGTGCCCGACCGACTTCGACCTGGGCGAGAACGCCAAGGTCATGATCTTGTCCGTGCCCGAAGGCGATGACAAGCCGCTCAAGTACCCCGGCGTCTTCCAGGCGGCGAAGGTGGTCATCCTGAACAAGGTGGACACCATGCCCGTGTTCAACTTCGATCGCGAGGCGTTCGACGCTAGCGTGCGCCAGCTCAACCCGCAGGCCCCCATCTTCCCCATCGCCGCAACCAAGGGCGAGGGCGTCGAGGAATGGGCAACCTGGCTGGCAGAGCAGATCCGCGCCATCCAATAGCACAGCGAACATATCCCATCCAAGCAGGCGGCATGTCCCAGGGCATGCCGCCTGCTTGTGCTTCAGGGGCGTTTCCAACGTAGCCCGGTTATTGCAGCAGAGGGGTTGACGGGTTCAAGTGCTGGCGTACGCGGACGGCGGCAAGGGCAAGCTTTACGCTGCCCGCCCGCCGTCCCTGGTTCGCTGGTCGTGCGATTCGACCGGTTGCCAAGCTGTTGCGTGCTGGCAATCACCTTGAAACACTGCTTGGGCATACTCGTATCCGAAGGAATCCCGCTTGTGCTGAAAGGACAGCTATATGCGAGCGAATGATATGTACAAGGCGTGCGCCGACGCGCTGCGCGCCTATGCGGAGGGCGCCGGCTTCACCGATATGGTGGTGGGGCTTTCCGGTGGCATCGATTCGAGCGTCATCGCCGTCTTGTGCGCCGACGTGTTCGGCCCCGATCACGTGCACGGCGTCATGCTTCCCGGCCCCTATTCCACGGAGCATTCCCTGGACGATGCCCGCGAGCTGGCGGACAACCTGGGCATCGAGACGCACGTCGTGTCCATCTGCGAGCCGTTCGAGGCGTTCGAGGCGGTGCTGCGCCGTTCGGGCTGCGGCAAGCTTTCGGGCACGGCGTCGGAGAACACGCAGGCGCGCTGTCGCACCGTGGTGCTCATGGCGCTTTCCAACGCCAACGGCTGGATGCTCGTGAACACGGGCAACCGCAGCGAGTCCATGATGGGCTACTCCACGCTCTACGGCGACACGGCCGGCGCGTTCGCTCCCATCGGCGGCCTGTACAAGACCGACGTGTACGCCATCGCGCGCTGGCGCAACGAGCGCGCCGAGCGTGACGGCCAGGTGCCGCCCATCCCCGAGCACGTGCTGGTCAAGCCGCCCAGCGCCGAGCTGGCGCCCGGCCAGGAGGACGAGAAGTCCATGGGTATCGACTACCCCACGCTCGACCGCATGCTCATCGCGCATTTCGAGCATGGCGTCAGCGAAAACGGCCTGGTGGAGGCCGGGTTCAACCGTGCCGACGTTGAGCGCGTGCTGGCGAAGGTGCGCTCGCAGGCCTTCAAGCGCGCCCTCGAGCCGCCGTATCCTGACGCAAAGTTCTACGAATAGGGAAGCGCCGGGCGCCCCGCATATCGAGAAGATGTGACGCGCGCCGAACGGCCGGCCGCGCGCGGGGCGCGTGCGTTACCATGGCTGCGATATCGAAATGGGGGACGGTGCCCAAAGCCGGTTGCACGGCGGCGGGCGCCGTCCCTTCGCCATCTAGTGAAAGAGCATGCCCTACATGAAACGCCGCGATTTCTTCAAGCTGGTCGGCGCCTCCGCCGCCTTCGCCGCCGTGCCCCTGCTGTCATCGTGCAGCTCCGCCGCGGCGCCCTCTGCCGAGGGCGCCGGCGTGCTCGGCCAGCCCCAGGTGTCGTTCTCCACATCGGTCGACGTGCTCATCCTGGGCAGCGGCATGGCGGGCCTTTCGGCGGCCATGGACCCCTCCGAGGCGGGGTTGTCGGTCATGGTGGCCGAGAAGCTCGATGTGCTGGGCGGCGAAAGCTACGAGTCCAACGCCGTCATGGAGGTGTGCGGCAGCCAGCTGCAGAAGGACGCGGGCATCACCGAGACCTGCGATGACGTGTGGCCCGAGCGCAAGGAGGCCCTGAAGAGCGCCGGCGTTACCGACCTGGATTTCGCGAAGCGCCTGTTCTACGCGGCGCCCGAGTGGGTCGACCGCATGAAAAGCTCGTACGGCGCGCAGTTCGCCGACCCCGTCAGCTATTCCGCCAACGAGGCGAACCGCCGCCGCGTGCTCCCGAAAAACGGCATCGGCGACACGGAGAGCATCATGATGCCGCTGCGCGACAAGCTGGCGGCGAAGGGCGTGCAGTTCTCCACCGGCTATCGCGCCACCGGGTTCATCCTGGACGAGGCGGGCAAGGTGTGCGGTGTGCGCTTCTCCACCAGCAAGAAGGACCAGTCCGGCGTGGTCGACGTGCATGCGCGCGCCGTGGTGGTGGCAACGGGCGGGTTTGCCAGCAACCAGTCGCTCGTGCGCCAGTACCTGTCGGCGTGGGAGCGTCTCGGCTGCTACACCGCCGCGTCCATGGGGGAGGGTCATAAGCTGTGCCAGGCGCTCGGCGCGCAGCTCAGCGACATGAGCGTGACCCCGTCGGTGATCAGCGATCTTCCGCAGGCGGCTGCATGGGGCATGTTCGCGCCCACGATCGTGGTGGATGCGCAGGGCAACCGCTTCGCCAACGAGGACTACATGCGCGACCTGTGCGCCGCGTGCTTCACCCAGGAGCGCGGCTATTTCTGGACCATCTTCGACAGCGGCATCTCGGAGAGCGGGCAGGCCCGCAGCGCGGCGCAGGTGACGGCGAAGCACGCATCGCGCCTGGTCGGACCGTGCGACACGGTGGAGCAGCTGGCGTCGGCCATGGGCGTGTCCGAGGACGTGCTGGGCAAGACCGTCGACCGCTTCTCCAGCATGGTCGAGGCCGGCAAGGACTCGGATTTCGGCCGCAAGCAGTTCTTGGAGAACCTGAAGCCGCCGTATTACGCGCTCAAGCAGTTCCCCGTGCGCTTCCGCACGCGCGGCGGCGCGGTGGTGGACGGCGGCGGGCGCCTGCTCGATGCCAACGGCAAGGCCATCGCGGGCGTGTACTGCTGCGGGGCCGCCGCGCAGGGCGGCGGCGAGAGCCTGACCACCAACGGGGCCTTCGGCATCCTCACCGGCAGAGCCGTGACCGAGGACCTGGGAGCGGCCTAACCCTACCGTCCGCATCCGCGCGATTACCCCGGGCGGCGTATGGCGCGCTTGGCGTGCTCGGGATACCATGGACGGCATGGATAACCTTCTTATGACATATCGCGACATGACGACGCGCGACTGGCTGGTCGACGCCGCGGTGGCGCTGGCGGCGTTCGCCGTGGGCTGCCTGCAGCTTATGCTCACGGCGTCGTCGATCATCATTCCCGACCTGGCGCTTCGCCAATATCTCGGCGTGGTCAACGTGGTGCCCGACCTGCAGGTGTTCGTGGGCCTGGGCATGACGGTGGTGCCGCTCGTGCTGCGCCGCCGCTTCCCGCTGCCCGTGTTCGCCGCGTGCCTGGTCATCTTCCTGGGCCTGCAGGTCAGGTTCTCGGGTTTCTCCATGACGGTGGTCGGGCCGCTGGTGGCGCTCTATACCGTGGCGGCGGAATGCGGCACCGTGCCCGGCGTCGCGTGCGGCGCGGCGGCGGTGCTGTCGCTGCTGTTCGCCGGCGCGCCCATGCAGGCGGCCAGCATGGTGTTCTTCACGCGCTTCCAGAATATCGCTCTCATGGTGGCGGCGGTGCTCGCCGGTTACGCCTACCGCACGCATGTCGCGTACGTGCGCGCGGTGGAGCAGCGCGCGGCCGAGGCCGAGCGCACGCGCGAGGAGGAGGCCGCCCGCCGCGTGGAGGAGGAGCGCGTGCGCATCGCCCGCGAGGTGCACGACATCACGGCGCACTCGCTCTCGGCGGTGAGCATCCAGCTTGCCGCGGCCGAGCGGCTGGTGGAGCGCGATCCCCGGATGGCGAAGGAGGCGGTGTCCACGGCGCGCGCCACGGCGAAGGCCGCGCTCGACGACATCCGCTCGATGATCGGCGTGCTGCGCCACGGCGATGACGCGGCCGAGACCATGCCCGCCGCGGGAACGAACCAGGTTGACGAGCTGGAGTCGTATCTGCGCGGCGCCGGCCTGGACGTGACGCTCGATATGGCGGCGTACGATCGAGCCCGCGTGCCCGCGCACGTCGACATGGCGCTGTTCACCGTGGCGCGCGCAACTTTTTTCGTTGAGTGGGCGAGAAAACGCGGAGGGC
>OLNK01001323.1_pt1 | contig 19614 bp, 11 predicted proteins | sample 1672791 | NCBI WGS metagenome assembly OLNK01 (sample SAMEA3136724, study PRJEB25190) | human gut metagenome | biome: human gut; feature: human-associated habitat; material: faeces | place: Austria | collected 2013 | reverse complement strand
AAGACGTACCTTCTGGATACTGGCGCAACAGCGCTCTTTGCAGAAAAGGTAAGATTAAGCGCAAATACGTGTATACAAAGTGGCATTACAATTAGTAATGCAGGTAATGGTAAGCAAACATATGTTGGCTCTGTGGCTGGATATATGTCAGCAGGAACACTGGAGTGTAATGGAGGAAGAATTGGAGGAACAATTGTTACGGATGCATCGACGTATGCTTATGTAGGTGGACTGGTAGGTTTTATGCCTCCGGATGGAAGTGATAAAGATACGAGTACTCAAGTAAATATCAAAGCACTTACATTCGATGGATTCTCTATTACAGCCTCAAATGCTCAGACGGCATGCGGAGGGATGCTTGGAGGTGTATGGGCGCGTTCGGCAGTTACATTTGCGAGTGATAATACTGCTACAACCAGTTGTTTGACTGTGAAAAATGCTACGATAGAAGCACCGAAAGCAAGCGTTGGTGGACTGGCGTATAAGGCAAGTGGTTTATGGGAAATTCGCAGTAAGGGGATAGACATCCAAAAACTACAAATTCACTGCGGTAAAGATTTGGGCTTGCTTGTCTGCCATGGAGAAAAAAGTACTGTTAAATTCAACAAAGAGGAAAAAAATGATAAAGAGGATGGTGCCCTTTATCTCAGAACAACTGCAGATTGGAATGATTCCTACAAACTGGATGCAAATTTGGACTTGCAATGTGGAAGCAAGGCTGTTTTCGATGAGTTTGTAGCGTATACAGCAACTTCAAAAGACAAAATTGCTAACAATGATGAAAATGGTATTGTCTCAATTGCAACAAAAGACCGTAATGGTGTAAAAGAAGAAAATACTACTTGTAAGACCTATCAAAATCGTACAAATTTGGGAAAATCACATAAGATAAATGCAAACAGCAGATATTATTATGATTTGGATGAATATACAGAAACAGCTTCCACAAATACTAATAATATCGGAAAAATTGATACACCGGAAGAACTGGTGTTATGGAGTTGTGCAGTGTATGCGAATTCCAATATTAAAAAATATTTTTATACATTCAACAATCAAGAGATTGCAGATATAAAAAATAATATTTCAAATCCAACAATCAGCGGTACGTTGAATATGGATAAATACAGCTATTATCCGATTCATTTGAACACAGGGGTTCAAATAACTGGTGCAACCATTACATTTTATAATGAACAGATTGAGCAGGCAGAAAAAGATAATAAATCAACACAGGCAACAACACAGTCGCAGCATTATATGATGCATTGTGGATTATTCTTGGATCATTCAGTAAACGAGACAGCTACAAGTATTACACTGAGCAATGTTACATTTGCAGGAAGTATAGGAAAAGTAAAATTCAATGCATCCGGAGTACTATTTTCCGGTACGGTTCAAGGCTCGGAGTCAAACGGTAGACAGAACACTGCAAAGATGAATCTGAACAAAATTGGTTTGTCGGGGTTGAAAATTACAACTTATACGGATTCATCGTATGCACCATTGCTAATTAACCAGATCGGAAGTTATACAAAAACAGAAATAAAGGACTTATCAACGAGTGGTTATACAGAAGGAACTGCAGTGGCATCCAGTCTTATTGGAAATGCGGGTTCAGAAAATGGACATCAGATCAACATGGGATTTTTGGAGATTAAGCTTCCGGATACTACAGTAAATAATAAGGGTATCTTTACGCATGCGACATTGTTGGAAAGTTATAAGTACGCAGCGAACGATACTTCTGTGGCAACTTATAATTTCTATAAGAGTGGCGATTGGAATGGTGATACATATTACCATCGAGTGACCTATGGTAAGGAAATATCTCATTCGACGGAATATAAAGATTTACAAAAGTGGTATTATGATATAGCAACGTATAATAGAGACGAAGGCTTAGTGAAAACAGGAACTAATTCGATGGATTTTTCAATGTGGCTGCCTTATGTATCTGTTCCATATAACAAAAACAATCATTCGCATGAAATAAAAGTAAATCAAAGAGTATTTGATATTACTGAGGGATGTGGAACTTATGGAGATCCTTATGTCATTAAAAATGCCGGAGAAATGGAAATCATATCCGAGTATATGAGAACGAATTTGCCGCGTACAGACTGGAAAATTACGATTACTAACGCTCAAAACACATATTGTACAAATACAAATACAAATCATTCTACATTCCGTTACAATGGAGAACAGTGGGTAGATGAGCAAAATGGTCAGACCAGAAGCAATAGCTTTATGCAGCGTTATATTGCAAATGCATATTATGACTTGAAGGGTACTGATGGACAAATAACATTAAATGATTTTAAAGGGTTTGGAACTACAGATAATCCATTTCGCGGAGTACTTGTCAGTACAAACACAAACGGTGTAAAACTGATTCTGACAGGGGCAAATACAGGAAATGGATTTATTGCATATAGTTATGGAAGCGTTGTTAAAAATCTGACTATAAGATACGAAGGAGAGAAAAAGACGTTAGTTTATCAAAAAAGCTCTTCCGTATTTTATCCGACAAGCTGTTTTGGAGGCGCAATCGGTTGTATTCTTGGTGGAGATAATATTATAGATGGCGTAAATGTGACGCTGGATACTGGTTGGCTGACACTTTCCGGGGCAAATAAGCATTTACTTCAAGTAGGGGGATATGTTGGCTCCGTCTGTGGCGGTGGTGTATTATTTAGAAATATGCAAGGGAAGCATGTTCTAACGGATGAGATGATTTCAGGTGGGAGCGTAGCAGAAACTGCAACGAGTTCCCTATATGTCAACCCTTATGTCGGAAGAGTACTGGATGGTTATGCATTTGTTGACACAGCAGGAGAGAGTCTGAATAATACAGACAAGAACTATCAGATTCAAAATCTTAACTCGTCAGGGACAACCGAAACAAAACATATAACAGCATCAGGAAAATCAATCGGAATAAAAGACGCAGAAGGTCTGCTTATTTTATCTGCGATTGTGAATAGTGGAGCAGCTTCTTCAGGAAGCAGTAATGCTTATCGAAAGATTACAGAAGGCGTTTTGCAAGAAGGGTATGCATTTGGAAATGGTGAGTATGGTAAGGTGCGAAATGCAGCGTATGACAGCATTGGCGCGGATACAAGACCAGGTGATTTTGATACAGCAGTTAAAGATGATCGAACTGCACCGAGTGATAGCAACACGCCAGTATTAATTACAAAATATGCCGAAAAAGATTTGTTCAATATGGCTGTTTTGGATGCAACGACAGGCGGGGCAACATTAACGTTTCCAAATGGAACACTTGATATGTCTGTATATAAAAGCTCATATCAAGGCGTATCAGCACGATATGTTTCTAATGCAGTGACAAGCAAAAATGAAAAAACAGGCAAAACAGAAACAAAAGCAGCCGGAATTGTTCCGCTTATACAAGGTGTTTCCGGAAATGGAACGAATATTATATTCGATATGAATGTAAAGGAATATGCAGATGATGATTTCCATGCGGCATCGGTCGGAGGAGTGTTTAATCTTTTTGCACCAGTAAGCGGCACGTGTAATGTGACAAATTTGACATTTACCGGAAAGACAGAAACAGCTTCCAATACTGGAAAGACAGGAGCAGTTTCTTATACTGGAGTACAGTTGCAATATTATACGTCTGAGGGATCGGTAACAGCACAGGCATCTAATAATTGGGGCAGCCGGTCATTTGTCGGAGTAGGCAGTTTTGCTGGAAGTTCAGCGGGAACATTAACGCCTAAGTGGTATCCAGTAAATGTTAATTTTGACTCAGTGAAATTTGAAAATATGACTATACAGAGTCCTGCTGTTGCTGGAGGGTTGATTGGAAATATTGCAAGAATATATACACCTACATCTGATATAGGTATTCTTCTTCAACCATATGGGAATGAACGGACAGTATATCCTTATAATACATTTACTAACTGCTCTTTCAGAAATCTTACAGTAAGGGGGCAAGAGAAAGCAGGCGGATTTTGTGGATATATAGATGGAAAGGTTGCTAACCAAAACAATTTAAATGTTACAACACAAAACTTTATAGTTGGACAAGATTCTATAATATCAGCGGCTTTAAAAGATTCTTGTGCAGGTGGATTATTTGGTTATGCCAGACGTGGAGTGGCTGTAAATACCGGAAATGGAACATATACAGCAATATGGGAAAATGTAAATGTGGAAGCCGGACAATATAGCGGAGGTATTATAGGGCAGATATATACTGATAGTAGTTCACCAAAATATAACATCAGGAATGTGAAAGTTTTTGGACAAACAGGAACAAAATCTTTAATTAAGGGGACGTCAAGTGATGAGGGATATACAGGAGGTCTTATAGGTAAGATTAGTTTTGCTTCTGGTGTTACATTTGATATTTCGGATTGTGAAGTGCAAAATGCACAAATCAATGAAGTGGGCAAAGTTTCAGGAGAAAAATTTAGAACAGGAGGTCTTGTTGGGGGTGCAGATGGAAATGGAAAACTAAACGTTCAAAACTGTTCAGTTAAAGAATCTGATTTGTATGGATCATTAGCAGGAGGTATAGCAGGCGCACTTCATACACCTACGACAATTACGGAATGTACAGTTTCCGGATTAAGTGATGATAAAAATATTATAAAAGGTCAAAAGAGTGCAGCTGGAATTGTGGGTGAAATTGTCTGTGGAGGAAAAATAGGAATTCATAAAAGTACAGTAAGTAACACTTCAATAACAGCTATTGATGATTGGGGAGCAGGCGGGCTGGTTGGAGATATAGATTGGAATGTTGTTCCTAATTTATATTTTTATGACAGTCAAGTGAATGGATGTACAATTACAGGAAAAAGAGCAGGTGGATTTGCTGGTAATATCAGAGGATATTTGAATGGTTCCAATTTATTATTAAAAGATACAACAATTGAAGCATCTACAGCAAATAATGGAGGTTTACTAATCGGTTTAACCGGAAATCAAAACCTCAAACCGATGACAATTGCCGGTGTCAGTATTCAGAACACAACTGCAAAAGAGAACACTCGTAACATAAGCAAGTTGTATGGTACATTGAATGAAACTCAAAATACTAAGGTAAAGAACCAAAGTTATTTTTCGTTCGCAGATTACAATGGAACGGCATCGAATAATACAACGCAATCCTTACTTGATGCAGAGCAGGTATTTCCATACGTTGTTACAAGTCCAACCAGTCAATTAAGTGTTTACGACGCTGCAAATGCAAGCAAAGCACTATATGGTGACAGTGCCGAATGGACCGATGCAGATGGCAAATTTACTTTAAATGCGCAGACAATCTACCAGGATGCGAAGAAGACTCAAAGCAGCACCGCAGAAGGGAAATATACATATCAGGAAATGGGCGTTGAGCAGTTCCAGTTTACCAAAAATATTTCCACATATAATAAAGAAAATCAGACGAAAACGGTTTCAAATGATTTTCCGGTATTGGTAGTGTCAGATAATGTATCACAAACGATTACGGATTATCTGGATATTGTAACAAATGGCGGATATACAAGGGCAAACAATATATCGGGACATGTAGATGCCAGTGTGCAAACCTATACAGATACAGATGGCAATTTTGTACTTGCAACAAATCCTGCTTTAGAAGTCAAATATGCATCAGGCCGGATTTCTGAATTCGCCGCAACAACACAATATGATAATACGAAGTCACGTTTCACATTGCTGACAGTTACATTTAAAGAAAAAGATGAAAGCAACGTAGAACATAAATATAATGTGCAGGTACCGATTATTGTGCGCCGTATGCTGGAAATTGGATTTACAGCAACATTGAGTTCAGGTACTAATTACCGTGCAACAAACTACGATTTGATTGAAGACAACGCACATTTGCTGGAAAGCACAGGAAATGCATTCACGGCTTATCTTACTTATACATATAATAGTGATGATAAGGGTCTGTATTCAGAATATGGCTGGAACAGTTATATTAATGCAGGAGGAAATGTGGCGGAAGCACTGAATAAGTCGATTGATTTTCAGGGTTCTTCGTTGCCGGCAGGAACACAGTTGTCATTGATTGATTGTCAGGATAATAGCAAGGTATATTATTACACGATGGATTCAAATACCGGGAATACGATACCACTTACTGCTTTTAAAGATTTGTCAGAGAAGACATTTCAGGCAGTAAGCATTGGCGAGTTAATGGGTGTAACTGCCACACAAGATAATAATGGCAGCTTCATCAAGGTGGATGCAGAGGGTGTACCGGATGGTGTAAGGAAAGAAGATGGGAAAACTTACACCGCACCAACAGTCAAAATAAAGACGGAAAATGGATATGAGTATTATCGTAAGATAGAAACAGGTGAGTCGGGAACGCACTATGCTGTGACAGTAGATGAAAGTAAATTAAAAAATGGAGTGGGACCGATCAGTACGAGTACGGTACATGAAAATTATTATCTGGTAATAACGGTAGCTGATATAACAAGCGGAACAAACTTAAATGGTTCCGTGCAGACGAAGATAACAAGTAATGATATTCCATTTCATTTGAATTATCGTACAAGAAAGGGAAAAGTACAGGACACACACAGTAATACTGCAAGTACTTATCAGATATCACATGGATATGAGCAGGAGCTGACAGAATCTGAAGCTGTGACGGGAGCAATTAAAAAAGTAACTGCGACGGATTCTTCCATGGCAGTAGATGTGGTAGATAAAATTACGATTCCATCCGGACAGGCTTTCAATGAGCAGGATGAATTGTATCAAAAATTTAGCGGAAGTCTGATAAAAACGTTGAAGCAGGAAAATTCGCAATCTACTTCAGCTGAAGTATTTCCAAACGGAACTACTGGAACGGCAGCATTTTATGTATATGTGATGGATGGAACAACAAAGAAGTACTATACATATGCAAATGGAAAATGGACGGAAGCGGGAAGTACAGAAACAAAAGCATTGGAATATGAATGGACAGCCATCAACGGACTGATGGATTTGCCATTATCTACAAATGGAAAAATTGATTCATCGGTCAACCTGCAACAAATTCGTAAAATTGTTTTAGATAAAAATCAAAACAAATTCTATGTAGAAGTAAAGATGAATGCAAAGTTACCGGCGAATGGATTGGATGTTATTCCAGAATCACAGCTGGAGGGTGATCTACCAACGAATTATACGAAGTTGACGTATACATCGCAGCTTGCAACAACAAGAAAAAGTCTGTCCTATAGTACGGCTCGTGAATTGTTACAAAATACAAAAATAAGCTATTATCGTGATGAGGCGGCCGGAGTGCAGCTTACTTATGAAGCAGATGAAATTGGTCAGCTCGGAATCAATCTGTTGGATTTGCAAAATTCATATTTGGATGCGGCGAAAGAAAATACAATCATTGATACAACAGCAAGATATGATATGTCGACAATAAAAGATTTGTCTTCAATATTGGCAGCATCAAGTGGTATTCAGTTTAGCATCCAATTGCAAAATAAAAACACGACACAGGCTACGGAAAGTATTGAATATGCAGATGCACTTAAATTAGATGATTATATGAAAGTTGTCGTGAAATCAGAAAATGCTGGAACAGTACAGCTTGCAAATGACAAAAAAGCATATACATGGACTGTGCCAAAGAGCAGTTATTGGGATGCTAATAATAAGATTATGAAAGCAAGCAGCATTTTTGATGGTGATATTATGACGCAGGCAATACAATTAAAGGTCAATATAAAAAACGTAGACCAATTGCAACATTTGTATTCAAATTATAAGGTCGTTTTATCAGTGAAAATTATTGGTCAGGATGGAAAGGGAGTAGAAAATACGACAGCTGCAGACAATATCATTTATACTATGGCGAGGGTGAAACCAGAGTTTCAAGATGAAAAAAATAAGTAGGCCCAAAGGGGACGAGGTTAAGGGAATCACTTAACCTTATCCCCTTTTTGCCCTCTCTTTGGTTCTTGAAAACGTTCATTTCCTGTGATAAAATATAAAGCGATTTTTTGTACTTTTTTATCGATCAAAAAGCAGGAGGGAGGTTCGCCGCAGGTGTTACATGGAAAGAAACACTCGAATGACAGAGATAGAATGGCGCAGAATTCAGAACATAGTGCAAAACAATTAAAAAACAGGCTTACTTCTTCTATGATAGCTATTTTTCTATTGCTTCTTGCTTCGCTTGCAGCGACCTATGCCTGGTATATTTATAATACAAACCGCCACACGACGAATGTTAAGATGGCAGCCGGTACGGGGGTAAACCTGCAGATTAGTAATACATATGACGGGGATTACAGTTCAGCTACTGTGCTGGCAAAGTTCCCGGGGCAGCTGGTGCCGGTATCAACGAATCGGATCAGCGGGGGATTTCAGAAGGTTACGTTATTTAAAAATGGAGGCGAAGGTCAGGCACCGCTTGTTACGGATACTTTTACAGGTGGACAGACAAGTGATTATTACCATACAAAGCTTTTCCTTCGAACGACAGGTGGTACAACCGATATTTATTTGTCGGATATTGGATTTGAGGACAGTGATGAAGAAAATCCGATTTCTTCGGCAATCCGAGTTGGATTGGTCGTGCATCATCCGGGAGAAGACCAGTCGCCGGATTCGGAATACATTTTCGAAATCAGTGATAAGAAGAATCCGCAGGCACAGTATAATACGGATGATGGAGAAGAGGGCTCGGTGTTAGATTGTACGAAGACAGATGGAACAACCGTTCCATTTTCAGCATATACTTCAGATGCGTATTGCAATTATAATAAAAGCACCGGTGAGGTGACATTGAAGCAGAACTCGAAAAAAATCTGTACCGTGTCCGGTGACGGCGAAGGAAAAGCAGGGCGTTCTGTGGAAGTAGATGTGTATATCTGGCTTGAGGGATGTGACGAGGACTGTACGGGTAATCTGTCAGGTACGACGTTACAGAATTTGGCATTATCATTTGCCGGAATTGTCAGATAAGAAATTAAAATGAAAAGGCAGGTGGGGACTTGTGGCAAAAGAGCAGAAAAAAGAAGAAAATTTAGAGGAAAAGCAGGACGTCAGACAACTGAGGCATTCCTTTCAGACTGCGATCGCAGGGCTGCTGGTACTGATTCTTGTGGCAGTTGGTACAACCTATGCATGGTTTTCTCTGGCGGGCAGGGCATCTACGTATGTAACACCGATGGGGGGAACGATCAGTGAGGGATCCACTTCGCTTCTGATCGGAACCAGTGCAGCGGGACCTTTTGATAAAACCTGCGATTTGGTATATGTGGGCAGTCCGGACGCGTTGAAGCCGGTATCCACAGCAGATCTGACAAATTTTTATAAGGTGACTACGCAGAATAAAGATGGAATTGCAGTATTATACAGCAATGCTAATGCGAATGTAGATACACAGACCTTGCACGGAACCGTATATTTGCAGTGTCAGAATGCTGCATGTGATGTGTATTTTAACAAAGAACAGTTGAAACTTGGGACTGATGTACAGGCGCTTGCCGCGATGCGGTTTGGTATGAAGATTACAGCAAAAGAGGGAACGAAGACCTATATTTTCAAGCTGGATGAACTTGGAGCGACAGGAAGTGCACAGTCGGCACAGACGGTTCCGGGCACTTCTACAGTCGTATCTTCGATAAATAGCAGTGGTCAGGCAGAGTATGTAGCAGACCCGGCCACCGGACTTGCTGATTATATGGCAAATGCAGGAAGTGGAGACGATAATTTTACAGCAGGGACGACCAGATTAGTCAGACTGGAGAAAGATGAAGTGGCATCGGTAGAGTATTGGCTCTATCTGGAAGGCTGTGATAAACAGTGTGTGAATGAGGTACAGAGCAGAAGCTCTGATATTCAGCTGGCATTTGCAGGGGTGGATGCAGACCAGACAAATGCAGGAAACTGATAGAAGCTTACAGGCAGAGGAAAGAAGAGAGAAGAGGGTGACATGGGATGAAAAGAAGTTTCCGAACGTGGTTCCTTGGAATCACAACGTTGTTTGCAGTGTTGGCATTGACACTTGCAACACTTGCGTGGTTTACTTCGAACCGGGCGGTTCAGACGAATACAGCAACCGCAAGGACCGGAGATGAGACTTTGGAACTGCAGATCAGCAGAACGGGCGGCAGTGATTTTCGAAGCGAAGAAACGGTACCGATCACGCAGGTGAATCAGACGGATGCAGAGACCCTGATGCCGGTATCAACCGTGGATTTGCAAAATTTTATATACGCTCCGTTTACCGGGAATGGAAAGGCATCTGCATTTAAACTGGTTGAGAATGAGGCAAATTATTATCACGGAAGAGTGTATTTGAGAGCACAGGGAGAGGGATGGTCATCGGCAACCAGACTGGCTCTGTATCTGGATCAGAGTGACGGGCTTCTGGGAGAAGCGGCAAGTGGATATCTGCTGAATGCCTCCCGTCTGGGACTTGTCTTTGGAGAAAATACATCTTCTCCGGTTATTCTGAGACTGAGTGAGACAGAGAATCCGGAAAATGCACAGGTGTACAATACGGAAGTAAATGGAAAAACACTAGGCAAGAACCAGGTTCTGGGGTATAATGAGGACGGTGTTTACGCGGCAGCAGATCCTTCTGCTCCGGTCAGCGATTATACGGTCAGTTTCACAGAGAATCAGATGAATCTGCCGGCAAAGTCGCTGCTCAGCATGGAACTTGGAAGAATTTATTCTGTGGATGTATATTTTTATCTGGAGGGATGTGATCCGGACTGCTCAGAAAGTGTGCAGCAGAATGAGGCGGATCTACATCTTGCATTCTATGGAGTACTTGACCAGGAGGGGAATAACTGATGAGTAAAGGCAGAAAAGAAGAGAACCGTGTGATTCGAAGTCGGTTATTGACATCTGTTTTATTGGTTCTTCTGGCACTTGTGGCAATTACAGCTGCAACTGTTGCATGGTTCTCCATTGCAGATAAGACGAGAGTGAAATCGATGAGCCTGGATATTGAGACTGCGGCAGATCTGAGAATGGATCTGGATGCCCATGCGAATTTTGAGGATTATGTAAAAAAGCTGTCTTTTGAACAGATCGCGGAGCGAATACGCAGTGAGCTTGGATTTGATATGTCTGCGACTCCTCTGGAGCCGGTTACGACATCCGATCAGAATACATTTACCTATGAGAATGGTACAGCTGTTCCAGACACAAAAGGTGCGTATCTGACCTTTACTTTGCACTTTATGTCAGAGAAGGATATGATAGTTCATCTGAACAGTGCAGATTCAGATAGCGGCAAAGAGGATGGGACGAAGATCAGTTCTTCCAATTCAGAACTTCCGGATTCCATGCGAATTTCATTTACGGCAGATGGTCAGACGTGGATTTATGACCAGGGAATGGGAGAAAACATCGCATTACTACTTTTGGTCTTCCGTCAGGTGGAAGTTCAACGATCAACAGTAATAATGCGATGTTTTCTCTGAAAAAAGAGACAGACAAACCGGTTCTGGTCCATATCTGGATGGAAGGAACGGATCCGGCATGTACAGACAGTCTGAAAGCGGCGGGTTACGCAATCCGGATGCGCTTTACAGGAGAGACAACAGAGCAAAAATAAATACAAGGGAGAAACATTATGAAAGCGTTAAAACGAGCAGGTACAATTGTGATCAGCGTAATCCTGTGGGCGATTATTTTGCTGGCAGCACTTTATGCATTCACAACAATGGCAACAAAGGATGATCAGAGTGTAGCAAGTATTCTTGGCTATACACCGATGACGGTGGAGACGGATTCCATGAAACCGACTTTCCAGTCGGGGGATCTGATTTTTATCAAGAAGTGTGATACATCGAAGTTAAAAGAAGGAGATATCATTACATTCCATACGATCATTGACAATCAGTATGCACTTAATACGCACCGTATCCTGAAGATTGAAGAAGCCAACGGTGTCAGAAGCTATACGACGGTCGGTGATAATAATAACGGTATCGCAGACCAGCATGTGATCTCTGACGGAGATATTGTAGGAAAGTATGTGGGACATATTTCAGATCTCGGAAAGGTGATGGATTTTCTTTCCAGCAGCACAGGTTTCCTGATCGTAATTGTCTTCCCTATGCTTTTGTTCTTTATTTATCAGGTATATAACCTGATCATGATCAGTATCCGACTGAAGAAGGCAATTGCAGTCGAGAATGCAAAAGAGATCGCAAGTGCGCAGATGCAGCAGGCAGATGCAGATGAAGCTGCAAAGGCAAAGAACGAGGCGCAGGCTGCTCTGGAAGAAGCAAAGAGACTGAAAGAAGAAGCAGAGGCCATTAAGGCACAGGCAGAGGAAGAACTGAAAAGAGCAAAGAAGGATGAAGGAAACGGGGAGGATTAGGAACCGTGAGTGAATTTTTGAAATTTACATATGAGATCCTGTCGCAGGTTGTGTATAATCTTGTGACATGGATTGCGGCATTTATTAAACTGTTTATCACAGGTTGGGCAGAATATTTTCTGATATTTAAGACCTACTTTCCAACTTTGAATATCCCGGCGAAGATTCTCTCCATCCTTTTGATGCTTTTGCTGCTTGCAATCCCGGTTGTGATCATTATCCTTCTGATCCGCCGGGCGGTGCTTCATCACCAGTTGAAGGCCGATAATGCGGATAATGCGACACTTTATCGTGAGATCGGACGTCTGAATAAGCAGGTGCTGGATTTGATGGAAGAGAAGAACAATATTCTCGCATTGAAAGTAAATGCGATGGGCGGCGTGGAACGTATCCCATATATGGGGGCTTCGGCGTTGACTGAAGATACCATTCCAACACTGGAAAATGTAACCGGAAAGGGAGTCCCTTCCGGAAATGCTGTAGCAGAAAACAAGGATCCGAATAAGGCACCTCTTGTACGGGCAGTAATCGAAGGAAAAGAGGAACTGGATATTCCGCATCGTTTCCCGAAACTGTCACTTGTGGACAAAAAATACAGAAATTTCGAATATCCGGTATATAATAATGAGATTTCACTGGAGGATTTCACAGAGGGTTACCGTCTGTTTGCGGCGAGCCAGATGGGACTTTATTATACCCCTGAGATCGTCCGTAGATTTGTGGCAGGTATGGCAGCAAGTAAGCTCCTGATCCTGGAAGGTATCTCTGGTACAGGTAAGACGAGTCTTCCGTATTCATTCAGCCGTTACATGGAGAATCCTGCAACGATCGTATCCGTACAGCCGTCCTATCGTGACCGTACGGAAGTACTGGGATATTTTAATGAATTTTCAAAGCGTTTTAACGAGACCGAATTTTTAAGAGCATTGTATGAGGCGAATTACAGACAGGATCCTACGCTGATCGTGCTGGATGAGATGAACCTTGCACGTATCGAGTATTATTTTGCAGAGATGTTGTCCGTACTGGAAATGCCAAGTAAAGAAGAATGGGTACTTGATCTGGTGCCGACTGCGTGGGAGGGTGACCCGGTCAAGCTGCAGGACGGAAAGATACAGGTATCAGACAATACTTGGTTTGTAGGAACTGCGAATAATGATGATTCTACATTTACCATCACAGATAAGGTATATGACCGTGCGATGCCGATCGAGTTAAATGAAAGAGCGGACGAGTTCGAATGCGATCTGCAGCCACCGTGCGATATTACAACGGCGCATCTGCAGTATCTGTTCCAGAAAGCAAAAGTGGATCATCCGATCAGCGATGAAGCGATGGAGAAGATGCAGAAGCTCGACAGCTACCTGATCACAAGATTCAAGCTTTCATTTGGTAACCGTATTATGAAACAGATGTATGATTTTGTTCCGGTATATGTAGCCTGTGGCGGAACAGAATTTGGCGGAATGGATTACATTATTGCCTGTAAGGTATTAAAGAAATTCGAAAGTATGAACGTAAGTTTTGTAAGAGATGAGATCACCGGGCTGATCAATTATATCGAAAAAACATTTGGCAGCGAGGAAATGCAGGACAGCAAGTCTTATCTGAGACGTATTCAAAATTTATATTAAGCAGATCAGCAGGAGAAGAAGTGGTAATCATAAAGATTACCACTTTGTGCTACCAAAAGGACAGGAAGTCACAGACAGTTTTTCTAAGTATAAGGAGTCGAGAGAATGGCGGATACAATTAATGATTTATATGCAAAATATACCGAAGGTATAGAGGGGGCACTGGAAGAGGACCGGTATTTTCAATACCTGTTCGAGATGATTCAGGCCGGAGATAATACACTGGAGCAGAAGAACCGTATTCTGCATAAAGTGGTAGATGAACGCTGGCTGACAGAAGTAGAAGAGGGGATAGAAGCCATTTTCAATATTGTGGACAAGCCAAGAAGGTTCATCACGACATCAGAGGAGGTCGTTCCTGTTGCACTGGCAAAGAAGATTACAGCCGACAGTGTACGCCATTTGAGTCAGAATACACAGTTTATCACGCAGAACGATGCGGGAGAGATCATGCCGACGCACATCCTGAATGTGACTACGGAAGAAAGCTATGATCTGTATGAGAATCGTTTTGTCTATCACCTGATCCAACGTCTGTTTGCATTCGTAGATAAGAGAACGGACGTCATCTTCTGGTCAACAGGTGATGAGACCTGTAATGTCATGAGCATGGAAAGTAAGGTTGATGATGCTTATGAAGAGATTTCTTATAAAGTAGAGATGACGATCAAGAACCGTCAGAGTCTGGTGGAAAACGATATAGATAACTTGGATCTGTTCAAACGTATCGACCGTGTGAGAAGAATGTCCAGAACGCTGCGTGCCAGTGCATTCTGTGACATCATGAATGGCTGTGCGAAAGTATACAGTCCGATCCAGAGAACAAACCTGATGATGAAGGATCCGGATTACCGTACCTGTTACAAACTCTGGCAGTTTATTGAAGGATACGACGAAGTCGGTTATACCATCGAAGAACAGGATTCGGCGATGCAGTTCGATGAAGAATATCTGTTGCAGATGTATATCAATATGATCACGAACTACACCGTATTTAAGAGTCTTCTGGTATCGGATCCGCGTAAAATGACAGAGATCGCGACAGAAAAGCGTGAGCCTGTAAAACCGAAATTTGTCAAAGAGATCAAAGAAGAAATCGTAGAAAACCGTGATATCCCGGATGTGGAGGTTCGCAGAGTTTTTGTAGAAGAAGTGACAGAAGCACAACTGGAGGCGGAAGAAAAACTGCGTGAAGAGACAGGCAGAAGGGAAGAACTGGAAAAAAACCTCTCTGATCTGGAGCAGCGGATGGATTCTCTGAATCAGCAGCTTGAATGGCTAGAGCAGGTTAAAAACCAGATGGAGGAAGAAAAAACTGCACTGGAAAGCCGGATAAAAGAAGAAACGAAAGCAAGAGAAGATGCAGAAGAATCTGCAAAACAGATACTTCTGAATGCAAGAATAGAGATTGAAACTGCGCAGAAGGAAGCCAGAGAACAGGTGAGTGTGATCCAGAAGGAAACTAATGACAGAATTGCTGATTTGAAGCAGAAGGCGGAAAATGAGATCGCTGCAGCACAGAAAAAGGCTGCGGATGAAGTGACAGACATTCGTAAGGCTGCGGAAAATGAGGTGGCAGCTGCGAAACAGGAGGCTGAAGAACAGATAGCGGCTGTTCAAAAGGCAAAAGAAGATGAAATTGCTGCGACACGTCAGCAGGCAGAAAATACAATCGCAGATATCCGTCAGCAGACAGAAGCTGAAATCGCAGATGTGCGCCAACAGACGGAAGCAGAAAAGGAAGCAGCGCGCAAAGAGGCGGAAGATACCATCGAGGAGATCCGCAAGATCGCGGAAGAGAAGATTGCAGCAGCAGAGAAGAAAGCGGATGAAAAAGTCCAGACAGCTGAACAGAAAGCTTCAGCAGAGATTGCCGCTGTAAAGAAGGAGACCGAAAAACAGATCAAGGCAGCCGAAAAGAGAGCAGTCAGCGCTGAGAAAGCAAAAGAAAAAGCCATTGCCAAATCGGAGGCGAACAGTCTGTCACGTTATATTGTGAATGCACTTCAGGAAAGACGGGAGCGCAAAAATACAGACGGAGATGAAAAATAAAATATGGTAAAGAAAATAATTTTTGGAGTTGTGAATATCGTATCTGTACTGATCATCGCAGCTGCAGTCTTTGTCCTGTGTATTGTTGTCATGACATCACCCGGTGAACCACCGCAGATTATGGGGTATACCGCACTTCGAATCGTAACCGGAAGCATGGCACCGACATATGATGTAGACACATTGGTGATTGTCAAAGATACAAAAGCATCCGAAATCAAAAAAGGCGATGTGATCTCCTTTTATTCTGCGGATCCATCGCTTGACGGAGCAGTGAATACCCACCGGGTAGTAGAAGTTCGGGAAGAGAATGGACAGAGAGTATTTGTCACAAAGGGAGACAGCAATAATGTGGTAGATGCTTACAATGTAGCAGAAAAGTATCTGATCGGAAAGGTTGTCTATGCTTCGATCATCCTTGGAAAACTTTCAAGGATCATATCAAATCCAATCGTATTTTTGCCGGTGATCCTGATACCGCTTGCAGTAATTCTGATCAGTAATCTGGTAAGTACCATGATGCTGGCAAAGAAGATTGCAAGAGAAGAGGAAGAAGCAGCAGTACGGGAGGCAATCCGGGAAATTAAAGAGAAACGGGATCAATAAAGATACCTGGAAAATAAAAGAAAAAGGAACCATACCAGAGAGAAATGATCTGAAAAGTATGGTTCCTTTTTGAAAAAGCGAGGGAGAAAGAAGAGACTTTCCTTGTGAAGTTTCTGATAAATATCAGGAAATCTTACATCGGCCCAGATACCATTTTTCAACCAGTCCGATCAGAGCATAGAGCAGCATGGCGATCACGCAGAGGATGCAGATGCTCATCAGCAGCCAGTCGAGCTTGAAGACCTGACTGCCGTAGATGATCATATAGCCAAGTCCTTCCCTGCCGCCGATAAATTCTCCGATGATCACGCCCACCAGACAGAGCCCGATATTGACCTTCATGGTGCTGATGATCGTCGGAATGCAGCTTGGGATCACTACCTTGGAGAGGGCATGGAGCCGGTTTCCGTGAAGAGTGTAGATGAGCATGATCTTATCCGGATCCACTTCGGAAAATTCGGAATAGAGGTTCAGGATGCTCCCGAAGATCGCAACCGACATTCCGGCTATAATGATCGTTGTGCGGTTTGCACCGAGCCAGACGATGAGCAGCGGGGCAAGAGCAGATTTTGGCAGGCTGTTCAGCACCACCAGATAAGGTTCCAGGATTTCCGAAAGCTTCCGGAAGAGCCAGAGAAGGACGGTGACAAAAAGGCTGAAGAAGATCACCAGGATAAAACTGACTAGGGTTTCGTAAAGCGTCACTCCGATATGACGGAAAATACTGCCGTCACCGGTCATTTCGAGAAAACACAGGGCAATCCGGGAAGGACTGCTGAAAATGAAAGAGTCGATCAGCCCTGTATTTGCGGCAAATTCCCAAAGGAAGAGAAAGGCAAGCAAGATGGAGATTCTGGAAACAACAATGATCCGTTTATGCCTGCGGTGCATATTCAGGTAATGCAGCTGGTTTTTTGAAAGTTCATTCATCCGGGTTCAGCTCCTTCCAGATCAGATTGAAATAAGTCTTAAATTCCGGGGCATTGCGGCGGGCAAGCGGGGAAAGTCCCGGATCAGAAAAGGAAACATTGACCGTCTGCCCAATGGTTGCCGGACGGCTTGTTAGAACAAGGATCCGGTCAGCAAGACTGACCGCTTCGGCAAGGTCATGGGTGACGAGGATCGCTGTTTTTTTCTCTTTTTTGATAATCTGCCCGATATCATCACTGACATTTAACCGGGTCTGATAATCCAAGGCAGAAAAGGGTTCATCCAAAAGCATGATATCCGGCTTCAGGACCAGCGTGCGGATCAGCGCGGCTCTCTGGCGCATTCCTCCGGAAAGTTCGGATGGTTTTGCATTTGCAAAGGCATTCAGGCCGTATTGTGTAAGAAGGGCTCTTGCCAGTGCGCGGGAACGGGCAGTCAGTGCATGCTGGATCTCGAGACCGAGAAGAACGTTCTGATAGATGGTACGCCACTCAAAAAGTTCATCCTTTTGCAGCATATATCCGATGCCGGAAGTATTGTCCGGATGATAGCTGCCGTTTATTTTGATGAGACCTTTTTCCGGGGTGAGAAGACCTGCAATCAGGTGGAGCAGTGTAGATTTTCCGCACCCGGAGGGACCGACCAGAGCAATAAATTCCCCTTCGCGGACCGAAAAGGTGATGTCTTTCAGGGCGTAGGTTTCTCCTTCCAGTGTATGGTAAGCATAATGAACGTTTTTCAGTTCCAGTGCATATTGCATGATAATCCTCCAGATACAGAAACGATCATAAGTCTTTTACTTACAGTTTATGAGAAATAAAAAAAAGCGTGTGTGCATCTGGCTGGAATGGAGCGGAAAAAGAAAAACAGAGCAGAAAAGATATTGTGCGAAGAGAACAGCTGCACTATAATAAGAAACAAATCTGCAATATGAGGAGAGATGAACAGATGCAGAAAAAGAATTACCAGAAAGAACTGGATAAAAAGATAGAACTGATCGTATCGGAAAAGAAGGTTCCACGTCTGTTCCTTCACAGCTGTTGTGCACCATGCAGCAGTTATGTGTTGGAATATCTGTCGGAATATTTTGAGATTACGGTTTTTTATTACAATCCGAATATTTTTCCGGAATCCGAATTTGAAAAACGGATCCACGAACAAGAGAAGCTGATCCGTGAGCTTCCGGCGAAACATACGATCCATTTTCAGGCGGGAAATTATGACAGTGAAAAATTTTACGAGATGGCAAAGGGACTGGAGATGATTCCGGAAGGTGGAGAGCGGTGCTTCAGGTGTTATGAGCTCAGACTCCGGGAAGCTGCGAGATTTGCAAAAGAAGGCAGATATGATTATTTCACCACAACCCTTTCCATCAGTCCGCTGAAAAATGCACAGAAGCTGAATGAGATTGGTGAGCGGCTTGCCGGGGAATATGGAGTGGCTTATCTGGTTTCGGATTTTAAAAAGAGAAATGGATATAAGCGTTCAACCGAGCTGTCAAAGATTTACGGACTTTACCGCCAGGACTATTGTGGCTGTATTTATTCCAAAAATCAGAGAGAACGGGAAAAGAAACTTCGGGAGGAAGAGGAAAGTTCTGTGAAAAGTTAAGAGGGGAACTTTACAGAATCCGACATTCTATGGTACACTAAAGCACAGAATTACGTTGAAGAAAAGAGGGAAAGCTATGGCACAGTTATGGGGAGGACGTTTTACGAAAGAAACAGACAAACTGGTTTATAATTTCAATGCGTCCATTTCATTTGATAAACGATTTTATGAGCAGGATATCCAGGGCAGCAAGGCGCATGTTATGATGCTTGCAAAGCAGGGGATCCTGACAGACGATGAGAAGCAGCAGATTCTGGACGGACTGGAAAGTATCCGCAAGGATGTGGAAAATGGAAAGCTTGAGATCACAGAAGAATATGAGGATATCCACAGCTTTGTGGAGGCAAATCTGATTGACCGTCTGGGTGATACCGGTAAAAAACTTCACACCGGACGAAGCAGAAATGACCAGGTTGCATTGGA
>OLNK01001315.1_pt1 | contig 19774 bp, 14 predicted proteins | sample 1672791 | NCBI WGS metagenome assembly OLNK01 (sample SAMEA3136724, study PRJEB25190) | human gut metagenome | biome: human gut; feature: human-associated habitat; material: faeces | place: Austria | collected 2013 | reverse complement strand
CTGGATCCTCAACGCCGACAAGGCGACGGCGCTGCGCCTGTCGGAGGCCATCGCCGAGGTGAAGGAAACGGTGCGCTTCTGCTCGCGCTGCTTCAACTACGCCGAGGACGACCTGTGCGAGATCTGCCGCTCGACCAGCCGCAACCAGCAGCTGCTGTGCGTGGTCAGCGAGCCGCGCGATATCCCGCCCATCGAGCGCACCGCCGTGTTCCAGGGCGTGTACCACGTGCTGGGGGGCGCCCTGTCGCCTATGGACGGCATCGGGCCCGATGACCTTCGCATTCCCCAGTTGATGCAACGTCTGGGCAGCGAGGACATTCGGGAAGTGGTGCTGGCCACCAACCCCAACGTGGAAGGGGAGACCACCGCCGCCTATCTTGCGCGCCTGATCAAGCCCCTGGGCATCAAGGTCACGCGTCTTGCCAGCGGCCTGCCCGTGGGCGGCGACCTGGAGTTTGCCGATGAGGTGACGCTCGGACGGGCGCTTGAGGCAAGGCGCGTGCTGTAGCGCAGTCTCCGTTGCATGCGTTTTCCGTAGCGCCAAAACCCAGGGGAACGAACCGGGCCCCGTAGCCGAACAGCTGCGGGGCCCGCATGTTTCGCCTGATGGCGGCGTTTTGGCATAGAAAAAGGGATTCCGCCCCCTCCAAAAAACGGAATCCCTTCTCTTCCTTTTAACGAAGCCGAAGCTATCGAAAAAAGCAAATTCATTATAGCAATCTCTTCACGGAATATCAATAAAATCTATCAATCATAAGCACTTCGTTAGACGGAGCGCATGGAATGCCCGGGTCCGGTCTTGTGCGCGGGGCGTGCGTCGGAAAGCGCGTGCTATACTTTTTCGCACGAAAGGATATGCGCATGATCAAGTTCCCCAGCCCCGCGGTCTCCATCGTCGGGCGTCATAATTCCGGCAAGACAACCCTTATCGAGAAGCTCATCGCCGAGCTGGTCGGTCGCGGTCTGGACGTGGGCAGTGTCAAGCACCACAGCCATGTCGGGTTCGACATCGACATCCCTGGGAAAGACTCGTGGCGGCATCGCCACGCCGGCGCCAGCGAGACGGTTATCGCGGCTCCGGGCCAGATGGCGCGTATCCAAACCACCGATGGGGAAGCTGAATGCGCCGACATCGTGGCGAGCATGCCCGGCCACGACGTGGTGATCGTCGAGGGTTATCGCAAAAGCGGCCTGCCCACCATCGAGATCATGCGCGCCGGCAACAAGGCCGATGCCCGAACCGCCGAGGTGTTCGCCGAGGGCGCTCGCAAAGGCTGGGCGCTCGGCACGGATTTCACCCAGTTCGGACGCGGCTCCATGCCCTATGCCGCCGAGGCGCATCCCGATGATCGCCCCGTGGAGCAGCCTTTAGGCCAGGCCGAGGAGGACCGCCTCGCGCGTAGCAATCCCGACCATGCCGACATCTCCAACAAGATGCCCACGGCCGCAACGGTCGCGGTGGTCACCGACATCCCGTTGGCTGCCGAAGCCGCCGGCATGTACGGTGTCCCGGCGTTCGATATCGACGATGTGGCAGGGCTCGCGGATTTTCTGCAAGCGAGCTTCGCGCGCCCGCGCGTGTCCATGGTCATCCAAGCCGGCGGCGAGAGCCGCCGTATGGGCCGCAGCAAGGCCACGGTCCCGTTCTGCGGCCGACCGCTCATCTGCCGTTTGATCGAGCGGCTCTCGCCGGTGGCCGACGAGCTCATCATCACCACCAACGAGCCGAAGGAGCTTGCGTTTCTGCAGGAGCAGTATCCCGAACTTGGCATCCGTTTCGAGTCCGACGTCATCAACGAGCGCGGTGCGCTGCCGGGCCTTTACACGGCCCTTCGCTGTGCCCGCAACCCCTATGTGGCCGTTGTGGCCTGCGACATGGTGCTCGCGTCGCCGTCGCTCGTGGTCGCCGAAGCGCTCGAGATGACCAGGACGGGGGCAGACGTGGTCGTGCCTGTCAACAAGCATGGCTTCGAGCCGTTTCATGCGATCTACCGCCGCTCGGGATGCTTGCGGGCAGTGCGAGAGGCGCTCAATGAGGGGGAGAAGCGCGCCCAGGTGTTCTTCAACCAGGTAAACGTGTGCGAGTTCCCGCAAAAGAAGGTGCTTGAGGCCGAGCCCATGGGCGGGTGCTTCATGAACGCGAACACGCCCGACGAGCTGGCGGCGCTCGAGCGCATCGTGCAGGAACGCATCGAGTGCGAGTAGCGCCATGTGAAGCGCTTGAGTCCGACCCGCGTCGATTTCGCGCAGATTATTAAGCGAAACCGATGGCGCAGCGGTCGTGCGCTAATCTTCGCCGCGGCATAAGCGCGTGGAAGTCAACGAGGGGGAAAGCGAATGCCGAACATCGCAGACATCATAGAAGTGGCCGAGGAGCTTGAGGACAAGGCCGTCATTCCGGCATCAAAGCGTTGTGTGGCCGTGCGAAACCGCAACGCCTCATGCCGCAAGTGCATCGATGCCTGCCCGGTCGATGCCATCAGCGTGCACAACAACGTGCTCAGCGTCGACCACAAGGCCTGTGTGGCGTGCGGCGCCTGCACGGTGGTTTGCCCCACCGAGGCCTTGATTCCCGTTCGCCCTGCCGACGAGGCGCTTGAACAGGCGGCGGCAGAGGCCATGGCTTCCCTTGATGGGCGTGCGGTCATCGCTTGCGCACGCATCGCGTCGAAGGGCCTGGCCGATCCGCACAAGTTTGCCGAAGCGCCCTGCCTGGCGCGCGTCGACGAAAGCCTGCTGCTCGGCTTGGCGGCGGTCGGCGCCAAGGACATCGTGTTGGTGGACGGCTGCTGCAAGACGTGCAGGTTCAGGGAGACCTCGCCCGGCGTGGACGAAACCATCGCTTCCGCAAACAGCCTGATGCAGGCGCAGGGGGCGCCGGCAATGGTCTCCCGCGCGTCGGAGTTCCCCGAAGGGCTGGCGCTCAAGAACGCGAAAAGCCTGCTCGGCGAGGCGCGCCGCGGCTTCTTCACCAGCGCAACTTCGTGGACGGCCAGCGCGGCGGGCAAGACCGCCGAGATGGTCATCCGCAAAAACCTCGGTATGAAGGCCAAGGACGCCACGCTACGCGAGCAGCTGGGGGCGGGCGCTTCGGGCACGTTGCCCCAGTTTCAGGAGCGCCGCCGCAGCCAGGTGCTCGATGCCATGGACCGTTTGGGCGAGCCTGCGGTCGAGCAGATCGAGACGCGCCTGTTCGGCAGGGTCGAGATCGACGCTTCCGCGTGCAACTCGTGCGGCATGTGTGCGGTGTTCTGCCCTACGGGCGCGCTCAGCAAAAGCCCCATCAAGCCCAGCCCCAACGCAGACGGCACGCCCGATGGCGGCAGCTTCCTGGAGTTCTCCTGTGCCGAGTGCGTGCAATGCGGCCTGTGCGTGGATGCGTGCATGAAGAAGTGCATCACGGTAAGCCCGCAGGTGCGCACCGCCGAGCTGTTCGACTTCGAACCGCGTTTTATTTATCTGCCGAAACCCCAGGCCAGACCGGGAATCTTGTCGAGTTTCAAGCGATAGGCGCGCATTCGGCCGCAATTTTTGAAAAAAGTCGTCGCGGATGCCGGATGGTTATGCTAATATATTCCCCGCTGCGAAAGCGGCAATCGGGATGTGGCTCAGCTTGGTAGAGCGCTGCGTTCGGGACGCAGAGGTCGCAGGTTCAAATCCTGTCATCCCGACCATTGCATGGTCAAGGCTCGGTGTTCGCACCGAGCCTTTTTCGTGCAACTGCGCATATCCGTTGGAGTGCTGCGCAAGCGCGTGTGCTTTTCATCGAAGGTGCGTCGGCAAGCTGCGGTTATGTTAAAGTACGCGGCGTTGCATATCACGGCCCGATGCCCGGGCTGGGACGAGTACTTGGAGGACACATGAAATTTCTGGGAATGGGCGTGCCTGAGCTTCTGATCATCCTCGTGGTGATTCTGCTTATCTTCGGCCCGAAGAATCTGCCAAAACTCGGTAGCGCTCTGGGCAAGACCGTGAAGAACCTGCGCGAGGGCATGGGCGATTCCAAGAAGGCCGAGGAAGAGGCCGACGAGGTCGAGGTCGAGGAAGACGACGAGGACGCCGCCAAGAAGAAGACCACCGCTGCCCGCAAGAAGAGCGAGTAGATCGCAGCTTCACAAGGTTGGTACGCGGTATGCGCAACGGGCTGCGGTCCGGCGCATACCGCTTTTTTCGTATAGATAGGTGAACAACATGGCTGATAACTACATCCTTACCCCCGAGGGCAAGCAGCAGCTCGAAGAGGAGCTGCATTATCTGGAAACCGAGAAGCGCGCCGAGGTGGGCGAGCGCATCAAGGTAGCTCGCGAGTTCGGCGACATCTCCGAGAACTCCGAGTACGACGACGCGAAAAACGAGCAGGGCATGCTCGAGGCGCGCATCGCCGAGATCACCCGCATCCTGGGCGAGGCCACCGTCGTGGCAACCCCGAAGCGCTCCAACTCCGTGCACATCGGATCCACCGTCACCGTCGACATGGGCGGCCGTGAGCGCGTGTTCACCATCGTGGGCGCCGCCGAGGCCGACAGCCATGCCGGCAAGATCTCCAACGAGTCCCCGGTGGGCGCTGCGCTGCTGGCCCACAAGAAGGGCGACGAGATCGAGACCACCGGCCCGACCGGCCGCGTCATCAAGATGAAGATCGTTAACATCGAGCACTAGCAAATATGCAAGTCCCGTTTGCCCGCAGGCAAACGGGACTGCTCGACGTTTCGGCTGGCTGCGCCGTGTCGCATGCGCATTTGGTTTCACGGACAAGGCCACGGGCCTATGCCCGCATGCTTCGGCCGAACCCGGTGCACCGCAGCCGCTCTCGCTTACTCAACCAAATCCCTGTACTTAGAAGGGCTTTCCCATGAGCAATACCCCTGAAGTTATCGAAGACGATCCCATCGAGGTGCGCAAGGCCAAGCGCCAGGCCATGCTCGATGCGGGCGAGAACCCCTATGGCCATGCGTTCGACTACAGCCACCATCTGGCCGAGCTCGAGCAGCTCTATGCGCACCTTGAGGACGGGGATTCCACCGAGGATCTGGTCAAGGTCGCCGGCCGCATCATGTCCAAGCGCGTTCAGGGCAAGATCGCCTTTCTGGGTCTGCGCGACGCCACGGGCGACATGCAGCTGTTCTGCCGCATCAACGAGCTGGGCGAAGAGGCCTTCGGCCGCCTGAAGGACCTTGATGTGGGCGACTGGATCGGCGTCGAGGGCGCTATGATGCGCACGCGCCGCGGCCAGCTCTCGGTTGCCGTCTCGTCCTTCGAGCTGCTCAGCAAGTCCATCCGCCCGCTGCCCGAGAAGTTCCACGGCCTGGCGGACAAAGAGACGCGTTATCGCCAGCGCTACGTCGACCTGGTCATGAACCCCGAGGTCAAGCAGGTCTTCGAGAAGCGCTTCAAGATCGTCGCCGCCATCCGCCGCTACATGGAGGACCAGGGCTTCTACGAGGTGGAAACGCCGTTTCTGCACCCCATCCTGGGCGGCGCGAACGCAAAGCCGTTCGTCACGCACTTCAACGCGCTCGATCGCGACTACTTCCTGCGCATCGCCACCGAGCTGCCGCTCAAGCGCCTGCTCGTAGGCGGTTTCGAGAAGGTGTTCGAGATCGGCCGCCAGTTCCGCAACGAGGGCATGGACCCGTACCACAACCCTGAGTTCACCACCATGGAGGCATACCAGGCCTTCTCCGACCTCAACGGCATGATGGACCTCACCGAGGGCTTCATCAAGGCGGCGGCTGAAGCCGCTTGCGGCACGCTCAAGGTCAGCTACCAGGGCGTCGACATCGACCTGTCCGGTCAGTGGCCGCGCGAGACCATGTGCGGCTTGGCTTCGCGCTATGCCGGTGAAGAGGTTTCCTTCGACCGCAGCCGTGAGGACCTGGTGGCTATCCTGGAGAAGAACGGTGGACGCGCCGAGGACGCATGGGGCAAGGGCAAGCTCATCTCCGAGATCTTCGAGGCCGTGGCCGAGGAGAAGCTCGTCCAGCCGGTGTTCGTCACCGAGCATCCGCTGGAGATCTCCCCGCTGGCCAAGAAGCTGCCGAACAACCCCGAGCTCACCGAGCGCTTCGAGCTGTTCATCTGCGGCCATGAGTACGCTAACGCCTTCAACGAGCTCAACGACCCGGTCGACCAGGCCGAGCGCTTCCGCGCGCAGGTCGAGGCCAAGGACATGGGCGACGATGAGGCCATGGGATACGACGCCGACTACATCCGCGCGCTCGAGTACGGCATGCCTCCGGCAGGCGGCGTGGGCATCGGCATCGATCGTCTGACCATGCTGCTCACCGATTCTCCGACCATCCGCGACGTGCTGCTGTTCCCGCACATGCGCGACGAGGCCCCTGCCGGCGCCAAGCCCGCCGCACGTTCGGCCGCTCCGGTCGAGCAGCCCGCCGAGGAGCCTATCGACTTCTCCAAGGTGGTCGTCGAGCCGCTGTTCGCCGACGAGGTGGACTTCGACACGTTCAGCAAGTCCGACTTCCGCGCCGTGAAGGTCAAGGATTGCGTGGCCGTGCCGAAGAGCAAGAAGCTGCTGCAGTTCACGCTTGACGACGGTACGGGCGAAGATCGCACCATCCTGTCCGGCATCCATGCATACTACGAGCCGGAGGAGCTGGTGGGCCGCACGCTCGTGGCCATCACCAACCTGCCGCCGCGCAAGATGATGGGCATCGCCTCCTGCGGCATGCTGCTGTCCGCCGTGCACGAGGAGAAGGTCGACGACGATACCACCGAGGAGCGTCTGAACCTGCTTATGGTCTCCGACCGCATCCCGGCCGGCGCTAAGCTGTACTAAGCCGCGCATCGTCGCATAAACACACGAAGGCCCGCCTGGGTGATCCCGGGCGGGCCTTCGTTGTTTGGCGGCAGATCGGTTGGGGAGGGGTGGTGCTCGGACGGTCCGAGCTTAGCGGATGGGAAAGCGTTAAGGCCTACGGCCTACGAAGGGTCTCTTGGGAATCGCGCCTATCCGGTTATCGCGAAAGGCAAGGTGGAGCAGGGCGCGGGACACCCGATGCGCCATGCAGCGATGATGGCCCGCTCAACGTCGCTACGCCGAACGCGTCTGTGGCGATACGGCCCCGTCTTCATGCCCCAATGCTCTTTCCGCGTCCTGTTTCGCGAAGTGCTCCATGGCAAGCGTTCGGATCGTGGAGATGACAGGCACGCCCAAAAGCACGCCCAGAAGGCCGAACAGCGATCCGCCTGCGATTACGGCCACGAACACCCAGATGCTCGGCAGGCCCACCGACTGTCCCACCACGTTCGGGTAGATGAGGTGCCCCTCGATTTGCTGGAGGACCACCAGGAACACGATGAACTGCAGGGCTTGAACGGGGTCTTGCGACAAGATCATCGCCGCACCCATGATGCCGCCTATCCATGCGCCGGCGAACGGGATGAGCGACGACACGCCCACGATAAGGCCGATGGAAGCCGCATAGGGGAACTGCAGGATGGTGCCGCCGATGGCGCACAGGGCACCCAAGATGACCGCCTCGATGCATTGCCCGCGGATGAAGCGCGAGAAGCAGTCGTTGGTGATGCTGCATGCGTGCAGCACGCGGCGGTGCAGGTCCTCGCCGGGGATGAAGCTGGCCGCGCGCATGGCGCCGGCGTGCACGCGGTCCTTGTCAAGCAGCAGATACAGAGCGAACACCATGCCCAGCAAGATCGAGAGCGTCAGGTGAGCCACCTCTCCGCTAGTCTGCGCCACGATGCGCAGCGCCTGGTCGGTGCCGCCTACAGCGTCCAAGGCCTTCTGCCCGATGGAGTTCCAGGTGGCGTTGTCCAAAATCGGGATGGCCTGCGCGCCGGGAAGGTTCGCGATGGCCTGCGACGCCATGGCCGCAGCTTCCGATATGCCGGTGATGATGGCGGCGCCCACGGACTTGAACTCGCCGCCCACGAACGTGGTCAGCGCCGCAAGCGCCAAGGTGACGGCGGTGATGGCCAGGATGACGCAGATGGGACGCCGGGTCTTGATAGCGAGCGCGTTGTTGGTATGGGGGAACCAGCGCGATTCAAGCGCCGCCGCTATGAAGTTCAGCAGATATGCCAGCACCGCGCCGATGGCCAGGGGCTCAAGGGCGGACCAGACGGTTGAGAAGATGGAGCAGAGGCCGTCGAATCGGGCGACGGCCAGCGCCGCCACGGCAAGGGCGGCGACAAGGATAAGGGCGTAGCGTATGGTGTGCCTGTTCATGCGATCCTGTCGGTTGAAGGGGATGGGTCGCGCTGTTGCGCGTTTCGCAACCAGTATAAGCGTGTGCATCGGTTAAGGCATCGTGCTTGCGCGCTTGTCGACCTTTCGTGAAGAACCGCTTGCGAAATCCGGGTGAAAAGGGGCAAAAGGGGTCAAATAGCGCTTCCGGTGTGTGCGGATTGCACGTAGCAAGGGCAACGGGCGCTGTGCGGCTCCGGGCTACTTTATTATGTATACGATACGTAAACGGCTTAGCAGTCCATTGACGGGAGTGCTAACATGAACAACCGAGACCATAATCATATTCATATGCCGCGAGAATCGAGGCTTCATGTCATTTGAGAAGTTCACGGACAAGGCGCGCAAGGTGCTCGTCTTGGCCCAGGACGAGGCACGCGCCCTGCATCAGCCCTATGTGGGCACCGAACATATCCTGCTGGGCCTCATCCAGGAAAAGGACGGCCTTGCCGCCCAGGCCCTCGAGCGTCTGGGCGTGGCCTATGACGCCGTGGTGAAGGGCATCCGCGAGGTGGCCTCCATCGACGAGGGCGCCGACGTGTCCGGCCATCTTTCGTTCACGCCGCGCGTCAAGCGCGTGCTCGAGAACAGCTTGCGCGAGGCCATGCAGATGGGGCAGAGCTATATCTCCACCGAGCATCTGCTGCTCGGCATCGTGCGCGAGAACGAGGGCACGGCGCTCGACGTGCTTTCGCGCCTGGGCGTGAAGGGCGACGACATCCGCACCGCGCTCAACGATTTGGTGGGCCAAAGCCCCGTGTACGCGGGCCGCAACCCCTTCGAGGCGGCCGGCACCGTGCCCGACAGCGCCCTGAAGGAGTTCGGCACCGACCTTACGCAGAAGGCGCGCGACGGCAAGCTCGACCCGGTCATCGGCCGCGCCGGCGAGATCGAGCGCGTCATGCAGATCCTCTCCCGCCGTCAGAAGAACAATCCGCTGCTCATCGGCGAGCCCGGCGTGGGCAAGACCGCCGTCGCCGAGGGCTTGGCGCAGCTCATCGTGTCCAACCAGGTTCCCGATATCCTGCGCGGCAAGCGCCTGCTCACGCTCGACGTGTCCGCCCTTGTGGCCGGCAGCAAGTACCGCGGCGAGTTCGAGGACCGCTTGAAGAAGTGCATCAAGGAGGTCAAGGACGCCGGCGACATCATCTTGTTCATCGATGAGATGCACACGCTTATCGGCGCGGGTTCTGCCGAGGGCTCCATCGATGCCGCCGCCATCCTCAAGCCGCCGCTGTCGCGCGGCGAGATCCAGGTCATCGGCGCCACCACCATCGACGAATATCGCAAGCACCTGGAAAAGGACAGCGCCCTCGAGCGCCGTTTCCAGCCCATCACGGTCGGCGAGCCCAACGAGGAGCAGGCCCTGCGCATCATGGAGGGGCTGCGCGACCGCTACGAGGCGCATCATCAGGTGCATTTCACCGACGAGGCGCTTCAGGCCGCCGTCACGCTGTCGGACCGCTATATCCAGGACCGTTTCCTGCCCGACAAGGCCATCGACGTTATGGACGAGGCGGGCGCCCGCATGCGCATCCGCAACATGACCTTGCCCGACGAGCTGCGCGAGATGGACGACAAGCTGCGCCAGATCCGCTCCGATAAGGACAAGGCCATCGCCGAGCAGGACTTCGAGCGTGCTGCCAAGCTGCGCGATGAGGAGTCCGCCGTGAAAGACGAGCGCGCCGCGGCCGAGAAGAAGTGGGCCGAAGATTCCCAGAAATCGGTGCATCAGGTAACGGCGCAGGACATTGCCGACGTCGTCTCCATGACCACCGGCGTTCCCGTGTCCAACCTCACCGAGGCCGAAACCGAGAAGCTGCTGCGTATGGAGGGCGTGCTGCACGAGCGCGTCATCGGCCAGGAAGAGGCAGTGACCGCGCTATCGAAGGCAATCCGCCGCAGCCGCGCCGGTTTGAAAGACCCCAAGCGCCCCGCCGGCAGCTTCATCTTCCTAGGCCCGTCGGGCGTGGGCAAGACCGAGCTGTCCAAGGCGCTCGCCGAGTTCCTGTTCAGCTCCGAGGACGCGCTCATCAGCTTCGACATGTCCGAGTACATGGAGAAGCACTCCGTCAGCCGTCTGGTCGGCTCGCCTCCGGGCTACGTGGGCTTCGACGAGGGCGGCCAGCTCACGAAGGCCGTGCGTCAGCGCCCGTATTCGGTGGTGCTGTTCGACGAGATCGAGAAGGCGCATCCCGATGTGTTCAACATTCTGCTGCAGATCCTCGAGGAAGGTCGTCTGACCGACGCCCAGGGTCGCACGGTCGATTTCCGCAACACGGTCATCATCATGACGTCCAACGTCGGCGCCCGCGAGATCTCCGCGCCCACCACGCTCGGCTTCAGCCCCGAGGGCAAGGCCGGCCTTTCCGACAAGGAGATCAAGTCCCGCGTCATGGGCGAGGTGAAGAAGCTGTTCAGGCCCGAGTTCTTGAACCGTATCGATGAGATCATCGTGTTCAAGTCCTTGACGCAGGAGCAGATCGTCGAAATCGCCAAGCTCATGGTGGCCGACCTGCGCGAGCGCCTGATCGCCCAGAACATGACCATCAACCTTACCGATGATGCCTACAAGCTCATCGCGAAGGAAGGCACCGATGCCGCCTACGGCGCCCGCCCGCTGCGCCGCGCCATCCAGCGCCTGCTGGAAGACCCGCTGTCCGAAGAGTTGCTCGAGGGCAAGTGGACGTCGGGATCGGTCATCCAGGCAAACGTTTCCGAGGACGGCGAGAGCCTTGCGTTCGTCCCCGGCACGGGCTCCATCCCTGCGCCGCGCAAGCACGACAACATCGCGCGCGACGCCGAGCTTCTGCTCACGAACTTCGATCTGGGCCACGCCGGCGTCTCCGGCTCGGGCGGGTCGGCAAGCGGCGGCGCTGCGGATTAAGGTTCTGGTTGTTCCCGCTGCGCCCTGCCTGGGCCTGCCGGGGAAAGCCTGCCACGCGCTCTTTTTCCATACAGCGCGTAGCGTGCCTGCGAAAACGCGGCAGTTGCTTTAGAATGTAAGGCGGTCCCGAAAGGGGCCGCCTCATTTGTTTTCGACGGAAAGAGGAAACCATGCCCAAGACCGTTGACCCGGTGTTCTCGTCTTCGGTGCTCGCCGCGGCCGATCTGGCCACGGCGCTCGACATCGATGCGCTCACGCAATCCTTGGCCGGCCTTGAGGGCAAGGTCGACAAGAACCCGAAGACGGCGGCCATCATCTTGGCCGGCGGCACGGGCGAGCGTTTCGGCAAGGAAGGCGGCAAGCAGCTGGTGGAAATCGGCGGCAAGCCGATTCTCACCTGGTCGGTCGAGGCCTTCGACGCCGTAGGCGACATCGGCCTCATCGTCATCGTCTGCCCGGCCGAACGCCAGGGCGAGTACCTGAGCAAGGCCGTCGACCCCTTCTCGTTCGCTACGCCCATCGTGGTCGCCGCGGCGGGCTCCACGCGTCAGGAATCAGCGTTTTCCGGCCTTGAGCTGGTGCCCGAGGAGTTCGAGTACGTGGTCATGCACGACGGCGCCCGTCCGCTCATCTCGGCCGACCTGATCGCCCATACCATCGCCACCCTCAAGGGCAACATCGACGCCGACGGCGCCGTGGTGGCCCATCCCGCCATCGATACGCTGAAAGTCGTGGAAAACGGCGTCATCGTCGGCACGCCCGACCGCAGCGTGTTCTGGAACGCGCAAACCCCGCAGGTGTTCCGTGCGGGCATCTACCGCCGTGCGCACGCCTCGGCGCTCTCCGACGGCTTTGTCGGCACCGATGACAGCTCCTTGATCGAGCGTCTCGGCGGCCGCGTCCTTGTGGTAGAGGGCAAGCGCGACAACATCAAGCTCACCGTTCCGGAGGATTACCTCATGCTCGTGGCCGCCGTGCGCGAGCGTTATCTCAAGCAGAAAGGCGAGCAGGAGCAATGAGCCTGGGATTCAGCGCCCTGCGCATAGGGCAGGGCTACGACGCGCATAAGCTGGTCGAGGGCCGCAAGCTCATCATCGGCGGGGTTGATATCCCGCACACCCTGGGGCTGCTCGGTCACTCCGACGCCGATGTGCTGGCGCATGCCGTGGCGGATGCGCTGCTCGGCGCCATCCGCGGCGGCGACATCGGCAAGCTCTTCCCCGACACCGATCCCGAATGGGAGGGGGCCGATTCCATGAAGCTGTTGGCGGCGGTGGCGGCCAAGGTGCGCGAAGAGGGCTACCAGATCATCGACGTCGATAGCGTCATCGCAGCTCAGGCGCCGAAGATGGCGCCACATCGCCAGCAGATGCGCGAGAACCTGGCAGCTGCCATGGGCATCGCTGTCGACAATGTCGGCGTGAAGGCAACCACCACCGAGCACCTGGGTTTCGAAGGCCGTCAGGAGGGTATCTCCGCCACGGCCGTGGCCCTGCTGGCGCGATGTAGCTAGTTCGGGCGCGGTTTTCGCGACGCCCGGCCCCTTCGCAGCCTTCGTCAACCCGCCGCACCATGCGGCATGCACATAGAACAGGAATGCAAATGCTTAAGATCTACGACACCAAACTTCGCGAGAAGGTGCCCTTCGAGTCGCTCGAGCACGGGAAGATCGGCATGTACGTGTGCGGTCCCACCGTGTACAACTACATCCATATCGGCAACGCCCGTACGTTCGTCAGCTTCGATGTCATCCGCCGCTACCTCTCCTGGCGCGGCTTCGATGTGAAATTCGTCTCCAACATCACCGATGTCGATGACAAGATCATCAAGAAGGCCAACGAAGAAGGCCGCAGCGCAGCCGAGGTTGCCGCTGAATATTCGCAGGCCTTCCTTGACGACATGCACGCCATGAACGTGCAGGACCCCGATGTGCGACCGCGCGCCACCGAGGAGATTCCCGAGATGATCCAGCTCATCCAGGAGCTCATCGACGGCGGCCATGCGTACGAGGTCGAAGGCGATGTCTACTTCAGCGTGCGCAGCTACGCTGATTACGGCGCGCTGTCCGGTCGCAACATCGACGAGATGGAAGGCGGCCATCGCGAGCTGCGCGCCGACGGCCAGGGTCTGGAAGACCGCAAGCGCGACCATCTCGACTTCGCGCTGTGGAAGGCCGCCAAGCCCGGCGAGCCTTCTTGGGAAAGCCCGTGGGGCCAGGGCCGTCCCGGCTGGCACATCGAGTGTTCGGCCATGTCGCGCAAGTACCTGGGCCTGCCCTTCGACATCCACGGCGGCGGCGCCGACCTGGTGTTCCCGCATCATGAGAACGAGCGCGCCCAGTCCGAGGCCGCATGCGGCTGCACCTTCGCCAATCACTGGATGCACAGCGGCATGCTGCAGATCAACCACGAGAAGATGAGCAAGTCGCTGGGCAATTTCCTGTTGTTGCGCGACATCCTCAAGACCACGTCCCCCGATGTGCTGCGTTTCCTTATGCTGCAAACGCATTACCGCAGCCCGCTCGATTTCTCCGATGAGCGTCTCGACGAGGCCGCATCCGCGCTTTCCCGCATCGAGAACGCCGTGCGCAACCTTGATTGGCAGATGAAGAACGCCCAGGATGTGCCCAGCCCGCTTGACACCCAGGCTATCCTGAAGCAGGCGAAGTCCACGCGCGTCGAGTTCGTCCTGGCCATGGACGACGACTTCAACGCTCCGCGCGCACTGGGCGAGGTGTTCGACCTGGTCGGTTTCGCGAACACCCAGATCGCGGACAAGACGCTTTCGCTCTCCGATGTTCCCGCCGTGCGCGATCTGCGCGAGACCATCACCACGCTCATGCGCGTGTTCGGCGTGGAGGTTGCTCCCCAGGATTGGGAGGACGCGCAGGATGATGCGTATCCGGCCGAGGTCGTCGACCTGGCGAAACAGGTTGCCGGCTACGAGGGCTCGGATGCTCATGAGGCTGTCGACGCCCTGCTCGATGCCCGTGCCACCGCGCGTGCCGAGAAGAACTGGGCTGTGGCCGATGCTGTGCGCGATGGCCTTACGGGGCTGGGCTTCACCATCGAGGATACCCCTCAGGGCGCTCGCGTCAGCTACGACCCCTCCGAGGGCAAGTAGGCTGAAACCGACGTTGCGGGCCGCTGCGCCGCTTCGTTCCCATTCTCAACCTTGTGGGCGTGGCTGAAACGCCGCGCCCGGTCTGGCCTGGCGCAAGATACGTTTTGCCGGGCTTAGGGCAAAAGGTGCCGGACTTGCCGTGCGGCGTCCGGTTGGATGGGCTCGAGGCCGCGCGGCGGCTTTCGTGTTTGTGCTGGATCGATTTCTACGAAGATTGCTGCCGATGACTGACTTTTCAACAATCGAGCTTCTTGCGCCTGCGGGCGGCCGCAGCCAGCTGGAGGCCGCCGTTCGTTTCGGGGCGGGTGCGGTATATTTGGCCGCCGACAGGTTCGGTATGCGCCAACGTGCCGAGAACTTCACGCTTGACGATATCCCGTCCGCCGTCGCCTTTGCGCACGCGGCGGGCGTAAAGGTGTACGTGACGGTGAACACGCTTATGAGCCAAGCCGATATCGCCGCCTTGCCGCCATATTTGGAGGCCCTTGACGCCTCGGGCGCCGACGCACTCATCGTCAGCGACCTTGGTGCGTTTTCCCTGGCGAAACGCTATGCCCCGCATATGGAGCTGCATGTGAGCACACAGGCTTCCGTGATGAACGCCGAAGCTGCGCGCGCCTGGCACGATCTGGGCGCATCGCGCGTGGTGGTCGCGCGTGAGATGAGCGTGGAGGATATCGCCGAGCTGCGTGCGCAGGCGCCGCGCGATCTTGAGATCGAGGCGTTCGTGCACGGCGCCATGTGCATGGCCTTTTCGGGGCGCTGCATGCTGTCTGCCGCCATGACGGGGCGTTCGGGCAACAAGGGCTATTGCGCGCAGCCGTGCCGATGGAGCTATGCGCTGGTGGAGGAGAAGCGCCCCGGTGCCTATTACCCCATTGAGGAGGATTTGCGCGGCACCTATGTCATGAACGCGCACGACCTGTGCATGATCGAGCATCTCGATGAGTTGGCGCAAGCTGGCGTCGGCTCGTTTAAGATCGAAGGCCGCAACAAGCGCGCGTTCTACGTGGCAACTGTGGTGCATGCCTATCGGGCGGTCATGGATGGCGCCAGCCCGTCTACGGTCATGTCCGATCTGCATGCCATTTCGCATCGCCCCTATGGCACCGGCTTCTATTTCGGCCAGCCAAGCCAACGCCAGGAGCGCGACGGCTACGACAAGGATTACTTACATGCCGCCACAGTCACCGCATGCGGCCCGGCAGGGGAGGGCGGGTGGCGTATCGAGGCCACGTGCCATAACCGTTTCCGCGAAGGCGATGAACTCGAGGCGCTATCTCCGCGCAAGGCTATTGAAACGGCGAAGGTGAGGGGTCTCACCTGGTTGGTGCAGCCAAGCGAAGATCGTCCCAACCCGTCTCCCGAGCCCGTGCCGGTGGCGAATCGCACCATGGAAACCTATGCGTTCACCAGCGATATCGCATTGCAACCGGGCGATTTGCTGCGAATTCGCGTGGATTCCGCCCCCCAGGGTGCTCAGGAAGTGAGGTCGTGAGCAGCTTCGAGACGGCATCCGCGGCGGAGGCGCCCAGTCGTGCTCGCGGCAACCTTATGATCTTGGTGCTGGCGCTCAGCTGCTTCGTGTTCGGATGCGCCTACCAGTACATCTTGGGCGTGCCCGATCAGGTCGCGCAAATCGCCGGTATCGATCTTTCCCAGGTCAGCCTCATGATGGGCGTCTATGGCGTGTGCAACGCCATCGGCACGCCGCTTCTGGTCATGGCGCTCACCTCGCGCGGCCCGAAAACATTGCTGCTTGTCAGCCTCGCGCTTATGGCGGCGGGCATGGCCGTTTGCGCCTCCACCCCCATCTATCCCGTCATTTTGACGGGCCGCGCCGTCATGGGCGTGGGCAACGGTACCTTCGCGGCAACCGCCTACATCGCGGCAAGCCGCATCGCGGGTCCTTCGCGCGCCGCCTCGGCCATGTCGAATGTGGCGCTGGGCTTCAGCGCATCCTTCGTGTTCGCGCTTCCCGCCGCGCGCATGCTGCGTAACGTCATCACCTGGCAGCAGGCGTATTGGGTGCTCGTCGTCGCGGCGTGCATCGCGTTCGCGGTCATAGCGCTCGTCGTGCGCGTGCCTGAAGCGCCGCACTCGCCGGCAGAGCAGGGTCGTCGCAGCACCGATGCGCTCCGCGTGTTCCGCAATCCTTGCGTGGTGCTGCCCTTGATCTGCACCGTGCTCATGTTCGTGGGGTATGCCTCCATGAACACCTATATCACGCCGTTCATGGAAAGCGTGCTTCCTCAGCCTGAGTGGGTAAGCGGATCTCTGTTCGCGTTCGGGCTGATGAGCATGATCGGCTCGAAGGCAAGCGGCTGGGCAGCCGATCGCTTCGGCTCGGCTTCGGCGGTCATCGGTTGCGTGACGCTTCAGGCGGTAACGCTTGTGGGACTGGGGCTTGTCACGGGGTCGTGGCCCGCGGCGCTGGCGGCGGCGTGTATATGGACAGGCATATCCTGGGGATTCCTGCCGGCACAGAATTCGTTCATCATGCTCAACGCCGGGGATGAGGCGGCGTTTGCCGTCAGCTTGTCGAACTCATCGTTGCAGCTCGGTAGCGCGCTCGGGTCGTTCGCCGCGGGCGTGTTCATCACCTGCATGCCGCTTCTGGCGATGCCGTTCGTCTCCGCTGCCTTTACCGCTTGCGCGGTGGCCGCCGAGATAGCGGCATTGCGCCTGTCCCGAAAGCCGCGCCGCGCACGGTAAGGCGAAAGGTTCCGCTGTTTTCGGTATTCCGCATCCGTTCGGCTGTTTAGCGTGCAAAGCGCGTGCGCGGTAAAGTCGGTAGCTTGGCTCGTGCGATTCCTTTGTCCGTTCGGCGGTTTAACAGACAAGCGGTTTACGCGCCGGTGCAATATATGCTCAACAGATTCGATGCAGGGGTGCCCGGCGGCAACGTCGGCGCTGAGAGGGCGCAAGCCTAACCCTTTGAACCTGTCCAGGTAACGCTGGCGTAGGGAGCATCTCTCGTGCACGGACGAGGGCGCCATCTTCTACGGTAGCGTCCTCGTTTTTCGTTGCATAGGAGAGAATATGATCGAACAGAAACAGCTCGAAGCATCTATCGCGAAAGCTGCCGCCGACGTGCGCGCCAACAATCCCCTCGCCGGGTCCATCACCAACACCGTCACCATCGATTTCGTGGCCAACGCCCAGCTCGCCGTCGGTGGCTCGGCTGCCATGGTTTATCTGCCCGACGAGGGTGAAACCCTGGTTGCCGCAGGCGGCGCCGTGTACCTGAACATGGGCACGTTGTTCCCTATCTACGAGGAAACCATTCCGCGTACGGCGGCAGCGGCGCAGGCCGCCGGCAAGCCGTGGGTGCTCGATCCGGTGGGAATCGGCATCGGCAGCCTGCGCACCAAGCTGCTGTCCGAGCTCAAGCAGCATAAGCCCGCCATCGTGCGCGGCAACGCCTCCGAGATCATCGCGCTCGCCGGCCTGTGGGGTCTTGAGGGCGAGGCGGCCGATCTGAGCCGCGTGCGCGGTGTCGATACCACCGACACGGTAGACGCCGCCCGCGATGCCGCCGTGGCGCTCGCCCGCTACACCGGCGGCGCCGTTGTGGTCTCGGGCGAAGTCGACCTGATCACCGACGGCATGACCGTGGCCAAGTCCCACGGCGGCAGCCCGCTCATGTCCAAGATCACCGGTTGCGGCTGCTCGCAAGGCGGCGTGCTGGCTGTGTACGCCTGCGCTGCCGACCCGTTTACGGCCGCCGTCTGCGGCACCGCCGTCTACAACGTTGCCGGCTCGCGTGCCGCCGCCGTCGCCGACGCCCCGGCAAGCTTTAAGGTCGCCTTTATCGACGAGCTCTACCGCGCAACCGCCCAGGACATCGCCAACAACCAGCTCGACCTCGAGGAGGCATAGGCCATGTCCGAGCCCGCAACCAATGCCGGCATGAATACGCTCGTCGCCGTGGCCATCGCCCCGTGCGGCACCGGCGATGAGCTGTCCGCCGAGGTCGCCGAGGTCGTGCGCGTCATTCGCGAGAGCGGCCTTCCCAACCGCACCACCTCGATGTTCACCGAGATCGAGGGCGACTGGGACGAGGTCATGCAGGTCGTGCGCGACGCAACCTTTGTGTTGGCGAGCAAGGGCATCCGCACCGAAGTCGTGCTCAAAGCCGATATTCGACCCGGATTTACCGACACCATGACCGGCAAGCTCGAGCGCATGGAAGCTCAGATCAAAAAGCAGGAGGAAACACGATGAGTATCCGCGACAACCTTGATATCTCGGCCTATCTGGTGCTCGGCCCCGAAAACACGCTCGGGCGCCCCGTGGGCGATGTGGTGGCCCAGGCACTCGACGCCGGCTTTACCTGCATCCAGGTGCGCTCCAAGGTGGCAAGCGCCCGCGAGATCATCGCACTGACCGGCGACGCCGCGCAGGCAATCGCACAGGCCGGCAAGACCGGTCAGGTCGCCCTGTTAATCGACGACCGCCTTGACTGCGTACTTGCCGCGCGCGAGCAGGGTATTGCTGTCGACGGCGTGCACGTGGGTCAGAGCGACATTCCCGTCGAGGTCTGTCGCAAGCTGCTGGGGCCCAACGCCATCGTGGGCCTTTCGGCCCGTTGCGAAGAGATGCTCGAGTACGTCAAGACCGCCGACATGAGCCTGGTCGACTACCTGGGCATCGGCCCGCTCCACGAGACCGAGACCAAACGCGATTGCGGACGCGCGGCCGATGGCTCCATCATCACCAAGAGCTTTGAGGACCTGGCCGCCGTCCACGCGGCAAGACCCGTGCCCATCGTGGTGGGCGGCGGCGTCAAGACGGCCGACCTGCCACAGCTCAAGGCCACCGGCGTCGACGGCTTTTTCGTGGTGAGCGCCGTCTGCAGCGCCGATGACCCCTACGCCGCGGCCAAGGAGCTCGTCGACACCTGGCAGCAGGCGTAAGTCTAGGCCGAGCAGCTGATTCGCAGCTTCATATCTTCAGCAATGGAAAGCACATCCCAGTTTGAGCCTCCATTCCGGGATGCGCTTTCCGCCGAGATGGCGGCAGCAGCCTCTACCCTGCCAGATATGCCTCCAGTGCCGGCAAGGTCGCCTCCGCATCGCGGCGACCAATCTGGTAGATGCGCTCAAGTTCATCGGGCTCGCGACACAGCGACGGCACCTTCACCGATTCGCTCGGACGCACCACAAAGATCTCGCCGGCAGCCTCGCGACGTGCCAGGTCATCGAGCGTGGCATTGTAGACCTCATGCCGGTGCTCAAGCGCTGCGACAAACTCCGGATAGTGACGGAACACGCGCCGCAGCATGGGCATCACGCTGTTGGGCTGCTTCACAAAGCCCGCCGGCTGCGTGAGTACCACGATATTGCGGTCATACCCCTGCGCAAACAGCCACGCGCTGGGAATAGAATCAGCCACGCCACCATCCAGATACTTATGCCCGTCAATAGCAACGGGACGCGTCGCCACAGGAATCGCCGACGATGCCCGGATCCACTCGATATCCCGCTCGTCGCCATAGGGCAGGTCGTGGTAGACGGCCTTGCCCGTCTCGATATCGG